>QFCE01001149.1_pt1 | contig 155609 bp, 142 predicted proteins | sample 5346091 | NCBI WGS metagenome assembly QFCE01 (sample SAMN09062252, study PRJNA434731) | Human gut metagenome, whole genome shotgun sequencing project. | isolation source: stool timepoint A chromium assembly | host: Homo sapiens | collected 2015
CCGAGCTATCTGCGGATTGTTCCGCGTTTCACGCTCCCACAATCCGCCCTAAAAAGATTTTAGCACATTCCATTGCCGTTTTCATCTCCATTTCAATCCCCCATTTGCATCCATTCAGCCCGCGCCCACCCGCAAAACGCTCTTTTTCTTGCAAATCCCCGCGTTTCCGGCTATACTGCATGATGAAATATTGGAACGCAAGAAACAGTTATGAACGGAGAATCACTATGAGCATATTGAATGTAGAACATCTGTCCCACGGCTTCGGCGACCGGGCGATCTTCCACGACGTTTCCTTCCGCCTGTTAAAAGGCGAGCACATCGGTCTGATCGGCGCAAACGGCGAAGGCAAATCCACCTTCATGAACATCATTACCGGACGGCTGATGCCTGACGAGGGCAAGGTCGAATGGTCCAAAAACGTCCGCGCAGGCTATCTGGATCAGCACACCGCCCTTGAAAAAGGCATGACGATCCGTCAGGTACTCACATCCGCCTTCGACTTTCTTCTCGATATGGAGCAGGAGCTAAACGGCATTTATGACAAAATGGGAGAAGCCGACGAGGACGGCTTAAACGCGCTGATGGAAGAGGCGGGAACGCTGCAGGAACTTTTGACCGCGCACGATTTTTATATGATCGATTCGAAGGTAGAGGAGGTTGGGCGCGCCCTCGGGCTTGCAGACATCGGTTTGGAAAAGGACGTTTCCGAGCTGTCCGGCGGCCAGCGCACAAAGGTGCTTCTGGGCAAGCTTCTGCTGGAAAAGCCCGACATCCTTTTGCTGGACGAGCCGACCAACTATCTGGACGCCGTCCACATCGAATGGCTCAAACGCTACTTAAACGAATATGAAAACGCTTTCATCCTGATTTCCCACGACATCCCGTTTTTGAACAGCGTCGTAAACCTGATCTATCACATGGACAACCAGCAGCTTACCCGCTATGTGGGCGATTACGACAAGTTTCAGGAAGTTTACGCCATGAAAAAGGCGCAGCTGGAAGCCGCTTACAACAAGCAGCAGAAAGAGATCGCGGATTTAAAGGATTTTGTGGCGCGCAACAAAGCCCGCGTTTCCACCCGGAACATGGCGATGTCCCGCCAGAAAAAGCTCGACAAGATGGACGTGATCGAGCTGCAGGCAGAAAAGCCGAAGCCGGAATTTAATTTCAGGGAGGCGCGCACACCGGGACGCTATATTTTCCAGACAAAGGATCTCGTGATCGGCTATGACGAGCCCCTTTCCTCCCCGCTGACCCTTGCGATGGAGCGCGGGCAGAAGATCGTCCTGACCGGCGCAAACGGCATCGGAAAATCCACCCTGTTAAAAAGCATCCTCGGGCTGATCCCGCCCATTTCCGGAAGCGTGGAGCAGGGCGATTATCTGGAAATCGGTTACTTTGAGCAGGAAATGAGCCAGGATATTTCCACCACCTGTATTGAGGAGATCTGGCAGGAATTTCCCGGCTACAGCCAGTATGAGGTGCGCTCCGCCCTCGCAAAATGCGGGCTGACGACCAAACACATCGAAAGCCTCGTCAAGGTGCTCTCCGGCGGCGAGCAGGCAAAAGTGCGCCTCTGCAAGCTCATCAACCGCCCGTCCAACGTGCTCGTGCTCGACGAGCCCACAAACCATCTGGACGTGGACGCAAAGGATGAATTAAAGCGCGCCCTGATCGCCTACAAGGGCAGCATCCTCATGGTGTGCCACGAGCCGGAGTTTTATGACGGGCTTGCGGACGCGGTATGGGATGCGTCCAAATGGACGACCCGGACGGTGTAACCGGTATCGCCTTCCCGAAACAGGGCGGCCGGAATCCCTTTCTCATCGGATTCCAGCCGCCCTGTTTTTTGATCCTCATTCACTTTTAAAATTCCCGCTTCTCATAAGCCTTCAGCGAAATCACAAAGGATACCGCCACGACCACAAGCGCCGCCGCAAGGATCCCTGCCGCCGAAAGCAGTGAAAAACCTGCCAGCAGCTGTCCTGCCGTTTCGCTGTTCAGATTGGCGCCGTCCGTTAAAGCCGTTGCCCCTCCCGTCAGCCCGCCGATGATCGCCATGACCGCGATCATCCAGATCCTTCCCTTTGCGGTTCCGAATTTAAACAGCACCGGAAGCTCCAGCGCCATGCACAGGCAGCCGCACGCAAATACGACCAGCATGCCGGAAACGCCGAAAAACCGCGCCTTTCCCGGCGACAGCAGGTTCGCTGCCGCCATGACCGCCTCCGTAAGCAGCGCAATAAAGCCCCCGCTCAACAGCCCCACCGCATACCGTTCCAGCACAAACTGCCTGCGCGTCACAGGAAGCGTCACGGCGACCGACTCCCATTTGCTGCGCTCATCCAGCGCCATCACCGTCTGGACGGTCAGCATCCCGACAAAAACATTCATCGCCGCAAACAAAAATGCCATTTTCGAAAACGCAGCCAGCCCTGCGTATATCACATGGAACACAAACATTACCCTCCACTGCCTGCGCAGCACATACCAGTCTTTCAGCAAAAGTCCTTTCATGCCCTTCCCTCCTTCGCGATCGCCACGATGATCTCCTCGATGCCCGCTCTCTCTACCGGCATCCCGCCCGGCAAAAGACTGCGCTTTACGACAGCCTCCACGCCGAATTCGCTTTTCCGCGCAGCAACCACCGCCTCCGGACAAACCGCCTCAAATTCGCCTTTTCCGATCCGCAGGATGCCGTATCCGTCCAGCAGCTCATCCTTCTCCTCGCAGAACAAAAGCTTCCCATGATGCAGAAACGTCACATAATCGCAGATTTTTTCCAGATCGGTCACGATGTGGGAGGAGATCAGGATCGAATGATCCTCCTGCCTCGTAAAATCATTGAACACATCCAGAATTTCGTCCCGCGCCATCGGGTCGAGCCCGCCGGTCGCCTCGTCCAGCAAAAGCAGCTTCGCGTTGTGCGAAAGCGCTGCCGCAAGGGAAAGCTTCATCTTCATGCCGCGGGAAAATTCCTGAAACCGCTTTTTTTGCGGAAGCTGAAAACGATCCAGCCAGCCGTAAAAGGTATCCTTTTCCCAGCTTTCATAAATGCCCGCCATCACGCGGTCCACCTGCCCGGGCGTCAGCTCATCCGGAAAGCACGCCTCGTCCATTACCACGCCGATCTCCTGCTTTTTCTGCTGAAAACCGGGCGACTTTATATCGCACCCCAGCACCCGTATCGTACCCTCGTCCGGACGCACCGCGCCCGTGACCGCCTTGATCGTCGTGCTCTTGCCCGCGCCGTTTTCCCCGATCAGGCCCATGATACAGCCCGACGGCAGCGAAAAACTCACATGGTCGAGCGTATAGTCATGATATTTTTTCGTTACATTTTCCAGATATAATGCCTCTTCCATTTGAAAGTCCTTTCCCTGCTCAGTCTTCTCCCAGCAGCGCAAACATCTCCAAAAGCTCCTTCTTTGACAGCCCGCACGCCGCCGCCAGACCGTAAGCCGCGTTCATATGCTCCTCGATCTTTTTCAGATTCTCCTCCCGGATCAGCTCCAGATTCTTCTTTGCCACAAAGCTGCCCTTCCCCGTCACCGTATAAATAAAGCCCTCGCGTTCCAGCTCCTCGTAGGCGCGCTTCGTCGTGATCACGCTGATGCGCAGCTCCTTTGCAAGCCCCCGGATCGACGGAAGCAGCTCGCCCTCCTTTAAGGCTCCCGACAGGATGAGATTCTTGATCTGCGAATAAATCTGGTCATAGATCGGCTGATCTCCCATATTGCTGATGATAATGTCCAGCGCCCTCACCTCCGTTCTTGTGTATATACTCATTATATACACTAATTACATTTTGTCAACTGCTTTTTCTCATAAAAAACCCGCCCAAACCAGAATTTTTCATCTGATCTGAGCGGGCTTTGACAGCCTCTGCCCTATTACATCGGCAGGTTAATTTTTTCCATTTCTGCAAGGATCGCAGCTTTCGCCGCATCCTGTAAATATGCGGGATTCAGTTTTTTCTTCCATATCCACCCGCCAGCCTTATGTTTCCCGTATAAAGGTCACTCCCTCTATCCTTCCGTACTCCTCGATGATTTCCGAATGCAGCACCGGCTGTTCAAAATGCAGGGTCATATTTGCAGAAACGATCCTGCTGCCGTCCGCATCCTTTCCGCGCGTTACCTCTAAATTATCCATCCGGCATCCGTGCTCCCGCCCGTATCCGAGAAAGGCGCTCAGATCCTTCATCCGGACAAACTCCACATATACGACAAACACCTTTGACCTGCGGCTCAGCCGCTTATCCACCACATGCAAAATCCGCAGGGAGCACCAGATCGCCGCAAAGCCGATGACCGCGCCGGAATAAAATCCTGCGCCCAGCGCAAGCCCCAGACACGCATCCGCCCACAGCCCCGCCGCGGTCGTCAGCCCCTTTACCTGATTCTGCCGCGTCACAAGGATCGTCCCCGCCCCCAAAAAGCCGATGCCGCTGATTACCTGCGCCGCGATCCTTCCCGGATCTCCCGACCCGGTTCCCTGATTCAGATAAATCCCCGTCATCATCGCGATCGCAGAGCCTAAGCATACGACCATGTATGTCCGAAAACCAGCCGGACGCCCTTTCTTTTCACGTTCATATCCCAAAATCCCGCTGAAAAGCATCGCCAGCACCGTCCGCAGTACGATTGACTGCAGCGTCAGCTCATGCAGCCATTTAATCTCCTCCAAAAACACCGTTGTCCCTCCCCATTCTTCTACAGCCCTTTTCCCGCCTTACAGATACCGCCCGTCATACGCCGCGCGCACACCGCCAACAAATTTCCTGCGGGTGCGGGCGCATACCAGATGCGCTTCCCCGATCCTGCGCACCGAAAGCCGCACCGGAACCGCCACCTCTTTTAAGTGCATCCCGATCAGCGTATCCCCGATGTCCATTCCCGCGTGCGCCCGGATATGCTCCACCGCGCAGGGCGCTTCAAAATGCTTCCACGCTGCGGTCGCAAAGGAACCGCCCGCCTTGGGCTGCGGCACGACATTTACCGGCTCGTATCCATATTTTTCTGCCGCCTCTTCCTCGAGGATCAGCGCCCGGTTCAGATGCTCGCAGCACTGCGCCGCAATATATACGCCCGCCTCCCCTGCCGCGCGGTAAATCCCGCCAAACACATGCTCCGCCAGCTCCGGGCTGGAAAAAGTCCCGATCCTTTCGCCGCCCACCTCGCTCGTGGAACAGCCGACCACGAGGATCTGCCCCGGCTTTAACGAAGCCGTTTCGATCAGCTCTGCCGCCGCGCGGTACGCTTCCTCCCGGATCTCATCATACGCGCCGTCTAAATCGTTTCTATATACTTCTCTGCCTTCCGTCACGTCCATTCCTCTTTTCGCTCCTTTTTCCAATTATTTTTCATTTGATCCGCCGGGGATACCTGTTTCCGACTTCCGTCACGTCCTTTCCTGCTTCCGAAAACATTTCCCGTCTGTGAGCCGGAAAAATAAATCCGTTGTCAGCGCATCCCGATTGATGTGATAAACGTACCGGATCATGCGGCTGCGGTCAAAGGCATACCGGTCGTCGTACTCCGGTATCGGCAGCGTATCCAGCCTCGACAGCATAAAGCGGTCATTCTCATTCAAAAGCCACGCCACCGCCGTCACATCCCACAAAACCCGCGAAGGCGTCGGCCCTGCCTCATACTGCTTCATGGCATCCCTGACTCTTCCCACCAGAAAATCGCACAAAGGATTCTGCCCTTCCAAAAAATGCTCCAGCTCCACCAGCGAAACCGCAAACGAGCTTACCACTCCCATACACGGAAGCTGCACGACCGGCGCGCCGCTTTGAAAAACAACTCTGGCAGCCGCCACATCCTGAAACATATTGAATTCCCTTGTATCATGATATTCCCTGCCGTGTCCGCCCAGCCATACAATTACGATATTTTCCGCAATCTCCGGTTTCATCAAAAGCGCAGACGCCACATTTGTGAGCGCACCGATGGCAGTCACATACAGCGGATGCTCCGGACTGTAATTTTCTGCCAGCGAGACCAGATGCCGCGCCGCATCGGAGGATACCGGCGTAACTTCATCCGAAAGATACTTTTCAGATCCCCGAAAAGTCAGCGGCACATATTCCTCCCTGCGGATCAGCGAAAGAAGGCGCAAAATTTCCTCATAGCTTTTATTCATGCCGTCCGCCGGGGATTCCGAATTGCCGTTGTGAAAAAACGGCGCGGCGTACAGCGCCTTCACATTCAGTTTTTCCGATGCCGCCAGCAAATAGGCAAGGGCAAACTGATCGTCGATCTCATTAAACGTATCCGTGTCCAGCACCACGTCTGCCCTGCCGGACGGAACCTCCAAATTTTTATAATACTGCGCACGATCCATTGCGACGCCCTCCTTTTTATCATCATATAGCTGCCCCCGAAGCTTATCATCAGTTTATCATGACATTTTTGTTTCTACAATAAAATCCCTTGCCAAATCAGCGTTTTGAGTTTAAAATAAAAACAAATTCTATAGATTGTTTTTATTTTTATAAGGAGACGCCATGCCGAAAGCTTCCTATTCCGAAGATGACCGCATCCGGATCCGCTCTGCCCTCATAAACACCGCCTTAGAGCTGATGGCAAAGCAGGGGATCCAGCATACAACCGTAGAACAGATTTACAAAGCTGTGGGAATTTCCAGAACGTTTTTCTATTCCTTTTTTCCGACAAAGGAGGACATTATTGTGGAAGCGCTCTACCTGCAGCAGCCCCGGATCATCGAATACGCGCGCAGCTTGATGACCTCTCCCGATCTCAGCTGGCGCAGCGCCGTCCGGCAGTTTTTATACTCCTGCTGTTACGGGGAACAGCACGGGATCGCCGTTTTGACGATCGAGGAGCAGCAGCTCATCTTCCGGCGGCTTTCGCCCGAAAATTACAATGCCTTCCGCCAGAAGCAGCTCCGCCTGTTCGGAAATATACTGGAATGCTTCGGCATAGCGGCAGATACGGATAAGATCAACCTTTTTACCAACCTCTGCCTCTCTGTCATGATCGTACGGCGGGCGATTCCCGATACGCTCCCGCTGTTTGTCCCGGACGCAGCGGACGAAACGGTTTCATTCCAGATCGACGCCATTACAGACTGGCTGGACAGCCTGAGAACTCCGGGCATTCTGCCCGAGCAGCATAAAAGAGGAGGAAACAAACATGGGATTTCTCAGCAAACTTTTTAAAGGACCGGAAATTGATACGGCAAAAAGCGATGCAAATGCGAAAAAGATGAGGGAGCTTTTCAACCAGTCCGTTGAAAATGGGGAGCGCTACCGGATCATTTTCGGCTACACCGAGGACGTGAGCCGCTTTAATTACGGGTTCGTCCACGGAAGCAAAACAAAGATCGGCAACCTGATCGTCGGGTGGGATGCTTCTTCCGACACGATCGTTGTGCTTCCAACTGTCCCCGATCTTTCCGGCTGCGGCGAGCCCGTTTATTACCGCCGCTCCGAGATCCTGAAGGCTTACCGGAACAAATATCCGACGGACGCTTTTATCATTTATCCCGACAAAAAGGGCTATATCGGCATCAACGCCTACGACTGGCTGGATGATGAAAAGCTTTATGTCTATGTGTTGCAGGAAGCAGAGCTTGCCGCTTTCACGGATTATTTCATGAACCATTTCGCGACAAAATAGGGGGAAGCCGGGAAAACGGTGCGCTTCGTATTTTTCTGTTTAAAAGTCTGCCGTCCTTGTGCGGCAGACTTTTAAACTTTTTTTATAAAACCATTGACTTTTCCCAAAAAATTCGGTATTATGATAAAGCTGACAAGCAATCGAAGCGTGGCTCAGTTTGGTAGAGCGCTGCGTTCGGGACGCAGAGGTCGCGTGTTCGAATCACGTCGCTTCGACTTTTAAAAAGAGCTTGATTCCTGATGGTTTCAAGCTCTTTTTGTATTTCCGATCTGGGTAAAATACAATTTTAATCCGATGTTAATCCTGTATCTTATCTTTTTTCTTTATCAGAAGTGCTCGCCTATCTTTTCATCCAGATAATTTAATATCTGATTTTTTAATTCCTCATAAAGTATAACAGCATCTTCTATATCCCGCCTTACTGCCGAAAAATCATCATTATATCTGCTGGAAGCTTCCCAATCAGAAATTAAAAATGCTTTGCTCTTTAACGCATCTGATACGATAAACCCACTCTTCTCCAAATCTGTGATCAAACCGATCAAGCTATGTGTCTTTTTATATTCAATTCCCATCATCTCTGTTTGATACTTTAAAGCTTTCTCAATTCCCTGTTGTACATGATAAGCTGCCTGATCCGTGATCATTTCATCATTTGTCGGGTTTCCCGACGGGCTAAGCAGCAAACGTGCAATCGAAATATCTGCTTCAGCTCTCCCCAAAAGATTGCTCATAAATGACTACCCCCTCCTTTTTGATTGTTTCCTTCAGCCGGTTCCCGAGATTACTGTATATCACAATATCACAATTCCAGTCGCAGATATTCCCAATCTGGCGTTCTATTTCAAATATCCTCATCCCGTCGCTCACATCAGCATCAATGCAAATATCCACGTCGCTGTCAATATGGCACTTGCTTGTTACCGAACTTCCAAAAATATAAATTTTCTTAATTTCCTTATATTCTCCGGCAATTTTATATAACTGTGCAACAACTTTCTGTTTTAACGGATATACCCGGTAAATATTTTTGCAGTCCGTTTTTACTACAACCGGAAAACACCTTAAATCCAGCGTATCTTTTACCTCCATCGCCGCACCTCCCTGCCGTAAAAGCTGTTCCGCCATAAATTGATATGCTTTATTATATCCTACAATCCCCTTATCTACAAGCTTTTGCAATTTCAGTCCACCGCTATTTTCCTGTTAAAAAGTATGCGGTACGACCTTTCCTTCCCATTCCCTGCTTGCCGCACCTTTCTGCCTCCATCAGCTCTTCAAGAAACATCCGCCTGCCTCACACCCCCGGCATCTCCTCCAGCGCCTTAAACCGGTATCCCATTTCCTCCCATTTCGTCAAAAGCTCATCCAAGATCTCCCCGTTTGTCCTGGAGGTGTTGTGAAGCAGCACGACCGCCCCCGGATGCACCCTTTTTAGCAGCTTGGAAAAGGCTTCCTCATGGGTGGGCTGCGCGTCCTGATTCCAGTCCACATACGCAAGGCTCCAGAAAAATGTCTTATAGCCCAGCTCTTTGGCGATCTTTAAATTGTTTTCACTGTATTTGCCCTGCGGCGGACGGTAAAATTTTGCCATTTTTTTGCCGGTCGTCTGCTCATAGAGCACTTCCAGCTCCGAAAGCTCCTTTTGGAATTCCTCTTTTCCCATCCCGGACATATTCGGGTGATGATAGCTGTGGTTGCCGACCGTGTGCCCCTCCGCGACCATCCGCTTTACCAGCTCCGGGCTTGTTTCCACATAATTTCCCACGACAAAAAAAGCCGCCGGCGCGTTATGCTTTTTGAGGGCGTCTAAGATCGCGGGCGTATTTCCGTTTTCAAACCCGCAGTCAAAGGTTAAGTAGAGCACCTTTTCCTGCGTATCCTCCGCATAAAAGGCGTCGTATTTTAAAAGCTCCTCAAAGCCTGCATTCGCAACCGGCGGCTTTCCTTCCTCCTGAAAGCTCAAGCCCCAGTTTTCTTCTGCCGGAAGCGCCGAAACCGCCACATCCCGCATACTCACAATACGCCCCGCAAACTGCCCGAAGCAGAATGCCAGCGCAAAAATAAGGCACAGCCCTGCCAGCGTCTTGATTTTTTCCCGTCTGTCCATAGAGATCACCGCCTGATCCGCTTTTTACACTATATCCTCCGACGGCTTTTCCTATGCAAACATCGTTTGTCAAATATCCGAGCTGTCCTCGCCGTTGTCCGGAACCCACGCTTTTCCAAACTCCTTGTCCCGGAAAAGCTCCGTCAGCCCCGTGATCTGTTTTAAGCGCAGGATCTCGTCCTTATCCATCCCCAGATGCTTCGAGATCCATGCATCACTTCTGCCAATCTCGTGAAGCTCCTGAATGATGTTGCTCATCAGTTCCACGTCGTGCGAACCGCGGGCGCGGTTGTGGCGGATCGTGCTCGCCATCCGCTGATCCAGCGGCTTATTGATGACGGAAACCGGCATCATCCCGCCCTCTCTCCTGTAAATATCGGGATAGTCCAGCATCACGCGGTAGCGGTGAAAACCGTCCACGATAATATATTTATCCCGGCGGTTGTCATAATAGCAGACAATCGGCATCGTATAGCCGTCCTCCTTGATGCTGTCGTAAAGCAGGCGCATTTCCGGAGGAGCCACCGCGTTGGGGTTGTAGCTGTTTGGCTCGATCTTGTCGATCGGGACGGAAATCACATGATAAACAGGGCTTTTAAATTCCATTTTTCCTCCCATCCGCCGCCCGGGCGGCGTCTTTCCTCTTATGTTCCCGGTGTGAACCTTCGCTGCCCTTACCGGTCGCTGATCCCTTCCACGCCGTGATATTTCTCCCGGATCAGCTCCACGCGCTTTTTGTCCTCACGCAAAAGCCCGAAGCCCATAAAACGGCAAAGGTGGTCATTTTTCAAAATGCAGTAGCACATCCGCTTCCACGACGGAATATCCTTCGACGATTTGATGTCGTCCGTTTCGTCCGGGATCTCCTGCCGGAAAATGACCCGCGATTTTTTATCCTTTGTATAATTGGAAACGCCGTTTCGCTCAATTTTGTATCCATGATCCAGAAGCTCCTGTATCGTCTCCTCGGACAGCCCGCCGCCGACCGTGTGCCAGAATTCGATGGACGTTTCAAATTTTTTCTCGTAATTTTTGCGCAGCTTTGCAGGCAGCGTGTCCAGCAGAAACATCGTGTATGACTTCCACGTATGCCCCTTGGGCAGCGTGATATTGCGGTAGCCCATCGCCTTCGTCCTTGCATAGATCGCGGTAAAATTCGCGCCCTGCACGCGTCCCACAAGCTTCGTCCACGTCTCCGGCTCCAGCACCCGGTACAGGTTCAAAGATTCCTTCGCGCAGTCGTTAAACGGCGACGCCACGCGCATCTGCGCCGGGGTCAGCCCAGCCTTATAGTACAGGTCATACAACTTATTGTACGGGTAGTTGAACTTCTGATATGCCGTCCACACGTCGTCCGTCGTCCAGTCATAAAGAGGCGACGCCGTCCAGACCTCCTTAAACTGGCTGGAAATCCAGCAGTGCCCCTCATAGCCGTATTTTTTATTCACAAAGCTGTTGTAACGCATGAGCGATTCGTCCGCCCGCATGCCGAGCAGGCAGATCGTCTTTTTGTTGGCGTGGATCTGCCGGAACCACCGCCCGAACTGCTTTGCCAGATCCTCCTGCAGCATTTTATATTTATACAGAAAAAAAGGATTCCGGTTCATATTGATCACATAGGGTTTTGTGGGCATCGGGCGCACCCAGATGTCCTTTTTTTCATCGTCCCACGGACACCAGTACATCTGGTAATTGCTCATGGCAGAACGCACCTTCATCGGCAGGCATACCCAGTACGGCTCGATGCACGGCAGATACATCTCAAACATCTGCTCCACATACTGCGTCGTAAAGCTGTACTGCGCCTCAAAATCCTGATGGAATACGCCGATCCTTTTGCGGATCTTATGCTCCTTCATATAGTCCATGACCAGGTGGAGCAAAAGCCCGCTGTCCTTTCCTCCGCTGAAGGATACGTAAATATTGTCGAATTCCTGAAAAATATAGTCCAGACGCTTCTGCAGCGCCGTATATACGTCAATATCCAGATACTTCTTTTTCATTCGTCCCCTCGTCAAAAACCGCCGCGCAGTCCCGTCCGCGCGCTGTTTTCCCGGCTGTTTTATCTGCTGATGATATACTTGCAGATCGGATTGCCCTGCGCCGAAAAGCGTTCCTCATACTCGGTCATCACGTTGCCTGCGCACAGCCTCTCGTCATGATGCAGGTCGTAGGTCATTTCGTCCAGCTTCCACCCCGCCTCTTTTACCTCTTCCACCGCAAAATCAAACAGAGGGCGGTTGTCCGTTTTAAACTCGATCACGCCGTCCTTTTTCAAAATCCGGTCGTACCGCGCCAGAAACTGTCTCGATTCCAGCCGCCTTTTTGCATGGCGGTCCTTCGGCCACGGATCGGAAAAATTCAGATAGATCCGATCCAGCTCCCCGTCTGCAAACACCTTTTCCAGATCCTCCGCGTCCATACGGATCAGGCGCACGTTGGGCAGCTCTTCCTCTTCCAGCTTCTGCACCGCCCGTAAAAGGACGGTCGAATATTTCTCAATGCCGATAAAATTGATATCCGGGTTCAGGCGCGCCATGTCCATCAAAAAACGCCCCTTCCCCATACCGATCTCCGCGTATACCGGGCGGTCGTTTCCAAAGGCGCTGCGCCAATTCCCCCGCTGCATCTCCGGCTCGTGCACGACAAACGGGCTTTCCCCGATCATCTCGCGGGATCCTGTCACATTTCTCAGTCTCATCTCAAATTCCTTTTCTTTCCATATTTTACCAGTTATTTTACTATAGGACGCCCCAAAAAGGAAGCAATTCCCGCAACTCTTTAAGAAATTGTGAATTTTTTGACTGAGCCCTTAATTTTTATACAATAATAGTGTATGATGGAAGCAATCTTATAAAGAGAATGGAGAGTAACATGAAATATATCTGGAAAAGACGTATCTTTTCTTTTATTATAGCAGCCGGATGCAGCGCAGCTCTTATGAACGGCGCTTTTTTGACGGCTCACGCAGAAGTGATCGATTATCGGGCGCAGCTTGAAACCTACAAGCAGATTCAGGTTGACACAAATGTGGTGGATAACTGGCCGCAGGGCCCGGTCGTCTCCGCCAAATCCGCAATTTTAATGGACGCCGACACCGGCGCCATCCTTTATTCCAAAAACATCCACGAAAAGCTTTATCCCGCCAGTACCACGAAGATCCTGACCGCCTACATCGCGCGGCAGAAAAGCGGCCTCGACGAAATGGTGGAATATTCCTCCGAAGCGGTCAACAGCATCGACTGGCGCAGTGACTCCAACATCGGCATCAAGGCGGGCGAAGCGATCACGATGGAGCAGTCCCTTTACGGCCTCCTCGTCGGCTCCGCCAGCGAATGCGGCAACGCCATCGGCGAGCATATCAGCGGCAGTGTGGACGCTTTTGTAAAGCTGATGAACGAAACCGCCAAAAATCTTGGCTGCACCGAAACGCATTTTGTCAATACAAACGGCAAGCACGACGAGGAGCACTATACCTCGACGCACGATCTGGCGCTCATCGCACAGCAGTTTTTTGCAGACGAGGTGCTCTGCAAAATGTCCGGCACCCGCAGCTATACGATCCCTGCATCGCCCACGCTTTCGCAGGAGCTGATCCCCAACAGCAAAAACAACCTTCTGCCCGGCAAGGCATACGCCTATGAATATCTGGTCGGCAGTAAGACCGGCTACACGCCGCACGCCCGCTCCAACCTCGTTTCCTGCGCGGAAAAAGACGGCTTAAAGCTCATCTGCGTCGTGATGGCGGACGAGTCGCCGGAGCAGTTTCAGGATACGGTAAGCCTTTTTGACTATGGCTTCAGCAATTTTTCATCCGTGCAGGCTGCCGATGAGGATACTACCTACAACGTAGGGCGCGGCGGGCTGTTTTCCGCGGGAGGACAGCAGTCGGCACAGATCCTTTCCATCGACCCGGAGGCGAAGGTAACGCTTCCGGCTACCGTTGAATTTGCAGACCTGACATCCGAACTCAGCTATGACGATACCGCTGCCGGACAGGCTGCCATCATCCATTATTCCTACAACGGACAGCCGCTGGGAACAGCTCCGATCCTCTTTCACGACGTGGCGGCGTTTGATTTTAACGCCCAGCCGCTGACCGAGGAGGAAGCCCTTGCCCTCGTCTCCCAGACCGGCGAATCCCAGACGGAGGAGGAAGCTTCTCAGGACAGCTCTGCGGCTGCCGCGGCAGTCCCGATGGCAGTTTCCGATACCGGCTCTGACGGGACGCAGGGCGGCAGCGCTGCGTCCGATGCAGAAGCAGTTTCCGGCACTGCAGCCTCCGACGAAGCCGCCAGCGAAAAAGAAGGCGCGCTTCCCGAAAGCAGCGCGCCTGCCCCTTCTGAAAGCGCCGGCCCTTCTGTGGCAACGCCCAATGGGAACGTGATCTTTTTAAATATCAAAAATATCCTGATCGCAGTGGGAATCATCGCCGCCGTCCTGATTACCGCGCTCGTGATCCGCTCCGTCATCGTCTCCCGCAGGCGCAACTGCAGACGGCAGGCGATCATGAAACGCCGCCGGGAAAGCAGGGGGAAAGAGATTATCAACTTTGATAAATATATTGATCCGAATTTATAACGGGAGGGGTTTTTACCCCTCCCGATGTCTATGCTCCCGTCTCAATTCTTTCACATGCTCTTTTCTTCCCAGCACCTGCTCCCGCTCCGCCTCGCTGATAAACTTCGTCGTCTTGACCGCGTAAACCATATCGTTTTCCGCCTTTTTGATGCGGATCTTCCCCTTCATCCAGCCGTGCTTGTCGCAGTAGGAAAGGCTGTAATAATGCCTGCCGTTGGGCGTAAACCAGCGTACCTTACGACGCAGGTTTTTGTGGCAGATATAACAGCGGGTCGAAATAACCTCCCGGTCTGCCATCAGCTCCTCCTTGTCTGCAAAGGGACGGGAAATATATTTTGCATAATTGTCAAATACGACGTGCACCTCGTCGCGGTGGCTTTTTGGCAGCACGAACGTATCGTAGGAAAACCGCTGCAGCGCCACCGGATCCTTGATCAGCTGCAGAACCCGCGCCGTATACCACGCGTCGCTGATCGCCCGGTGGAACGCCCCGTCTTTTTCAATTTTCAGAAAATCCACCGCGTATTCCAGGCTCCGCCTGCTCTTCTGATCCTCATATGCGATTGAAAAAAGCTTCTGAATATCATAAAACCGCACCGGCGACGTCCCCAGCGGCTCCATGCCGAAAAACCGCATATTCCGCTGCAGCTCCGTCAGATCCTGCGGCCCCCATGTACCGAACATAAAATCCGTCCCGCACCATTTTAAAAAGTCGCCCGCAACCTCCGTAAAGCTCCGTTTTCCCCGCAGTTCTTCCATATGAATGCCGATCAGCCGCTCCGTGACCGCGTGCATTTCCTCATAAACCTGCGGGCAGATCAGCTCATGAAACGTGTCCGTCACTTCCATGCGGCTGTTTAATTTTACCGCCCCGATCTCGATGATCTCGAACGTCAAAAGCCTGCTGCGCGCGTCATGGCTGTCAGAAGCCTGATTCCATTCCAGATCCAGAACTACATAATCCATTGATCGTACCTCCGCCTACCACTGTGTCTCCATCATACAGCACGACCGACTGTCCCTTTGTGATCGCCCGCTGGGGCTCGTCGAACACCAGATGGATCCCGTCCTTTCCGACCGGCTCCACGTTCGCCCACTGCTCCTTATGGCGATAACGCACCTTTGCCTTTACCCGCAGCGTCCCCGCCGGAGCCTCTCCGCCGATCCAGCAAAAATCATCCGCCGTCAGCTCCCTCGACCATAAATCCGCGTCTCTGCCGAGCACGACCCGGTTGCCCGCCGTGTCAATGCGCTGCACATACATCGGCTCCTTTAACGAAAGCCCCAGCCCTTTGCGCTGCCCTACCGTATAATGGATGATGCCCTTATGCTGTCCGAGCACGCGCCCGTCCTGATCCACAAAATCGCCCGGCAAAAATGTCTTTCCGGTATAGCGCTCGATGAATCCGGCATAATCCCCGTCCGGCACAAAGCAGATGTCCTGACTGTCGTGCTTTCTCGCGTTCACAAAGCCTGCGTCCTCCGCGATCTGCCGGATTTCCGGCTTTCTCATGCCGCCCAGCGGGAACTTCATGTGCGCCAGCTGATCCTGATTGAGATTGTAAAGCACATAGCTCTGATCCTTATTTTCGTCGATCCCTTTTTTCAAAAAGAAACGCCCGTCCCGCTCCTCGATCCGCGCATAGTGCCCGGTCACCACATAGTCGCATTCCAGCTCCTTTGCTCGGCGCAGCAGCTTGTCAAATTTCATATACCGGTTGCAGTCGATACACGGATTCGGCGTGCAGCCGTTTTCATAAGCGCACACGAACCGGTCCATAACCTGCGTCCCGAAATCCTCCGTAAAATTAAATACAAAATAAGGCATCCCCAGCGTCCTCGCGACGCTTCTTGCGTCCTCCACATCCTCTAAGGAGCAGCACGTCCCGCCTTTTCTTTCACACGTATCCCCGCCCGCAAAAAGACGCATCGTCACACCCATGCAGTCATATCCGTCACGCTTCATCAGCCACGCCGCCACGCTGGAATCCACGCCGCCGCTCATGGCTATCATCGCTTTTTTCATCCAAACCTCCATTCCGCAGCGGCGCTTTATCGCCCGCCCGAAAAATCCCTGCGGCAGTTTTTTCCGCCGTTTCTGAACTGTTTTCCATTATGCGCGATTACCGCCCGTCTGTCAATTCCCGCAAAACAGCCGTTTCCCTGCAAAGATCACGACCAAAAACAGCACACCCGCCAGCACGATCGTCCCGCCGGGCTTTAAGCCCAGATAAAACGCCGCAAACAGCCCGATCACCATAAACAGGACGTCCAAAAGCACCGCAATGATAACGGTCTGCTTATAATTGCGCCCAAACTGCATCGCGCACGCCACGGGCACGACCATCATGGACGATACCATCAGCGCCCCCACCGTCCGCGCCGCCACCGACACCGTTACCGCGATCATGATCGTAAAAATGAAGTTCACCGCGCTCACCGGGACGCCCGCCAGCCGCGCGCTCCTTTCATCCAGCGAAATATAGAAAAATTCCTTATAAAGCAGGATAAAAATACCGATCACCACAGCTGATACCCCGATGACCGTGTACATCTCCGCATCGCTGATCGCCACGATGCTTCCGAATAAAAAGCTGTTGAAATTCGCGGAATTTTCCACAAACCCGGACAACACGCCCGCCAGCCCGATACCCGCCGACATGATAATGGAAATCGACATTTCCGAATAGCGCGGAAGCCTGCGGCGCACCGCTTCGATCCCGAAAGACGCCGCCACGCATGCCGCCGCTGCTCCCGCCACCGGATTGACGCCAAGGATCAGCCCCGCTGCCACGCCCGCCAGCGACGTGTGGGAAAGCGCGTCCCCGATCATCGACAGCCGCTTGCACACCACGACCATCCCCACGCACGGAATGACCGCCGCCAGCAAAATCCCGACCACAAACGCCCTCTGCATAAATAAATATTCAAAAATCCGCACGACCGACATTCTCCTTTCCACCGCATTCCGCACCGTTTCCGCCGTTCCCCGTGCCGTTTCCGCCGCATCCCGCACCCTTTTCACAGCGTATCCGTCCGTTTTCCAGCACCCACACATCCTGCGCATACCGTTCCGCCCGCTTCGCGTCGTGCGTTACCATCAGGATCGTGATTTTCTGTTTTTCGTGGATCTTCTGCAAAAGCCCGTAAAAGCCTTCCGCATTTTTTTCATCCAGGGCGGAAGTCGGCTCGTCCAGCACGAGAAGCTTCGGTTCGTTCACAAGCGCCCGCGCCAGCAGGATGCGCTGCTGCTGCCCGCCGGAAAGATTGCCGATCAGCCGTTTTTCAAAGCCCTCCATCCCCACAAGCTCCAATGCGCGCTGTACCTGCGCCTTCTCCTTTTTGCCCGCAAATCGGAAAAAACCGATGCGCCGGTACAGATTCGCCTGCACGATCTCCTCTGCCGACGCCGGAAAATCCTTCCAGCCCGTCATACCGTTCTGCGCCGCGTAGCTGATCTGCTGCCAGTCCTTAAATCGTTCTACATCCTGCCCGAAAATTCGGATCTGTCCGCTTTCCGCCGTCAGCTCGCCTAACAGCAGCCTTAAAAACGTGCTCTTTCCCGCGCCGTTTTCGCCCAGAAGCAGGCAGAAATGCCCTTCCGGCAGTGAAAATTCAATGTTTTCCAGCACCTGTTCCTTTCCGTAGGAAAAGTCCAGCTTCTCTATTTTGATGGCTTCCATGCCGTCCTCCTGTCCCTTGTTTCCTTTGCCGCGCCCTATCCGGCGCTTTGCTTTGCCCGGCGCTTTATCCGTCCGGCGTTCTACTTTGCCTAGCGTTTATTCCGCCTCGCGCCCAAGCGCCAAAAGCAGCTGCCCTAAATTTTTCTCCATCACGCTGAAATAATCGTCCCCCGCCGCCAGCTCCTCATCGCTTAAACCTTCCAGCGGGCTGAGCGCCAAAAGCTCGATCCCGGTTTCCGCCGCCACCGTTTCCGCCGTTTTGGAGCCGGACAGTTCTTCAAAAAACACCGCGCGGATCTGATGCTCCCGCACAAAATCAATGATGTCCGCCATCCGCCGCGGGTTCGGCTCCGAATCCGGCGAAAGCCCGTCGATCCCCAGCTGCTCTAACCCGTAGGCGCTGCACAGATAGCCGTATGCCTCATGCGCCGTCACGACCTGCCGCCCCTCAAAGGGCGCCAGCGCCTCCCGGTACTTTTGATCCAGCTCATCCGCTTTTTTTGCCCATTTTTCATAATTGGCTTCATAGTAAGCGCCGTTGTCCGGATCTGCCTGCACGAAGGCATTTTTGATATTTTCCATTTCCAGCTTCGCATTCTGCGGATCGAGCCATACATGCGGATCGTATCCGCCGTGACTGTGGCTGTGCTCTGCATGGGAAGCTTCTTCCCCGAGCGCAATCCCGGCCGAAGCCTCCACCACCAGAAGCTTCTGATTTTCCAGGCTCTCCGCCACATCCTCCGCCCAGTGCTCCATTCCCGCACCGTTGTAAATAAACACGTCCGCCCGTTCCAGCCCGGTAATGTCCGTTGTGGACGGCTCCCAGTCGTGCGGTTCCGTCCCCGTCGGAACCATGCAGGTAACGTCCGCCTGACTGCCACCGATTTTTTCCGCAAAATCCGCCATCGTATAAAAGCTCGCCATCACCTGAAGCCTTTCTTCCGCGCCGTCTATCTCTTCCTCCTGCGCGTTTTGACCGCCTTTTCCGTCCATGATAACGCTTTCCGGCTCAATGTCCTGCCCGATTCTGCAGCCTGCCGTCAGGGCAAGCAGCGCCGCGCCCGCAAAAATCCCCAAAGCCGCCCGGTACTTTGCGCCGGTCTTTTTTTTCCTGTCTCTCATAACATTCCTTCCGCGCTGCAGGCTGCCCTGTCCTTCCGGCAGCCGCTGCAATAGCCGTACAGGATCATATGCCTGCCGTCCAGCTCAAAATCGTGCTCCGCCCGGATGTGCTCCGAAAACCCGTCCAGCTGCCTGCATTCCAGCGGAATGATTTTTCCGCACACGAGGCACACCAGCCGCCCGAGGCTTCCCGGCTTTAACTCGCCCACATACCGAAACTGCGCGCTCGCCCCGTCCACTGCCGGGATCTTGATTACCTCCCGCTGCTCCGTCAGCCGGTCCAGCGCCCGGTACACCGTCGTCTGCCCCACATGCAGCCCGTCCGCCTTCAGACAGTCCATACACTGCTCTGCCGTCAAAAATCTCCCGCTGTGCTTTTTTAAGCATTCCCGGATCAGCTCCTGCTGCTTTGTCCTGTATCTTACACGTTCCGCCATGACCTTCTCCTGATACGCAATCCTGTTTGAAATTGAAAATGATTTTCATTTTATTTATTATAGACATCTGCGGGGAAATGTCAAGCGCACGCTGTTTTATAAATGAGGAAGGAACTTTCCGATCGGATTTAAATTTTCCGCTCGGATAAAAAACACGGGCTGACGCCTCTGCGATCCCTCCGCAGCCGCGCGCCAGCCCGTATCCGTATTTTTTATTCCTTCACATTCCTTTTCAGAATCACAAACAGCATCACAAGCGCCGCCGTCGCCAGAATGTGCGCGATCCCCGCAAAGCCCGAGATCATGCCGTTCATGCTGGACGAAAGCTTTGTTCCAAGCACTTCCGCAACGCCTCTTACCACGAGCATGACTGTCATGAACGGAATCGCAATATTGTACAGCACGAAAAATTTTCCAAACAACTTATCCTTTAAAATTCCCTGCCAGCGCCCCGCAAACAGCGCGACGATCAGCCAGAAAAACATCCCCAGCACGAACAGGTGCGTATGCACCTTTCCGAGCGCCGTCTCTCCTGCATAGCCGTTGAATTTCGTAAATTCCCGGTAAAATACGCCGCCTGCGAGCGCCGCAATCATATATGCCATCGAAGTATTGAGCAGTTTTTTCATCGTTCAGTCCCTTTCCTTTTTCATCGCGTTATAGCCGATCAGCACCGTCCACACATAGGCGCACGTTTTCGGGATCATCAGCATTCCCAGCATCGGGATCTGATCCGCAAACAGCACCACCGGCAGATAAAAGCCAAAGCTGATCACGATCGTCAGCCACATATGCCTGAATGCCCTGTCCTGCCGCTCCTTTGCGCTTTTGTAAAAAAGCACGATGATCACGATTCCCAGCGCCGTAAACGGAATATTTCTGTAAATGCCCCAGGAAAGCGGCGCATCCGCGCTCGTCCACAGATTCTGCGGGAAAAAGCACAGCGCGATCCGCGCTGCAGCCAGCCCGTAGACCGCCGCCGTCAGCCCCTTTTTCCCGGACACCTCATAGCGCAGCCGCCACACATAGTACAGCAGTACATAAAATACCGTCATCGTGATCGACGTGATAAATTTCCCGATCCCCAGCACCGCCGTATAGCTTTCCAGACCGGTCGTGCACAGCGCCACCGCCCTCGGGACAAGATGGAACGCATCCCCCGCCCCCAGCACCACCGCCATGATGCCGAACAGCTTAAACTGCCGGTTTCCATTGCATTTTAAGATCATTGTGATTCCCAGTGCGATCACACCTACAAGGTAGACCGCGTCAAACAGTGTTTCTCCGATTGCCTGCATGGCAAATTCCTCCTTTGTCAGTTTCCCCGTGCCGCTTTAACAGGGCGTACAGGGGTAAATCGTCTGCCGGATCATTTCCAGCAGCGCAGCGCAGCTTTCTTCTTTCCGCAAAAAGATCGAGAGCATCAGCTCGAACACATACCCGGCAAATACCTCTTCGGTAAAAACGTCCCCGAACACGCCTGCCCGGACCTGTCCATCCTGCCGCAGCGCCTCTGCCAGCCGTCCTTCCAGCTCTGCCAGACAGCGGTTCATCGCCTCTTTTCCCTTTTCCTTATCCGGCGAAGCAAAATTCAGGGCGTGCACCGTAAAAAAGCCCGGATATTTTTCATTTCCCGCCCGGATCGTTTCAAAAAGCGCCGACACGCATTCCAAAAAGCTCCCGAACGCTTCCCGCCCATAAAAGGGCATGAAAATCTCTCCCCAGACGCTTCCGACCGCCGCCGAAAGCAGCTCCGCCTTTGACGGGAAATAGTTGTAGATCGAGCCGACCGCAACGCCGCACGCCTCCGCGACGGAGCGCATGCTCAATGACATAATGCCCTTTTCCAGCACCAGCTCCCGGCTGGCTGCCAGAATCTCTTCTTTTGATGTAACGACTTTATTCATGATCCCTCCGCCAAATTGAACGCTGTTCATTTTAAATATAACCGGTTCGCCCCCGGCTGTCAATCCGGAAAAACAGGTTCCTCCTCATTTCCTTATGTTCTTGCTTATGTTCTTTCTTCCATACATGGCGGTTTCTCCTTGCCCGCCCTGTTTTCCCATGATACAATACCCGAAAAATGCTTTTCAGGAGGTCTTATGATTTCATCACCCAATATCGCATCCAATTATTCCGAAGCCGGCGTCCGCAAGGCTTCCCTTTCCGCCGGAAAGCTTCTGATCCTCGGCTTTTTTGCAGGAATGTTCATCGCCCTTGCGGGAGCGGCTTCCTCCATCGGCAGTGCCATGTTTGAAAACCCGTCCGCAGCAAAGCTCGTTTCCTCCGTCATTTTCCCTGCAGGTCTGGCGATGGTCGTGCTTACGGGCAGCGAGCTTTTTACCGGAAACAGCCTTATGGTCATTTCGCTTCTGAATAAAAAGATCCGGCTTTCGGAGCTTGTCAAAAACTTCGTGCTCGTTTACCTCGGAAACCTTCTTGGCTCCCTCTTTGTATCGTCCATTTTTGTATACAGCCATACTACGGATCTGTTTCATGCGGCGCTGGCGCAGAACCTTCTTTCCACCGCCGCGGCAAAAACATCCCTGAGCTTTTCCGACGCGTTCCTGCGCGCCATCCTCTGCAACGTCCTCGTCTGCATCGCCGTATGGATGACGATGAGCGCCGAACACGTTTCTGGAAAGATCGCCGCGCTCTACCCGCCGATCATGGTTTTCGTGCTCTGCGGCTTCGAGCACTGCGTCGCCAACATGTTCTACATCCCCACCGGGCTCTTCATTCAGGCGGAATACGGTCTTGCCGCAGAAGGGCTTACATGGATCAGCTTTTTTGTAAAAAACCTGATCCCCGTTACCCTCGGAAACCTCGTGGGCGGCATGGCTGTCGTGGGCGCAGGCTTCTGGCTGCTCTACCAGAAGGATGCGGCAAAATAACGGCTGCAAAAATCCCGTAAATGGCAAGGTTTCCTTTTCTGCAAAGCTGTGATATAGTTTTTAAAAAAGGAGATTTTCAAGATGAATAGCTGCCAGCCCGAAAATTTTGCGTGCGTCGTTGTCGATATGGTAAACGGTTTTGTAAAAGCCGGCGCCATGGCGGATCCTGCGATCATGGGCATTACGCCTGCGATCGTCCGCGTCCTTGAACACACAGACGAAAGCCGCCGCGTCTTTTTTGCGGATACCCACGAAAAGGACTGTATCGAATTTGCCGCCTTTCCGCCCCACTGCGTCAAGGGAACCGAAGAAAGCGAGATCATTGACGAGCTAAAGCCCTATGTGACGGCGGGGATCATTCCCAAAAACAGCACCAACGGCTTCCACGCCATGAAGGATCTCTCCGTATTTTCCGGCGTCGATTCCGTCGTGGTCACAGGCTGCTGCACCGACATCTGCGTGCTTCAGTTCGCCCTTACCTTAAAAACATGGTTCAATGAAAACGACCTGAAAAAAGACGTGATCATCCCCCGGGACTGCGTGGATACCTACAACGCCCCCGGACATGACCGGGACGCCTTCAACGACATGGCGCTCACCCTCATGCAGAATGCGGGGATCATCGTCACGGACAGCATTTTCTGAATCAGAATCCCATCCCATTCATACATAAAGAATCATCATTTTCGTATACCGAAACGGGAGACGGCTTTTACGCTGTCTCCCGTACTTTATATAAATAGGCGTTTCCTTTTTTGCCGTCCCGCTCAATCACGTCCAGATAGCACAAAATATGGCACACCGTCCCCGCCAGCTCCCTGCGGATATGCGCCGCCTTTCCAAACTGCGCCGCCGTAAACGGTTCCTCCAACTCATAGGGCACAAGCTGCATGTAATCCTGCGGGCAGTCCAGCGCCACCTCCGCTTCGATGGACACCGGAATCCGGTCAAACCGGCTCGCCCCTTTCTTTTTATCATGGCTCCATCCGTTTAAAAGCTTATATTCCTCCATGTTCAGAAGCGCCAGCCTCAGATGCAGGTTCGGATGCTTCAAATAGGCTTTGATCTTATAAAGCTCCGGGAACGCCAGATACGGGCTTCCCTTTAACGGCGATTTCCTCCCTTTGGAAATCTCGCCCGTTTCCTCGTCGATCCAGTAAAGCATTTTCACATGGGGAATCGGATACACGATCGTTACCGGATACAGCGGCAGGAACCGGTCGAGCTTCGTGCGCAGCTTATCAAAGCTTCTCGTCTGGATTTCCACAATGTTTTCCCCATCAAAAATATCAGCCACACAGTTCTCCACAGGAATCTCATGCTTATCCTCATCCGGTGCATAATACTGCTTCAAAACCGCGTGAACCGTTTTTTCCGATAAGGTCCCGATCCCGTTTCTGTCCCTGCTTTGCCCGACGATCTTTTGGCGCGCCGCCTCAAAACGGCTGTTTTCCTCCGCTGTCAACGCACTCCCTCCGGGCATTCCTGCATTTTGCCCCGTTTCCACACCTTTTCTGCGCAGCTTCGGATCTCGTCGATCGAATACAGCGAGCCTGTCGCGCAGATCACGTCCGACGGCTGTGCTGTGGACAAAAGATATTCCACGCCTGCGCCGATCGACTCAAACGCCCGCACCTTTACACTGCTTTCCCGCCGTATCATTTCAGACATCCTGCCGCTGTCCACAGCCTTATCCGACGGCGGCATCACAACCGCGATTTCCTGCGCCATCGGCTCGATCAGACGCACCATCTCCTCCACATCCTTTGTGGACAGCATCCCGATCAGGAAACGCACTTTCTGATCCGGAAAATAACAGCAAAGGCTTTCCTTCGTGGCGCGCACGCCATCCGGATTGTGGGAGCCGTCCAGAATAAATACCGGCTCTTTATGGATGATTTCAAAACGCCCCGGCCAGTATACCTGCTCCATCCCTGTCCGCGCATCCCTTGAAGAAATATTCCAGCCCTTTTCCTGCAGGATGCGCACTGCCTCCACCACGACTGCCGCATTTTTGACCTGATACACGCCGGGCAGGGAAAGCGCCACGTCCTCAAACCCGCCGTAGCTGAACATTTCCCTGCCAAAGCCCAGCGCGCGGCGCACGATCTTCTCCGGGCGGCTCACGGTCAGCGGGGCATTTTTTGTACGGCAGATGTCCTCCAGCACCGGAAGCACGGCTTTGTTGGAACCGTCTATGACGACCGGACAGCCCTCCTTGATGATCCCGCCCTTTTCAAACGCGATCTTTTCCAGCGTATCGCCCAGCTCCTTTGTGTGATCCAGCCCAATCGACGTGATGACCGAAAGCTCCGGCGCGTCGATCACATTCGTGGAATCCAGCCTTCCGCCCATGCCGACCTCCAGCACGACGACATCGCACGCTTTTTCCAGAAAATAAAGCATCCCCATCGCCGTCATGATCTCAAATACCGTGGGTGCATCCTCCATTTTTTCCGCCGCTTCCCGTACCTGCCCCGCGATCCGCGCAAAATCCCCGTCCCCGATCTCTTCCCCGTTGTACATGATCCTGTCGTTGAAGCGCACCAGATGCGGCGAAACATAAAGCCCCGTCCGGTATCCGGCAACCGTCAGTATTTTGGAAAGGCAGGCGCTGACCGAGCCCTTTCCGTTCGTACCCGCAACGTGGATGAATTTCAGTTTTTTATGGGGATTTCCCAAAAGCGCCAGAAGTTTTCCGCTCCTGACGATTCCCTTGCCCGTGCCGCTCCACTGGCGGGAGTCGATCCAGGATATTGCTTGTTCGTATGTCATATGTGCTCCTGTTCTGTGACTATATTGTAAAACTGATCCATACTCATACGACGAATCAATCTATGCTGTATGGTCTTTCCATCAATCTTTACTGTCCATTTGATATTCTGCATCTTTTCCGCAAGCGTTTCAACCAAAATACACCCGCAATCGTTATCTTCCAGAATTTTTGCCTGCATTTTAAGGTATATATTTGCGGAAGACAATGCATTTATCGTTTTATGTTTTTTTATTACCTTCGCATACAGCGTATGCACAATATCCCCATCCGGCATCCGTATCCCATCCGGCGTTCTGTAAATAATGCTCCATCCGTCCTGAAACACCTCACAACCCTTCCTGCCTGAAAAAATTTGAGAATAAAATTGTTCTATGCCGCTGTCATCTCTTATCTCATTTTCTTGCGATATAAAATCCAACTTCCTATCCACTTACCTTTCCCTCTAACACCAGATCCCTACCGTATATACAAATTTTTTTACTGCCATCACATTCTATCACAGCACCAGATTTCCAACAAGCGCGGATGCGGGGAATAACGAAATTTCACTGTCCGCTTATCCGCCGCACAAAACAACGCTCTTACTTCGATAATGGTATAACACAAACTAAAAATAAATAGCCTCCCTAAACTGTATATGATAAAATATAACGATCAACCAAACCTTAAAAAACCTATAAATAAATGGAGTACAAAATGAACATCCGAAAAGCGAAAGAAAAAGATATTCCCAGAATAATCGAACTGCTGGGACAGGTTCTGCAAATTCACGCCGATATAAGACCTGATATTTTTATTCCCGGTACAACCAAATATACCGCCTGCGAATTGGCGGAGCTTTTGAAAAATGAAGCGAAGCCAATCTACGTTGCCGTAAACAACGAGGACGTATGCTTGGGGTACGCCTTCTGCCAACTGAAGAAACAGCCGTTTTCAAATAATATGGTGCAGTTCAAATCATTTTTTATAGACGATCTATGCGTTGATATGCAGGCGCGCGGACAGCATATCGGGGAAAGTCTGTTTGAATATGTAAAACAGGAAGCGAAAAAACTGGGCTGCTACGAAGTAACCTTAAACGTATGGACCGGAAATGCCTCGGCAGAGAAATTTTATGAAAAAATGGGAATGAAAACAAAGGAACGGCAGTTGGAATATATCCTGTAACCGCTTTTTTGAGAGAAAAAATTTGAATTGTTCCTCCCATATTTGTATAATGGTGGAAGATAGTGCGTAAGATAATGCGCAAGTCAACGGAGGACACATCTGCATGGAAAAATATAAACCGCCTTTTACGATCACGAATGAGATTTTGACCTATGTATCGTCTGTCTCTGAAAAAATCGGTCAGATAACCGCATCCAGCAGCCTTGAAGCAAAGCCGCATTTAAGAAAAAACAACAAAATTAAATCCATTCATTCTTCCTTAAAAATTGAAGCTAATTCCCTGTCTCTGGGACAAGTCAGAGATGTGATCAATGGCAGAACCGTCTTAGGTGAGCAAAAAGAAATTCAGGAAGTAAAAAATGCCTATGCCGCATATGAACGGATTTCAGAAATTGATCCCTATAATATTGACTGTTTAAAGCAGTTTCATGGGATAATGACAAAATATCTTGTGGAAGAATCCGGTGTATTCCGATCAGGTGAAGAAGGGGTCTTTCATGGAGATCAATGTATTTTTATGGCGCCTCCGGCACGTTTTGTACCTCAGCTCATGGAAAACCTGTTTTGCTGGATGAAGTCAGCCCATGAATCCATTCATCCTCTTGTGCTAAGCTGCATTTTCCATTATGAGTTTGTTTTTATCCATCCCTTTTCAGATGGGAATGGCAGAATGGCACGCCTGTGGCATACCGCTATCCTGTCCAAATGGAAGCCAATTTTTGAATATATCCCTATTGAAAGCCAGATTGAAAAATTTCAGGGAGAATACTACGAAGCCATTGCCAAATGCCATGCCGCCGGGGAATCTACCATTTTCATCGAGTTTATGCTATTGCAGATTGATAAAATACTGACTGACATTTCTGTTCAGTTCAATGCAGAAAATGAAGCGCTGTCCGAAGCTGTTAAAAATCTGCTTGCAGTCATGGATTACGATATTCCCTATACAAGCAAAACGCTTATGGAACAATTAGGACTGAAATCCCGGGAAGGATTCCGCAAAAATTATCTTCGCCCTGCCATTGAGTTAAATCTCATCAGAATGTCAATTCCAGACAAACCAAACAGCAGAAATCAGCGGTATATCAAAAATTAGCGCTAAATTTTCAAATCCTCCCCTTCCCTCCTACGCAAACAGGTCTGCGTTTTCCATCCGCAGACCTGTTTGCCGTCCCTTATCTGATCGTAAATCCTTCTTTTAACAGCACGTTCGTCGCGTTGTCCGCCGCCATCACTTCAAAAGCGCCGGGCTCCACGTGCCACTCGTAACGGCTGTTCAGCGTCCTGAGCTGCCTGTTTCCAAGCTCGAATGTTACCCGTCTGCTCTCGCCGGGCGCAAGCGCCACCTTTTCAAAGCCTGCCAGCTCGCGCATCGGCTTTACCGTGGACGCGCAGCAGTCGCGCACATAAAGCTGCGCCGTCTCCTCGCCTGCCGCGTTTCCTGTATTGGTCACGGTAAACGATACCTTTACCGTTTTGCCGTTCTCAATCTGCTCTGCCGTCCAGTCTGTATCGCTCACTTCCAGACCGCTGTAGGAAAAGGTCGTATAGGTCAGTCCGTAGCCGAACGGATAAAGCGGCTCCCAGTCCATCTCCACATACCGTTTCCCGCCGCCGGGCAGGCGGTTGTAATTGCACGGAACCTGTCCGACCGCTTTCGGGAAGGACATCGGCAGCCTGCCGGAAGGCGATACCTTTCCAAACAGCACCTCCGCGATCGCCTGACCGCCCTTTTCGCCCGGATACCAGCATTCCAGGATCGCAGGGATATTTTCCTGCTCCCAGGAAAGCGCCAGCGGCCTGCCGTTTTGCAGCACCAGAACGATCGGCGTCCCGGTCGAAGCCATTTCCTTTAAAAATGCCGCCTGCGGCCCGGGCAGGATCAGATCCGCGCGATCCAGATTTTCCCCGCAGGTTTCCACGGAATCGCCCAGACACAGCACTGCCGCGTCCGCTTCCTGCACCGCCCTGCACGCTGCGTCCCAGTTTTCGCGTCCCCTGTTGTATCCCAGAATGACCCGCGCGCCTCTTGCATCATTTTTAAATTCCAGACGGATGTCGTGCTCTTTTCCAAGCTCAAAGGCAAAATCCTCCAGCACGGCGCTTTTACGGTTTTCGCCCCAGTTGTCGATCAGAAGCTTTCCGTCCACATACAGCCTCATGCTGTCCTGACTGGAAATGCCGATGCAGCCTGCAAAGCTTTCAAAGCCCTTCAGCTTTCCCGTCCATACGACACTGAAATGGTTCGCATCCAGATCCGGATGGGGCTTTGCATAGATCCAGTTAAACATCACGATCGGATCCACCCGCGTTACAACCGGCTCTCCCTCGAAGTCCCAGCCGTTATAATAGCGCGCCGTCAGGCCGGACTGCCCGTTTTCGCTGACAAACCAGCCGTTGTGGAACGGCGTGATCTGCTCGCCCAGATAGCTGCAGCCTTTTTCGTAGCGGATTTCCACGTCATCGCCTGCAATGCTTCGGATACCGTCCAGCACCGACACCATATGGGACGGTTCAAAGTTCGTGCAGTAGTCGCCCAAAGCCGGCTCTGCCGCGCCCGGCCCGACGACCGCGAGCTTTTTCACGGATTTTTTAAGCGGAAGCAGCTCCCCTTCGTTTTTCAGAAGGCAGATACCCTTTCTTGCGATTTCCAGCGCGATCTCCTGATGCTCCCTGCAGTTCGCCGTTTTTTCATAGAGCTCCTCGTCCACATAAGGATTCTCAAACAGCCCCAGCTCGAATTTTAAGCGCAGCACGCGGCGGCACGCCTGATCCAGCGTTTCCTCTGCCATTTTTCCGCTCTCTGCAAGCTCCTTCAAGCCGTTTAGCCACTCCTCGTGGGTAAAATCATAAAGCTGCAGATCCACGCCCGCTTCCAGCGCCTGACGCATCGCGTCCACACGGCTTTCCGCCGTATAATGGTTGTCATAAAGACGGGACGCCGCCGTTAAATCGGTGCGCACAAAGCCGCGCATATGGAACTGCCCGCGCAGCACCTCTGTCAAAAGCTCATGGTCGGAAGCCACCGGCTGACCGTCGATCGAATTATACGAGCACATGGCGTTCCACGCGCCGCCCTCTTTGATCGCCTGCTCAAAAACGGGCAGCGCCCATGTGAACACATCGTGCCGTCCCATCGCGGACGCCGCGCAGTTTAAGCCGCCCACCGGCGTGCCGTAGCCCACATAGTGCTTCGGCTCCGCCGCCACCTTATCGGGACGCTTTAAATCGTCGCCCTGCATCCCCTTTACGATCTCGCGGGCAAATTCCCCGCACAGGTAGGTGTCCTCGCCGAAGGATTCCTCCGTCCGCCCGTAGCGCGGGTCGCGGGTTAAATCCATAACCGGGCTAAACGTCTCGCACACGCCGTTAGCCCGCGCCTCCGCCGCGATGCCGCTTCCCATCTTTCTTCCAAGCTCCGGCTCAAACGTGCCCGCAAGGCAGATCTGCTGCGGGAAGCACGTCGCCTTTTCATCAAAAAATCCGTGCAGCGCCTCTTCGCTGAACAAAAACGGGATCCCCAGCCGCGTTTCCTCCACCGCGTAGCGCTGAAGCTCATTCGTAATTTTCGGATCGCAGCCGCGAAGCTGCACGCTGCCGACGCTGCCGTTTTTCATCGACCTTTTCATGTCGTCCCAGCGCACTCTCGTCACTCTTCCTTCCGCCGTTTTGTCGCAGAAGTCAAAGGTAAAAAACTGGTCCGTCTGTAAAATCTTTTCTTCCAGTGTCATTCTGGACATCAGATCGTCCAGCCGCTCCTCAAGCGGAAGTTCCCTGTTCCTGTACTTTTCCATTGAATTGCTCACTTTCTTTTTTATCCTTCCGATATACGCCGGTCGCCCCGTCTTAGCCGCAGATAAACGTCACAACCTCGCGGTCGTTGTCCTTTAACCGCTCCATCTCTTCCGCCGCGCTCATGCCTTCCGCCGCTTCCAGCACATAGCGGAATTCGCCAAAGCCCGACAGATCCATCTTGAAGTTCGTTTCCCATGTATTGTTCATGATCCAGCTGTAAACCGGACGGCGGTTGTTTTCCTCCCGGTTGTCGCACAGGCGGATCTCATGATGCTCCATTTCGCCCATGTAAAGAAGCGGCGTATCCAGCGTATTGATGAGGATGCTGCCTTTTTCGCCATGGTACACGATCCCCTCGTCCGCGATGTAATATTCCATGTTGGAGCCGGGAAGCTGATCGACGCCCGGACGCATCGTCACGCCGCCGTTGTGGATATACCTTTCCCCATTTTCCACATTCAGCGTCAGGGGCATGTAAACGCTTTCCACATCCTCGCTCAGCGTCTTTGCGATGCGGTATGTGAATTCGACGCGGGGCAGATGCCGGTACATTTTAATGATGACGCTGGAAAAATACGTTCCCTCCAGCTCAAAGATCAGCTCTGCCTTCACAAACACACTGCCCTGATCCAGAATCTTCACGTCCTTTAAATCGCCCTGAAATTCCTCCGCATGGACGCCCCGGATGTTTCTGCCAAGGCGGCTTCTTTCGCCGTAAACGCCCCTGCGAAGCTCCGTCCTCTCATATATCGGTGTAAAAAATGTGCTCAGCCCGTCTGCCAGCATTTCCTCGCCGGTCTTTTTGTGATAAAAGGAGGTAATTCCCTCGCCCACCTTCCAGCCGATCTTAAACCAGTCGTTTTCGATGCCGTAAGGAAGCGTATAGGTTTCCGTATCGTAATCGTTTACGATGTCGCGCACGCGCTCCGCGCCCACCCACGCCGTGCGGGTGAACAGCTTTTCCTCTTTTGCGGGCTGCTCGGTATAGGTAAAGGTCTTTTCCTCCATCGGCTCAAACTCTGCCAGAAAGCTTACCAAAACGCCGCGGGGATGGGCGGATAACTGTACTTCAAGCGCTTCCCCGGTTTTGTTGTCCACAACCTTCACAGCGGGCAGGCTGATCGTTTCCACATAGAACTCCACAGGCAGTACACGCTTTTCACTGCTTGTGGAAATCGCCTTTACCTGACCGGACATATTGTAATAGCGCAGGATGTCGCCCAGCTTATGGCACTGCTCGTTTTTGCGCATCGCCGCCGCTTCGTACGCCTTTGAGGCATAGCTGTTTTTGCGGAAATCCAGATTTGTTACCATCGTATCGTAGGGATTTGTCACGGTCGCGGAATGCCCCCATGTGTGCTCCGCATACAGCAGTGCATTGTCGCCGGACGTTCTGACCAACTCTTCATTGCGCACGCCGGTCTTTTTTTCCAGCGCATCGCACGTCGCGGACAGGCGCAGCGCCTCCTTGTAATGCTTTACCGCATAAGGAGTGCTGCCGACGCCGTTGCCCCACCAGTCATTCATCGCGCCGCGATATACCGGGGCGTCCGCCACCTTGCCGCGGATGAGCTCATACAGCTCCTGCAGGCTTACCATTTTCAGGGTCACTTCGCTGCCGTAACGCTCGTTGAACGCTTCGACGGTCTGGGCAATCGCCGGATTGACCGGGGCGTTGTCGGAGAATACGCCGGAAACGCTCGTGATATAAAAGTCATACGGATAGCCGTTGTCCACATATTCCTTCATGCTCTCTGTCAGGTTCCGGTACAGGTTCTCCATCGGTCCCTCTGCCGTTGCGCTGCCGAAATAACTTTCCGTCATGAAATTCACATTTTTGTTGAATACGATGCCGAGCGCATTGCCCAGGTTGTAATGCTCGCCGTTCCATACAAGAAGCCGTTTGCCCTGCTCGTTTTCCCAGAAATAGGGCTTCTGATTCTGATACAGCGGATACATGCCGTGATGGGTGTGGATATTGGTGTATAAAAACTCGATGCCGTTTTCGATCAGCACGTCCCGCGCGCCCAGAGAAATGCCGTTGATGTCCGCATTCATCGCCGTCTTTAATTCCACGCCGTTTTCCCTGCAAATATCCACCATGTCCGCCGTTTTTTGGTTCAAATATCCACAGTCCGCCAGATCATTAAAATTTAAATATGTCGCGGAAAGCCCAATATTCCCGCGTTTTACCAGATCAAAGAAATCCACCTTTTCCACAGGGGCTGCGGTCTTTAAAAACTGTTCCACACAATACCATGTCTCGCAGTTCCATTTCAGATCCTTGCGGACGTCTCCCTTTTCGATGCCTTCCTTGATCAGCGCCACCGCTGTGCGGATGTTCTGCGCCTGATTATAAATGACCTGCTCCTGCAAGTCCGTATAGCCTACGTCTGTGTGGGAATGATGTACGATATAAACTTCTTTGATAGCCATTCTTTTTTTCTCCTTCTTATGATAGAATATTTTTCAGTTACAGACCAAACCCGGCACGCCCTGTGCGGCCGGCTCATCTGACTCGGATTCGCGGGCATTTTGCCCCTTCGGGAGGCTTGCGCTCCGGAATGGAGATTTTTATGAACGAAACCGCTTTTATCATACAAAACCGGCTGCGGGAGGCCACTGTCAGTCTGGAACGCGCCAACTTTATCGTCTGCGGCGCCGAATGGGCCTGCGATACCTCGCACCCTCCTTTTTCCAGCATCGGCCTCGTCCTGCAGGGCGACGGCACCTACTGTATCGACGGTCAGATCCTTCATCCGCATGCAGGACAGCTTTATCTGCTGCCCGCCAAAACAACACAGAGCTTTTTTACGGATCTGGACAATCCCTACCGCAAATACTACTGCCATTTTGAGATCACCTGTCAGGGCGAGGAGCTTTTCGACCTTGTCCGTATGCCGCTGTGCATCGACGCCAAGGATCCTGCGCGCGCCAAAGAGCTTTTCGTACAGATGCATGAAGCATGCGGGAGAACCGATATTTTTTCCGTTCTGAAGGCCAAGCAGCTTCTTCTCGAACTCGTCTGCTGCTACATGGAATCCTGCCCGCCCGGCACGATCTCCCTGATCGAGCACAGCTTCGATTCCCCTCTTTCGGACGCCGTCGCCTATGTGGAGGAGCATCTCAATGAAAATGTGACCGTTCAGCAGATGGCGGAATCCGCCGGATATCATGCGAGCCATTTTACCGCTCTCTTCCGGCAGCATCTCGGCATCTCTCCGGGGCAGTTTATCCTGCGCAAAAAGACTGACCGTGCCGCCGAGCTTCTGACTGCCACCTCGATGCCGGTCTCCGCTATTGCGGAAGCTCTGGGATTTGCCAGCCAGTTTTATTTTTCCAACTTTTTTAAAAAGCAGACTGGTATGACGCCGTCCCAGTACCGCGCGATCTACCGGCGCGAGCATGTCTGATCTGCCCTTGTCAGCCCCAGTGTAGCACGAAAGATTTTCATTGGACATACGATTTTTTTCGGAAAATATATAAAATCATACGAGGAGGTATCCCATGTGCACAGCAGCAACCTATCAGACGAAGGATCTCTATTTTGGCAGAACGCTCGACTATCTGTTTTCCTACGGGGAGGAGGTCGTGATCACTCCGCGAAACTATCCGTTCTCCTTCCGGCATATGCCCGGCACCGACAGCCATTTTGCCATGATCGGGATGGCGCACGTCGCGGAAAATTACCCGCTTTATTATGACGCTGTCAACGAAAAAGGGCTCTGCATCGCGGGGCTGAATTTCCCGAAAAACGCGGTTTACCATAAGCCCGTTCCCGGCAAACTCTGTCTCGCCCAGTTTGAGCTGATCCCGTGGCTGCTCTCCCGCTGCTCGACTGTGCGCGAAGCGCGGACATTTCTGGCAGACCTTGTTTTGACGGACGAATCCTTTGCCGGACAGCTTCCGCCCTCGCCGCTGCACTGGATCATCGCGGACGCTTCTGAAGCCATTACAGTAGAATCCGTCGCAGACGGGCTCAAGGTCTATGAAAACCCGGTCGGCATCCTGACGAACAACCCGCCCTTTGACCGGCAGCTTTTTAACCTGAACAACTATATGAACCTGTCCCCGAAGCAGCCCAAAAACTGTTTTTCCGATCAGCTTCCCCTTTCCACCTATTGTCTGGGAATGGGCGCTTTAGGGCTTCCCGGCGACCTTTCCTCCATGTCCCGCTTTGTCCGCGCCGCCTTTACCAAAATGAACGCTGTTTCCGGCGATTCCGAGGAGGAAAGCGTGAGCCAGTTTTTCCATATTTTAGGCTCCGTCGATCAGCAGCGGGGCTGTTCGATCGACGAAAACGGCAAATACGAAATTACCCTTTATACCTCCTGCTGCAATGCGGCGAAGGGCATTTATTACTACACCACCTACAACAACCACCAGATCACGGCGGTGGATATGCGCCGGACAGATCTTGCGTCCGCACAGCTTGCGCGGTATCCGCTGAAAGACCAGGAACAGATTTTTTACAGAAATTAAGCGGCATCAAATACGAAAGAGAGGACATCTCATGCTTCAGGAACTTCTTCATTTTCACGGGACGTGGCGCACCTACCAGCAGCGCGTCCTGGACCGCTTTGACAAATACAGCGACGATAAAAAAATCCATGTGGTCGCCGCGCCCGGCTCCGGCAAAACGACGCTCGGCATCGAGCTGGTGCGCCGTCTGGATTCCGCCGCGCTCATCCTTGCGCCGACCATCACGATCCGGGAGCAGTGGGCGGACAGGATCCGGGAATCCTTTCTGCCGCAGGAAAACGACGTTTTGGCAGCTTCCGATCCGCTTTCTTCTTCCGATGAGCCGGGTATGGGTATGCCTTCCGGCTCTGCCCTGCCGCTTCTTTCGCAGGACTTAAAAAATCCCGGCATCATCACGATCGCCACCTATCAGGCGCTCCACAGCGCCATGAACCGCATCAGCGGCGTGCTGGAGGAGGACGACGAGCTGCACACCTCCGAGACGGTGGACTATTCGGATTTTGACCTTGTGAAAAAATTTCAGGAGCACAGCCTTTCCACCCTCTGCCTCGACGAATGCCATCATCTGCGCAGCGAATGGTGGAAGGCGCTGGAACAGTTCAAGTCCGCCTTTCCGCAGATTTTTACCGTGGCGCTGACCGCGACGCCGCCCTACGACTCCACGCCCGCCATGTGGACGCGCTACATGGATATGTGCGGCAGCATCGACGAGGAGATCACCGTGCCGGAGCTTGTAAAGGACGGGACGCTCTGCCCCCATCAGGACTATGTTTATTTCAATTATCCCACAAAGGAGGAGCTGCAGCGGCTCGAGGTTTTTAACGCCGACGTCAAAGAAATCACGGACACGCTGTTAAACGACGACTCCTTTTTTCAGGCGGTGCAGGGGCACACGCTTCTTTCCCCGGCTGTTACCGACGAGCAGATCCTCGATAATCCGGCATATTTTTCCTCCATCCTCATCTTTCTGGCGGCAAAAAAAGTCCCCTGCCCGGAACGGTTCCAAAAGCTTTTAGGCTTCCGCCGCCTCGAGGAGCTTTCGCCGAAATGGCTGGAGCTTTTGATGCAGGGCTTTTTCTTCGACGACCCGGATTCCTTTATGACAGACGCCGTTTACCGCGAACAGCTCCTGCACCTGTTCAAATCAAAGGGGCTGATCGAAAAACGGAAAGTGCTGCTCCAGCAAAATCCCGCCCTCGAAAAGATGATGGTCAATTCCATGGGGAAATGCGACAGCATCCGCGAGATTACCTTTGCGGAATACGATTCCATGCAAAAAGGACTGCGCCTGCTGATCCTGACCGACTACATCCGCAAGGAATATGAAAGCGCCCTCGGCGACGAGTCAAAGCACGTGGATCAGCTCGGCGTCCTGCCCTTTTTTGAGCAGCTCCGCCGCCACGCCGTCCATACAAATTCCGACATCCGCTTTGCCGTGCTGTGCGGTTCTGTCGTCATCATCCCCGCCGAAGCAAAGGACGCCCTCCTTTCCATCGCCGAAGAGCCGGAGCGCATCAGCTTTTCCTCCGCCGGGCTTCTGACCGACTATGTAAAGGTAAATATTTCCGGCGACCGGCATTTCATGACGGGGCTTGTGAGCCAGCTGTTTGCGGAGGGCTGTTTTCAGGCGCTCATCGGCACCAAATCGCTGCTGGGGGAGGGCTGGGATTCGCCGTGCATCAACGCCCTCATTCTGGCAAGCTTCGTCGGCTCCTATATGCTCAGCAACCAGATGCGCGGCCGCGCCATCCGCATTTTTAAGGACGATCCGGAAAAAACGAGCAACATCTGGCACTTGGTCTGCGTCCGTCCCCGCAAAAACCTGCTGGATCCCTACGACATGGGCGACAGCGAGGATTTTCTCATGCTCAGCCGGCGCATGGAGCACTTCCTCGGGCTGCACTACGAACAGGATTCGATTGAAAACGGGATGGACCGGCTCTCCTTTGTAAAGCCGCCCTTTTCTCCCGACAATGTAAAAAAGATCAACGCCCGCATGCTTGACCTTTCCCGCAAACGCAGCCTTTTGAAGGAGCGCTGGAACCGCTCCCTTGCGGTATTCGACCGCATCGAAACGGTGGACGAAACCGGCGTGCAGGATAAATTTATTACGAGCGTGCTGCTGTTTGACGCGATCCGTAACCTGATCGTTTCCACCATCGTCATGGTAATTGCCATGATCCTTTCCGTCAGCCTCTGCATCCGTACCGGGAGCGGCTCTGTGATCGGGCTGACCTTCGGGCTTTTCGCGATCCTGTTCTTTTTCATGGAACGGCCGCTTTTTAAAAAGGTATTCTCCCTCGGGACGCCGCTGGGACGGCTCAGCCAATTCGGGCAGGGCATCCGCAGCGCCCTTTTGAAAACCGGACAGCTTGAAATGGAGGAAAGCCGCGTGGAAACCGACTCTGAAGGCACGATCCATCAGGTTTATCTGCTCGGCGGAACCGGGCGCGACAAGGCGCTCTTTGCCAAATGCGTGTTTGAATTTTTTGAGGTGATCGACAACCAGCGTTACCTGCTCTATAAGCCCTCCCGCAAAAATAAGCTCGACGGCTGCTTTGTCATCCCCGACTGCTTCTCCAAACGCCGCGAGGATGCGGATCTTTTTGCAAAGGAAATGGAACGCTTCATCGGGAAATATGAGGTCGTTTACACCCGCAATGCCGAAGGGCGCAAAATCCTGCTGGACGCGCGCGTGACGGCGCTTGCCAACAAGGAGCAGCGCTGCCTTTCCCGCCGGAAGGTAAAGGGTGCGCTGGAATAAGCAAAACGCTGCCGGACATACCGCTGATCCGGATAAAAATGCCGCAGAATCATTTCAACCATGATCCTGCGGCGCTTTTTTACGCATTTTTCTCTTTCTTCTTTTTCCGCTTGCCTGACTGCGGCGCAAAAAACGCCGCGTAATCCTGTTTTACCTGTTCTTCGCCGTGTGATAAAAACGCATACATCCGTTCCTGTTCCGAAGGACACTCCGAGAAAAGTGCCTGAAACCTCTGCCCCACCTGCTCCATCCTGTTTTTTAACGCCAGCGGCGTCGAAATCCCCGTCAGCTCCTGCCACACCGCCTCAAATTCCGGATAACAAAAGGCTTTCAGCGGTACCTTCGTCTTTACGCTCTGCCCGTTCAGATACAAAACGGTGACCGTACTGCCGCCATCCTTGCCGTCGGCGGCAGCCTTAAACGCCAGCTTTTTGGAAATCAGCCGTCCCCCGATCACCATCCAGCTCCGGCTCCGGTAAATATCCACGTACCGCTCCATGTCCGCGTCCTCAAATACAATCCGTTCAAACCGCTCGCCCTCCAGCAGCTCCTCTATCTGTTTTTTTGTTAAAATTTCATTCAGAACCGGCGCGCAGTGGCACGGCTTCTGCACATATTTTTTTACCCGCGGAAAAAATACCGCTGTCAGCACCGCAGTCAGGAGCAGGAAAAAGATCATCTCCCCGTCCATGACAATCGTTCCCGCCGCCATCCGCACTGCCGCCAGCACAAGCAGCAATGCGCCAAAGCCCCACAGCCCGCAGACCAAAAGCTTTTTCAGCGGATAAAACCGGATCCACTCGATACGCCGCATCAGATTTTTTCCGCTCATCCCTTCCTTTTCCAGCCCGCGCGCGATCTGCCTGTTCAAAAGCGGCGGGATCCACGCCATTGCGCAGGGAATCGCAAAAGCTATGATCACGCTTACGATCCCGGCGATCCCAAGATCCAGATACGCGTCCAGAAACAGCATTACAAGAAACGGAACAAATGCCAGCAAAATCAGCGGAAATGTTATTTTTTTGCGCCACATCCATAGATTCAGATCATTCAGCGCAGCGTTTACGCAGAGCGCAAAAACCAGCGACGAGCTAAGGCAGCCCGCCAGCCAGATTTTCATGTCTCCCCGCTGCATGACGTGCACTTCTTCCTGCATGCTTTCCACCCTGCTGATCCCCGCGTATACATACAGCCCGAAAAACAGCGCCGAAACAACTGCCCCGATGATCTTTAAAACGGTTTTGCCGGACAGGCTCCTCTTTTTTTCCATACGACCCTATTCCTCCTCCGGCAGATGAAGGTCTGCCATCCTGATTCCGAATCCATTGCTTCTCAGGCAGAGCGTCAGCGGATCGCCCGCCTCATACGCCGCGTACATATCCTCGCTGACATACAGCTCTGTCTGCGTCTGACTGTCGATTTTTACCGTCAGATAACAGTCCGTCTCGCCGTCCTCTTCCCGTCTGTCCGCTCCCGTTATCTGCGCTTCAACATGCTCCGGTTTCCCGCAAAGCGCCAGATTTGTCCCGTAAGCAATCCCCCAACTGATACACATTGCAAATAAAACCAGCCAGACCAGCCCGCTTTTCCGCAGTTTTTTCGGCGTCCGCCAAACCACAAGCCCGATCAGCACAGCCATAACAATCAGATAAAGACCTGCGCTTTTCCCGGAATCCACGACCCGCAGCACGACGCGTTCATACTGCCTGAAAACCTCTAAATTCCACAGCCCCAGCAGGCACGGGATCCATCCCGGTATGCAGATATGCTTTTCCTTCCACTGTTTTCCCGCCTGCTCCGGCTTTTCCGCCGCTACAAGCCCCTGAAAAAGCACATAGCACAAATACAGCAGAAGCGGCGAAAACGCCATGATCAGAACGCTCTTTTTCAGTCCCAGCACCTCCGGGAAAAACAACGGAATACTGCTTCCTGCAATCGCCAGAAACGCAGCAATTACCGTGCCGATCCGGACTGCCCCGATATATTTTTGCAGGGGGATGTGTTCCTCCTCTTCCGGTTCCCGCGTCCGCTTCGCGCTTTCCTTGTCTATATTTTCCGCTTTTTTCTCCGTTTTCGGCATTGTGACCTTTATCCCGTGGCAAATAAGCCATCCGATCAGCTCCTCTGCGCCGTCCATATTGTTTTCAAACCGGAAAAGCGCCTTTTTCTCGGCGTTTCTGGCGCAAAAGGAACCGGACAGGCTAAGAGACACCTCCCGGATCTCCTGATACGAAAATGTCCTGCATCTCCCAAAGCTAGTCACCGCCGTCACATTTCCGTTTCCATACGCCGCTATGCCGCGGTTCCGATACGCAAGCTCCATCCAAATGCCCGCCGCGCACAAAAGCACAAATGCGCCGCAGACAGCCCTCCCCTCTGCATCGCCTCCCAGAAAAAGCCCTGCACCGACGCAAAACGGCAGCCCGACTGCAAAAAATATGCCTCCCAGCCACGCTACGATCCGGTTCTCCCGTACCCATGCCTCCGGCATACTCTCCTCCGTCAGCCGCGCCGAAGGACAAAATATCGCCGCCAGCCCAAGTACGATCAACAAACTGTTAAATCCGGTTTCCCAGAGGGTAAGCATCCCGTCTCTCTGTGCCGCTGCCGCAAGCATCATGAAAAAGCCCGCTGCCGCCAGTATCCCCCCGTAAATCGCTGCCGGTTTCCGGCTTCTTTCCTTTTGGTGTTCCATATGGCTGTTCCCCCAATTTCTCCATGATTCAGCCCCCGCATACAATACTTTATAAATATCATATTGCATGTGTAGTTTCAATCATTTCTCCTCTTCTTCCGCAAATTTCCGCAGCAGTTTCGCCTGCCGCCCCGGTTGGGCACTGAGCTGCCTCTGTCCGGTACGCCTCCTGCGTCGGACGACTGGCGAGCGAAAGAGAATTTGCAAACGGCGCGGCTTGTCCGGCATTCTGCCCGGGACTTGTCTGAGCACGGCATTATTATGCCGGGCGAGTTTGACCGGACAGAATGCGTCCCGGACAAGCCGCGCCGTTTGATCAAAATTCTCTATAAGCGAGATCGGAGTCCGACGCAGGAGGCGTACCGGACAGAGGCGGCATAAAAAACGATTATCCATTTTCCCATTGTTTCTGTCCCCGCCATACGTTATACTTACGGTATCTGAACGATATTCCCATCCAAAAAGGAGGTATCCCCATGCTTCTGATCCTTACCCTGCTTTTCGGCTTCATCGTGCTCTGCATTTTTTTCAGCAAACGTACCGGTTACAGCAAAATGCTTTCCGGCGCATTTCTGCTCTTTTTTGCGGCAGGCGCCGTCCTTCTCCTTGTCAAAAAATTCCTTTTTGATACCCCGCTGTTCGATCTTGCTGCCGGACTGTTTTTATTCGGTGCTTTCCTGCTATTGATTTCCCTTTTCCTCATCCAAACACTTTTCCTCTGCCGTCAGCCGGTGTCTGCGACCTATATCGGCTTTCATACCTACCGTTCCCGCGGCTCCTCTTCTTATGCCCCCACCTTTTCCTATGAGTGGAACGGCATTTTTTATGAGGAACAATCCCCCCGCTCCGAATCCGCCCGCTTTTTAAAGCGCTTTACGCCGGGCAGCCCGTGCACCATTTACATCAATCCAAACAATCCCCGACAATGCTGCGCTGCCCGGCATTTTCGCTTCTCGGACGCCCTCATTACGTTGTGTGCGATTTTCCTGCTCACCTGTGGGATCGCTCTGCTTGCAAATATGAATGCGCTTTTGCCGTTCATCACCTATTAGGAGGATACTGCCATGACAAACCTTCCCTACAACCGCGGACTTTCCTGGAGGCTTCTGCGAAATATCCGCAAACGCCGCTATACGGTTGAGCAGATTGTGCAGATGCACGCTGTCCTTCAAAAACAGCAGACCGTCAAAAATACCGGCTTCATCCGCGCTTCCATCGCCCTTTCCGTCTGCGTCCTGATCGTCATGATCTTTGACATCATTTCCTATTCCGGCTCGGGGCTTCCCCCGGTTCCGACGCTGATTGCCCTTGCCGCAGTCGCGTGCATCTGCCTGTTGTATCTGCGCGTAAACTTTGCCGACAAAGAAAAGCGCCAGTTTGCCCGCGCTGTGAAAAAAGGCTACCCGGAGCTGGCTGAAAAGTTCGGCATAAACTCTTTCCAGCCCCGCTGACCCAAAACGCCGCGCTTTATAAAACCGCATCCAAAACGGAGGATACCGCCTATGAAACCTTTCAAACTCACGGCAGCTTCTGCCGCTCTTTTGCTCCTTCTTTCAGGCTGCACGCCGTCTGCGCCGGCAGATCCGGCAGCGTCTGAAACCGCTTCGGAGCATATCGCATCCGCTTCCGAATCCACGCCTGAAAGCGTTTCTGAATCCGTGCCCGAAAGCGCTTCGGAAAATACCGGAGCTTCTTCGGAAACGCCCGAAACCGCTTCCGCAGATTCTGCGCAGCCCGAACCAACAGCCATTTCCAAAATTACCCCTCAGCCCTGCGCCGATCCCTCCGGAATGGCGCTGTATTCCTCCCTGTCCTTTTTTGCAGGCGAAGACGAATGGGAGCTGCAGACCTTTGTTCCCGAAGGCTCTCTGGACGGTCAGACGCTGATGCTCGACGACAGCTGCCATTTCCATATCCGGGCTGTTTGCGGTAAAAACGCCTATGTTTTTCTGGATGAACAGATCCAGCTTGGCGTTCCGGAAGCCGACGTGTGGACAGACGACCAAAACAGGCTCCATATCGTTATCCGGGACGTCCGAAGCGCCCGTTTCCGGATTACCGATTATGTATACGATCCAACCAAAAACTGCTTTGTGGGGACGGCGCTCATCGCAGAGGACGGCATCAATTTCTGGGGAACGCTGCGCTGAGTGACCCGGTCACAGACATCCATTTTTCAAACGCATATAATACAGATAACAATTACAATGCTAAAAAGGCGGCTGTTTGCGCCGGAATGGAGGTTTTTATGAGACTGAAAGATAAAGTTGCGATCATCACAGGAGGAAGCAGAGGCATCGGCTTTGCTACCGCAGACAAATTTCTGGAAGAGGGCGCGGTCGTGATCATTACCGCCAGCAGACCCGATTCCGCCAAAAAAGGCGCCGACCGTTTAAAAGAACGTCATCCCGACGGCATTGTGGAAGCGATCAGCCCTGACCTTGGCAGCCTGACCGCCGTTCGCGCCGCCTTTGAGGACGTCGTTTCCAGATACGGACGCATCGACATCCTCGTCAACAATGCGGGCGTTTCCGAAAGCACCCCGTTTACCGAATATACGGAAGAGGCGTTCGACAAGGTTATGGATCTTAACGTAAAAGGCGTGTTCAACGCGACCAAAGCCGCCAGCGAATTCATGATTTCTCAGGGCAGCGGCGTGGTGCTCTCCACCTCTTCAATGGTCAGCATTTACGGTCAGCCCAGCGGCATCGCCTATCCGGCTTCCAAATTTGCGGTAAACGGTTTGACCGTTTCCCTTGCGCGCGAGCTTGGCCCTAAAGGCATCCGCGTCAATGCGGTCGCTCCCGGCATCACGGAAACCGACATGATGAAAGCGGTTCCCAAAGAGATCATCGATCCCATGATCCGCCAGATCCCCCTGCGCCGTCTCGGACAGCCCGAGGACATCGCCAACGCCTTTGTTTTCCTTGCGTCCGACGAAGCCTCCTATATCACAGGCGTCGTTTTAAGCGTAGACGGCATGGCGCGCACCTGAATTTACAGCAGACAGCCCCGTGAAAGCGTCCGGATTGGGCAGACTTTCACGGGGCTGCTTTTTTCAGCTTCTCCTATACTTTTGATCCATCCTGAAATATAATGGATTCAGACGCCTGCACGAACAGGCGCATTGATGTTAAGGAGGTATCCCCATGGACGAACGGCTCAGAAAGCAGCTTGAATTTATCGTTGAAATAGACAAGGAAAAAAATATCCTGCGCCAGACCCACTTAAGCGGGCACGGACGCAGGGAAAATGACGCGGAACACGCATGGCACATGGCGATCATGGCGTATCTTCTGCAGGAATATTCCAATGAAAAAATAGACGTGGCAAAGGTCATGCTCATGTGCCTGATCCACGACATCGTGGAGATCGAAGCGGGCGATACCTACGCCTACGACGAGGACGCAAAAAAGACGCAGAAAGCCCGCGAGGCAGCCGCGAAAGAAAAAATCTATTCCATGCTGCCCGCCGACCAGAAGCTTTCTCTGACCGCTCTTTTCGACGAATTTGAAGCCGCAGAAACGCCGGAAGCGCGCTTTGCCCGCGCGATGGATAACCTCCAGCCGCTTCTGTTGAATCACAGCAACGGCGGCTCCGACTGGCGGGAGCATCAGGTAAGCGCAAAGCAGGTTTACGAGCGCCAAAGCCGCACAAAATACGGCTCCGAAACGCTCTTTGAAGTAACCGACCGCATCCTGCAGGAAAACATCAGAAACGGGAGCTTAAAAGATGCCGCGAAATAACTGGGACGGCAGCCCAACAAGCATGGGCAAAGAGCATCCTGCGTGAAAATGCGTGGGATGCTTTTTATATTTGGACGCTTAAGTTACGACTAAAAGGAAATTAAACTTAGTCGTAGAAAGTCATAAGTTAGTCATAGAATTTAGTCATAGAAAATTTAGAAAGGCGGAATGATATGATTTATACAGATAAACAGTTAAAAGAAAAGCTTTCTCAGATGATCGAATCTTTTGAAAGTGAAGTCGTAGAATTCAAAGAGGCAAGAACAAACCTGAATTATTCACGACTTTGCCACGAGGGGCTGTCGCTTTAACGATTAATAAATCGTGAAGCGGCAGCTTCCTTTTTGCTGTTTTAAGGATAAAATCTATCAAAAAACTTTGTTCTTTGATACTGGTTGTTAATAAAGACGCACTTTAATAAGCCATTTTTGATGGCTTGGAAATTTGTTTTACTAAGTCAAAATTCAGGCACTTTTTATCGAAAATAAATGCGTTCCAGTTCTTCCATTTTGAATCTTATTATGTAGTTTGTTTATGTTTCTTGCCATGGCAAGCAGCGTACTCTCTGCAAGAACATTTGCATTTCCTTTGCTTAAATATCTGCGGAACTGCATATCCTGTTTTAAATCTCCAAAGGAGCCCTCCACCTGTATGCTTCGGTTTGTCCTGAATAGAATCCCTTCTTCTGAGAGGATCCGGTCTAAATCTTCTTTTCTATGTTTTAGAAATGTTTTCGCAACCTGAAGCGTCTTTGTCCGTTCTTCCATAGGTGTTTTGCAATGATTCCCTTTGATGCATTCGCTTTTGTAAGAACACCCATCACAGTCCTCACATTTATAAATCGTTTTTTCGCTTACATATCCTGTTTTACTTTTTGAGTGGCGGATATGATCTACACCTAATTTTTTACCATTTCTGCAGGTGTAGATATCTGTTTTCACATCATACTCCATATTTTCTATTTTCCCGATGTCATTTTTATATTTACGGGTCTTGGAAATCTCATAGTTCGCAGGTTTTATATAAGAGAGCTGACCATTTGCTTCCAGAAACAGATAGTTTTCTTCACTTTCATATCCGGCATCTGCTGTTATGTTTTTATATTTGAATTTCAAACGCTCCTGTGCATCTTTCAAAAATGGTATCAGCGTTGTGGTATCAGTAGGCTGGGAACCTATGGTAAGCCATGTGATGTATTCAGAATCCACCCCATGCTGAAGATTGTAAGCAGGCTTTAACTGTCCGTTTCCCATAGCATCTTCCTTCATTCGCATAAAAGTGGCATCATGATCTGTCTTTGAATAACTGTTGCGTTCCGCACAGATATGTATCTGCTGGTTATATTTTTTGAGCCGGTTTAAATAATCTTCAAGAGTTTCAATACTCTTTTGAAGCGGAGTTTTTCTTTTCCCAATCCCATGCACAAACACTATATTTTCAGTTTCCCTTAATGCATACAGTTTTTTGCGGAGCTTTTTTACATGCTTTATTTTTATCGTATTTCCATAAACAATTTTTATATCATAAAGCAATTCACACTCAGCCACAAAATCAGCAAGTTTCTGCAAAAGTTTTGCCTGGTTTTTTGTTACTGCCTTCTTCCAGACGAAAGTATACTTATTGGCACTGGCTTCAATTTTTGTACCATCAATAAAAATGGTCTCCCCGGAAATTTCGCCCATATCAAACAATGCATTAGACATTTCTGCAAGGATACGTTTAGAACAGGGAGCAAAATGGATACTTCTAAACCTTGCAAAGGTTGCATGATCAGGAGCTGGGGAACCTTCCAGAAGAAACATAAAATTGATATCTCTTTTACAATTTAATTCCATGGAACGAGAGGAATAATCCCCGTTCATGTAAGAATAGAGAACAATCTTCAGAAGTGTTCTGGGCGATACAGAATTTATCCTTTCATAAGTAGAATATAGGTCAGTCAAATCCATAGCCTCCACAAACTGACTTAGTAATCGCACAGAATCATTATCCGGAATGATTGTTTCAAGATTTAACGGAAGTTTAAGTTGATATCCGTCTGAATTTTTCGTATAATCCTTTTGTAATAATTTAGTTAGTAGCATAACTTAATTTTACACCAACTGCCGGATTCTTTCGAGGTCTGGCAGTTATTTTTTGCACTAGAAAAGGAGCTGCGCACTAATTGCTTAGTGCGACAGCCCCAGTTTCTGTTGATTACAATTCTATTACGTATTAGAGATATTTTTTAAATTCCGGCACTTTAACAACCGTTCCGCCTTCCATCGCTGACTGGTGAGCACATATCCCTGTGCCAGTCCAGTAAGCGCCAACAATGTCATCTACTACAGGCTTTCTATCTTCTATGATAGCACGGACAAATTCATGTATCATATGAGGATGGGAACCTCCATGCCCACCTCCCTGTTTAAATGAAAGATGTGTATTTTCATCGTTATATACAGTTTCTGTTGTAAATCCGGCAATACTATCCGGCAGTCTGCATCCATAATCCGGGACTTCTATTCTTTCTTCGACAATTTCTCCGCCTCGGTTATATCTGTTCGGATCACCATCAATATCCATCATTTCCTGCTGGATTTCTCCGGTGCGTGTATAAATAACCGGATTCTCAGAAGCCAGCTGCTGCCACTCAAAGCTCATGTCCCTTCCATATATTCTGAAACATTCTGAATAGCTTCTGGCGACACCATAAAGAAAACGTTCCATTTCTATTGCAACATCACTGTGTTCCATTGTTACAAAAGCCGCTTCAAATGCAAATGGTGAATGATACTGGGATATCAGTTCGTCCCTGATTCTTCCTGAGCCTTTTGCATATACTTCTTTTGGATAGTCGTTCAGTAACATAAGGCAGGTTCCAATTGCATGTGTCGGGTGCATCAATGGTGGAAATCCTTCCCAGTAAGAAGGCCAGCCTTCCATATCCTGATAATGAGCACATGTCATATACTGTATCTTTCCAAACTTTCCCTGATCCAGCAAGTCCTTCACATAAAAATACTCTCTCCCAAATACAGTTGTTTCCATAAACATATACTGTTTTTGGCTTTCTATTCTCGCCTTAATGACATCTTCCAACTCCTGAATACTCATTCCCATCGGGATTGTACACCCACAATGTTTTCCTGCCTTCAGAGCTTTTATGGAAAATTCAGCATGCGTAGACGGAGGTGTAACAATGTGGATTGCATCTATTGCGTCATCTTTCAGCATGTCATCATAATTATCATAGCAATCCTTACTGCTGATTCCAAATTTTTCCTGGGCTGTTTTAATCAGTTCCAAATTCGTATCAGCAATCGCTATCTCATATACATCCGGATGCTTCATATAGATCGGAATAAACTCCATTCCAAAGCTTATTCCAACCATTCCAACCTTAATTTTATTATTAACCATACTAATTTTCTCCCATCAATCAAAAAGCGGCATTTCCTGAGGATATTTTCCCATAAAGCCAGGGCGGCCAACCAAATCCCTTGTCCGATCCGAAACATTCATTAATTCCGGCAAATTATTCATAGGTTTATCCAAATAGAAATAGGAACAGCAAGACCAGTCATCCTCTCTTTCAAATAAAAGTGGTCTTCCATCCAGCATCGGAATATTGGTAAAATCTACAGGTTCTCCATCCACCGAAATCACCTGATTATTTGCCATCTGATTTTTATACAACAGCTGCGCATGATGGAAATAATCATCTCTGTCAACAGCTCCGATCTGCTGTATAGTTGCTTTAAAATTACTGTTAAAGTAGATCGGATCCGGAACATGGAACCGATAGAAACATAACTCCATATTTGTCTTATCATATACCGGACAGCCACAATACAGATCATAATAATAATCTTGTCCCCATGCCGTTCCGATATAATCTTCCACTCCGGTTCCACAGATGGTCGGGTAATCGGTATCTCCATCAATATATGCCTTAAATTCGCCTTCTCCCCACCATGTATCGGAGTATAATTTTGTATTACATCTTACTCCCATATTCGTTCCCAGATATCTGCCTTTTCCTTCCACATACGGAAGAAGTTCAAAATCCTTTTTCAAGTTTGTAAGATTCTCTCTGTTAAAGTAAGCATGAAAATACAGTGTATCTTCCGTAAATTTGTCCCCCAGAGTATAATCAATATCATAATAAAAATGCTTGATCAGGACACTGGATTCATTGGTAACCGTAATCTTCATACCTGTCTTAAATGGCATTGGAATATAGGTACTAAAGTTACGTCCTTCCGGATTTGAGAATAATGCATTCTTAAAAGTTGCAACTTTTCCAAGTCCAACACAGAAAAAATCACCAAAAGGAACACTCACTGCCGGCTTATCGCAGCCATCCCAAAACATCTCCAGTTTCAATCCCCTTAAAGTCTCCGGAGTCTGATCGTTGATCGTAATCCAGATACGACGAATAACGCCACTTGTATTTTCAGCATGAGCTAAAACAAATTCTTCACCGGGATTCAGTGTAAACCAGGCAGCCCCTTTTCTGCCATTTCTTTCCTTTCCTCCCGCGCCTTTTGCTCCATCTGGATTCTCATAACTCGCCCATCTTGATACAACGCCCTCTGGAAATTTAAACATTTCGTTTCCTAACATATAAAAATCCTCCTTTATGTATATAAATAATATAATTTATTCTTTCATCCCGGTTGTCTTAATGCCTTCAAGATAATAACGCTGAAGTACACCAAACAACAGAACAGTCGGAACAATCGCAATCACAGATGCTGCTAAAATCTGGTTCCATGAAATTCTCAGAGATCCCATCAAAGTTGCAATCTGTATTTGGATTGTATATTTAGTTTCGTCCTGCGCTACAATAGTAGACCATAAATAGGAATTCCAGTTTGTGACAAAAAAGGATACACCTAATGTAATAAACATGGGCTTTGCAAGCGGGACATATATTTTTCTAAAAGTCTGAAATACCGAACATCCATCGATTCTGGCTGACTCATACAGAGAATCCGGCATTTCCATAAAGTATTGCCTAAAAAGGAATACGCCATATGCATGCGGAACCATAGGAAGTATCATGCCCCAAAGCGAATTCACCAGTCCAAGACTTTTGATTATAAAAAACAAAGGAATTATGATTACCGGAAAAGGAGTCATCATGGTACTCAGAACCCACATGAATGCTCCCTTCTTCCCTGGAAATTCCAGTCTTGCAAATGCAAAAGCAGCCATCGAATGTACAATCAGGGCTAATACAGTCACCATAGTTGCCACAAACAACGAGTTTCTAATTCCCGTAAAAATATCTAGAATTCTAAACACCTGCTTATAAGCATCAAGAGTAATATGTTTGGGGATGATCCGATAATCAAATACTTCTGTATCTATTTTAAGCGAGCTGCTTATGAGTAAAACGATCGGGAACAATGTAAAAGCCAGAAATACACATCCGACCAAACTCTTTACTAACAATATTCCATATTTTTTCACTATATCACCTACTTAAACCTAAGCAATTTCATCTGTATGACAGTAACCACCATAATGATCAGTGACAAGGACACAGCAATCGTGGAAGCATATCCAAATCTATATTGTTCAAATGCCAACTGGAAAATATAGTACACCGTTACCTCCGTTGTCTTGCCCGGCCCCCCGGATGTCATGACTCTGATCTGATCAAACGCTTGAAAGGATGCAATCAGTGATGTAACCAATACAAAAATAGTCGTTCCCTTTATAGATGGAAGAGTTATTTTGAAAAATCTTTGCACAGCATTTGCTCCATCTATTTTAGCTGCCTCATAATATTCACTTGGCACATCTTTTAAAGCCGATAAAAAGATGATCATATTGTAGCCAAAAACTACCCATATTCCTACAATCGCAACACATATCAGTGCCTGTGACCTTGATCCCAGAAAGAGTTGTCTTCCGACTCCTATTCCATCTAAAATTTTATTGATATATCCATTTCTTGAATTGAACAGGAATGTCCATAAGGTCGCTGCGACAATTGTCGAAACTGTATTGGGCAGGTATATGCCTATTCTGCATGCCTGCTGCCGCTTATTGCTTCTGATCGAGTTTACAAAAACTGCTGCCGCAAGAGAAAGAACATAAACAGTCAGAACATATATCAAAGCATATTTTCCAGTAACCAGCAGACTGCTTTTGAAAGTTAAGTCCTGCATCATTTTTAAATAATTACTGATTCCGACAAATGTTTTTGTTCCCATTGCATTCCAGTCAAACAGGCTTATATAAAATGCATACACGATCGGTATGAAAATAAAAATCAGCATCAGTATCATTTCTGGCGCAATCATCAGATAAGAAATCAGAGTCTCCCGTTTTATACGTTTATGCTTTTTTCCCACATTAACTCAAACCTCCTGTATCTTGTCCTGCTGTTATTCACAGCAGGACAAAAATCAAATATCTAGTTGCCTGCAATGTCTGCTTTTCCTGTTATTTCAGCCGCCGAATCTTGCTCCGTTTGCTTCCTGATATTTCAGCATACTTTCCTGTGCAATATCTGCCGCTTCTTTTGCACTCATATTGTAAAGTGCATCCTGAATCATGGTAGATACAATTTCTTTTGCTTCTCCGGATAATGCAATTTCAGGTTTTGCTGTCTGTAATACCTCATCAGAAAATACTATGGCATTTGGATTGCTCTGATATACCTCCGCACCTGCCTCAATGACAGAGTTTCTCATACAATATGAAAACTTGGCTTTTGTATCAAATTCCGTCACATGATCTACATTCAGCCACATCCATGAAATAAAATCTTTGGCTCCTGCTATCTTTTCCTCACTGCTTTGATTACTTACCAGTACGTTCCACCCACCTGCAACACTGGCTGTATCACCTCCTGCCGTTGCTGCTGGTAATGGCACAACACCATACTTTTCTGAATCCACACGAAGAACCGACCAACTGCCGTTAATCTGCATTGCTGTCTCTCCATTTGTCAGAATTGAAATATCTGAAACAGATCTTCCAGGTGTCTCATTACAGTCTCCGGAATCCAGAAGATCCTTCCATAACTGCAATGCATTTACAACTTCTTCAGAATTTAAATTCGCCATACCATCCGATGTAAACAGGCTTCCACCCTGCATCCACACAAAAGGATAGAAGGTAAAGCACTGCCAATCACCCTTATCAACTTCAAAGGTAAATCCGGCATAATCAGCTGTATTCAGCTTTGCTGCCGCATCTTTGAGTTCCGCCCACGTTGTCGGTGGATCAATGTCATTCTGCTCTAGTATTTCTTTATTGTAGTATAATGCCACCAGATCACTGTCTAACGGAATTCCATAAATTTTCCCATCTCTCGACACCCGGTCAAATGCTGCATCTGTAAAATCATTTCTTATTTCATCGGTAATAATATCATCCAGTGGTTCACATACACCTGCATCAAGGTACTGGTTAATGATTGCCGGACTACACTCAAAGATATCCGGAGCTTCATTGGTAGCAAATGCAGTGGCCAGCTTTGTAGTCGTATACTCTTCATACGGAATAGCCAGAAACGATACATGATATTTATCCTGGGAACTATTGTATTCTTCTACGTACTTCTTTAAAAAGGCAGTCTCATCTTCCTGTGTCCACTGATTCCAGTAAACAATCTCTATTGGTCCATCATTACCTTCCACTTCCTGGATCTCAGTATTTCCTTCTGCTTCCTGGGTTCCTTTTTGCTCTTTTCCACATCCGGCAGTCCCGATACTCAGACCTAAGAGCATGGCTCCCATAAGACAATACGCCATTCCCTTTTTCAGATAACATGCTGCTACTTTTCTCTTCATATAAGTACCTCCTTTATACCTTTATACCCCCGACGCAGCGGCTTTGTTTTGTGAGCTTATTGTACCTTGCCGGATTATTGCATAAAATACCACTTTTTTTGAATGGTGCACTTTTTTTTGGATTTTATTTTTGATTTGATATAGTATAATGATCTCAGATAGGATAATAATTTCATCAGATGAATCAATGATTGACTATATGGGGGAAATATAACATGAAAAAAGCAGGCATTTCACTAAAAAAGCAATTACTCATCATTTTTCTGTTTATAGCCTTCATTCCTATGACAGTTACAGCATTGCTACTTTATCATTTCCAAACTCAAAATGCCCTGAATGCTGAAATCGAATCCCAGATCCAGGTATTAAAATTAGTTACATCCAATATTTATCAGAAACTCACCTACTTTAACAATCTCACCGCTTCAATTTACTACAATGATGATATTATGAGCTGTCTGGAAAAAGGACAAGCAACATTATTATCCTCTCCTGATAAAAAAAGAATCCAGCCTGCTATTGATTCATTAATGAGAACAGATGACATGATTTTGTCAGTATCTCTTACAACAATGGCAGGAGATACTTTATACTGGAATGACGGGTACAGTAATGCTATACATATAAACTCCCTGGATCCTGATTTTTTACAGAAAATATATGCACATAATGGATCAGGTGTTTTATCTAATCCCATTACACATACCAGTAAGCGTAAATACCCTGCTTCAAATACGTCCATTTATTATGGTCGCCTTTTACGAAGTTTGACACACAACTTCCGGCCTATTGGAATTTTGTTAGTTGAAGTCGATATCGCTTCCTTTGAAGATATCCTTATATTTTCCAATTTCAGTTCCGATTCCACATTTTTCCTGACAACCCAAAACAATACATTAATATGGGGTTATCAGGAGGAGAATCTGAATTATCATATTGGAGACATTATTTCCACCGACGTGCTTGGTACGCCCCCATATTCTTACTCTGTTGCAACTATAAACGGTGAGAAATATTATCGTTTTAATTCACAGATTGATACACTAGAATATAATTGTTACTCTTTTCTACCATTTTCAAATATAGAAAGCAAAACACAGTTCATTAAAACTTTACTGTTATTGATCTGTGGTGTGGATTTTTTGTGTTTATGCCTGATCTTCTTCATGCTCACCAAACAGTTTATTACGCCGATTCGCCGTCTTTCCGTTATTATGCAGGAACAGGATTATTTGAACTACTTTCCTTTACCAGTTTATCCTGTCCACAACGAAATCGGCAATTTATATGATTCTTTCCAGTCTATGAGCCAGCGTACTCTGACTCTGGTGGAGCAGTTAAAAGAATACTCAAAAAAAGAAGCAAAACAGCAGCTTGCTCTGCTCCACGCACAGCTGAATCCACATTTTTTATATAACACTTTGGATTCCATCAGCTGGATGTCCCAAAATGGAAATGCAGACAAAGTACCCTATATTATAAATGCGCTTTCTGATATTTTGCGATACAGCATTATCAAAGAAAATGATTTTGTCACTATAAATGATGAATTATCCTGGTTGAAAAATTATATGTATATTCAAAAGATCCGGTTTCAGGATTCTTTTACAATACATTATCATATTGAACCGGATATGCAATCGTATAAAATACCCCGTTTTATTTTGCAGCCGTTTATAGAAAATTCATTGCTGCACGGTTTTTCTGAAATTCATCAGGGTGGTATTATTATCCTCAGCATATTTACTAAGGATAATTCCATTTTCATAACTATAGAAGATAACGGAAAGGGCATGTCAGATCTTCTGATACATTCCGTGCTTCATGGTAAAAATGATGGCATAGGAATTGGAAATACAAATACCTATTTAAAACAGCGGTTTGGTCAGTCATATGGTATAGAAATTACATCACGCATTATGGAAAGTACAAAAGTAATCATAAAATTGCCTGTTCAGAAGTGAGGAAAACCTATGAATCATGTGATTATCATTGATGATGAAGTACAAAGTCGCAATGGAATTGCCGAAATTTTTAAAAATCATTCCCCAGGATGGGAGATAGATGGTCTGTTTGAAGATGGTAGCCTTGCATTAGACTATCTTCAACAACATCCGGAAGTAAATCTGGTTGTTACCGATATACGCATGCCCAAATTTGACGGTCTTGAGCTAATTAGCAGAATTCGCAAAAACAACGGAACCATTCCTATCATTATCATAAGCGGTTACTCGGAATTTTCCTATGCCAAGAAAGCAGTTGAGCATCATGTATTTCGATATATATTGAAGCCTGTTCTTCCCTCCGAATTCGATGCAGTCATTACAAGCGTAGAAAATTTTTTCCGACTGGCGGATCCTCTTAGTGAATATAATCTCACCCAGTCAGAATACGACCAGTTTTTAGATCTGTTGTTTTCTGAAGCCATTGCTTCGAATAAAAAGCAGAAGATTCAAATACTGGAAAAACAATGTGGATTTACATTTCCGCAAGCATGGTTCTTACTATTGACCGGCAACAGCGAATTCAGCAGCCAGCTTTTCAACTACAGAACGGTGCTGCAAAAGTTTGCTGCCGGAATTTCATCCGAGCATCATGTTTTTCTATTCTGCGAAAAGATTTACTGTATTTTATTAAAAAAAGAGGATTTAGATGATAAGTTTCTGAAAAAACAGGTACAAAGACTCTTATGGAAATTTAACCCCGGATTGGAAATCTGCGCGGGAATATACCACAGCGATCATGATGACACGCTTAAAAATGCATTTTACAGTGGCGTTTCAGCCTTGACACAATTTTTTTACTCAAAGGATCCCATACACATATATCAGGATCAAACTTTGTGCACCTTTCCATACTCTATATACCAGAATTTACAGTTGCAGCTGACCGGCAGCAATTTACTGAATACGAGAGATGCTGTCTATTCCTTTATGGATTACGTGCGTAATGAACAACCTTCCTATTATGAATTGCATTCCTGGCTAAACAAGATTACTCTGATCATCATAAAACATTGTAATGATAAAAAAATACCGGCATCTTGTTATATCGATTATACAGAAAGTCTGCAGTTTCTTTACAATTATCACTCTCTTGAAGAAATTGAAAGTACCATTTTGTCCATGATCGAGAGCATTTTTGAGAAAATTGCTGAACAGACACGCAGCACAAATGCCTATCTTGTTGAACAGGTACAAAACTACCTTTTCCAGCATATGAATGAAAATATCACACTTTCAGACTTAGGAGAGATTTTCGGTATAAACTATTCCTCACTAAGCAATATATTCAGCTCTGCTACAGGACAGACTATCATTGAATATCTGACTTTTATAAGAATATTACATGCAAAAGAACTGTTGATCAATACAGACAAAAAAATATATGAGATCTGTTCAGAAATTGGATACACAGAACCAAAATATTTTATTAAACGCTTTCGTCAGATTGTTGGCGTTACTCCCAAGGAATACAGAAAGATATATACTTCCTGATACTCTGTAATGATAGTTTTTCCAGTGTCCTGATATTTTTGAACTTTGATTCACGGATGAAGTCATCCACCACTTGATGGAACTTTTCAATCTTGCCCTTGCTTTTCCCGAAACGTGGTTTGTCATGCTTGACACAGATTCCAAGTCTGACAAGTGAGAAACGAATCTGTTTTGCAACGTACTACCTTTTTGCGGATGCGTGGATAGGAGTCCCTGTAACGAAGTTCCGGATCGTACCCATAGTCCTCGTCATCGTCCACATAATCTGCATCCGGATCAGGCTTTGCCGCTTCCTGTGCCTTTTTCTTTTCCTGGACTTTCTTGAATACGAAGAATCCGCCGCCACAGGCAAACACAATCAGAGTCAGAAGTTCCGGGAGCATATTCGTGGATTTCGGCTTTTCCTCTGGAGTGGGTTCTGTAATTTCAGGAACCGTTTCAACCGCTTCCGGCTTTGTTTCCTCAACCGGCTTGGTGAATACAAGTATTTATTACAAAGGTACGCCTATATCCGATGAAGAACTGGCTTGTAAAGAGATCATTGATCATCTCCATACAGATAATCCGGCCTGGGGTGCAAGGCAAATGTCTGCACAGCTAAAGGCTAGAGGATATCATGTAGGACGTCGGAAAGCACGACGTTACATGAACGAAATGGATATTTACCCAATCTATCCTAAAATGAATCTTTCCAAGCGTATGCAACAGGCTAAGGTATGCCCTTATCTGCTCCGTAATGCTGTCATAGACAAACCAAATCAGGCACGGTCTATTGACATTACATATATTCCAATCAAACGGGGCTTTTTATATCTGACAGCCGTTATTGATTGGCATAGCCGCTGGGCAGACAATATCATGATTGAGCGTTGGTTTCGTAGCTTCAAGTATGAAGAAGCCTATCTGACTCAATACAATAACATCAAAGAAGCCAGAACCGCTATCGGACAGTATATCCGCACTTACAACTTTGAGCGGCATCATTCTGCACTTGACTATCAGACACCGGCTGAATGCTACTATCCGGCAATGCTGTTGCCATATGTAGCTTAGCATAAATGGGACAGGGGAGAGTTCCACTACTTTCCCTGAGTTCCCTGTAACTTATTAACCCTATCAGTTCATTATAAAAATCTCAGATTTTTGTCTTGACAACTGAGCCACTATACTATCTCCTGGAATGGAAACGAAATGGCATAGTTTTTGCAGACTATGCCTCTGCATCAATCATTTATTTCCCAATGACCTGTTCTGGTTGAACCAACTCTCTTTATCTTGCCGTCATTCATCAGTTCTTTCATGATTCTCTGGACAGTTCTCCTTGACAACGATAATTCTTTAGCTAAATCTGTCTGTGTAATATACGGATTCTGTTTCAAGCCTGATAACAATCTGCCTTCCATATGATCAGCACCATGATTAGCGCCATCAGCGTCAAGAATAGCGTCATCCGTGGCGCTATCTGTCATCTGATTCAAAAGTTCCGCTAAAGTATTATCTATTTGAGTCAGCATGAATTCAATAAATACCGTAGATTCTCCCTCTACATGGCATTTTGCAATCGCATCATAATAATCATCCTGGAATTTTTCAATTTGGCTTTCTATCGGAATATATTCAAAAATAGGATTCCATTTAGCCAATATAGCTGTATGCCACAGCCTTGCCATCCTGCCATTGCCAGCAGAGATCTGCATAGACATTGGAATAGCTATGCAGAAGTCCCAGGAGATCATCCATCCAGTTGCAATAGCTGTGATCGTATAAAAATTTCACCCCCATGTTCTGAAACTGGTCATCCGGCAAATGGTGACAATGGGTATCGATTCCGCGAAGGCCGTCCAAATGCTGCAAAATCGCCGTACTAACATCGTCTCAGTTCGGGATATGTTCTGTGTTTTTCTGCATAGACTCTTCTCCTTCCTCTACATTTTTGAAATAATTTGTCTCGCAACATATACTCCACTTGCCGAAGCGTGAGACAAAGAATGAGTAATACCGCTGCCATCACCAATAATATAAAGTCCTTCATGGCGAGTCATCAGGTTGTGGTCCAGCTCCACTTCCATATTGTAGAATTTTACCTCTACACCATACAGTAAGGTATCATCACTTGCAGTTCCCGGTGCGATTTTGTCCAGCGCATAGATCATTTCAATAATACCATCTAATAAACGTTTCGGAAGAACAAGGCTCAGATCGCCTGCCGCTGCGTTTAAAGTCGGAACAGTAAAGGATTCACCGATTCTTTCTTCTGTACTTCTACGGCCTTTGATCAAATCCCCGAAACGCTGGACAATCACGCCGCCACCCAGCATATTGCTTAATCGGGCAATACTTTCTCCATATCCATTAGAATCTTTAAAAGGCTCTGAAAAATGCTTTGCAACAAGTAACGCAAAGTTTGTATTATTTGTCTGCTTTGCCGGATCCTCATAGCTGTGGCCGTTAACAGTAACAATGCCAGTTACTGTATTTTAACTGAATATTGCTTTTCACCTATCAAGTGAATGAAAAAAGAGCATCCATTTGTGGTAAAATTAAGGTGCCTAATCAAAATAAATACCAACAAAGGAGCCCTTTATGAGTATTGTAAACACCTTATCACTAGAAAGCAATAGACAAATTAAAATAAATTTTGATGGAGGAGATTTATCCTCCGATGCAGGATTGCTTCTCATCAAAGAATTCGTAAGAAAACTTGGTATTGATAATCTTTTAGGCAAAGTTTTCAAGACCAACGATTCTGCATTATTCAGATATCATACAGATCAGAAAAACCTGCTCCAGATGATATATATGATCATTGCAGGCTACTTTGAAGATGATACTTCCGATGAACTTACAAATGATCCTGTATTCAAGTCTGTACTTGAAAAAGACACCCTTGCATCACAGCCTACGGTATCAAGATTCTTTAACCGTATGGATGAAGATACCTTAAACCAGTTACTTATGATTGGCAGAATACTCCGAAAGAGAGTTTATCGTATTCAGATGCCACAGGCTGTTATTCTGGATCTGGATTCCACTCTTCTTGATGCATACGGCAAACAGGAAGGCAGAGCCTTTAACTTTCATTATCAAAGCAATGGATACCATCCACTTGTCTGTTATGATGGAATGACCGGAGATCTGGTAAAAATCCAGCTTCGTGATGGAACCGAGTATTCCTCTACCGGAGTGGTTGACTTCCTGCAGCCGATACTTGATGAATACCTGAATGATTATCCGGCGATCCGTATTCTGCTTCGTGGTGACAGTGGTTTCGCTACACCTGATCTTTATAAGCAGTGTGAGGAAAACGGCACAAGCTATGTGATCCGGCTGAAGGAGAATGGCATTCTCCGCAAAAAAGCATCCTATCTTGTGGATGAGCTTGATGAGATCACCAAAAATAATAAAGTCGATTATGCAGTAGCCTATGGCGAATTCATGTATAGAGCGAGTTCATGGCCTTATGAAAGGCGTGTGGTATGCAAGGTTGAAAAGCCGGAAAACCAAATGGTTTACATGTACACATTTGTTGTCACAAACATGGATTCCTCACCAGAGTATCTCATCAAATTTTACTGCAAGCGAGGGCTGATGGAAAACTTCATTAAAGAAAGCAAATCCGGTTTTGATTTTGCGTCCGTAAGCAGTCATACCAGAATGGTAAATGCCAATAGACTGCAGGTACATGCTCTTGCGTATAACATATTTAATTGGTTTAGAAGATTGGTGCTATCAGCAAATATGAGAAAGCAACGCATTGATACCGTCCGTTTAAAATTGCTGAAGATTGCTGCAAAAGTAGTTCATTCAGCAAGATATATCACATTCAAACTGTGCAGCAGTTGCCCCTATAAGAATGAATTCTATGAGACACTTTCAAATATCGGCAAGCTGAATGTACAGCTGGAATAGCAACTATTAACGAACATTGACAGCTTAACAACTGCTCTGAACTCTGCCACAGGGATTTTATACCCTTTTGACGGGTTAATTGAGTGATGTTATGGCTGCATGGATCAATTTTCAGATTCATGGTACTGTTATCAATTCAGATACTGTTCCGTGAATAATCTAGGACAAATTATTCCTTTAATGATATTGGAAAATATTTTTCAGCACTCAGCAATGAGGCCAATTTACGAGGGCCTCAGGAGGCGTGGCTGGTTTTTGGCATATCTGATAATAAACGGTATGTGGGAACAGAATTCAGAAAGCAGGGAAATTTACAAAGTCTAAAAAAAAATCGTAAACGGAACAAATGAGCGTCTGACATTTTTAGAAATTTATGAATTAACGATCGAAAAAAAGCGCAGGAAGTGCTGAGAAATTTATCTGATATTGAAGTTCTGAATAAAGCGGGCATTACCATAAAGGGAAAAATTACCAGAACAGCATTATTGCTGTTTGGAAAAAGTGAGGCAAAATATTTTTTTGATGGATTTATTCCGAGGATTACCTGGACACTTTATAATGCAGATAATTCTGTAAAGGCATATGAGCATTTTGACATTCCTATGTTGTTAGCGGTAGATAAGGTCTATTCAAAAATTCGGAATGAAAAATATCGTTATATTGCAGGTCAGCAGACGCTGTTTCCGGATGAAGTAGACCAATATGAACCGGAGCTGATAAAAGAAATTATCAACAACTGTATCGCCCATCAGGATTATCGCTTACGCGGAAAAATCAACGTAGAAGAATTTGAGGACAGGCTGGTATTTATCAATGAGGGAGCTTTTATACCGGAAAGTATAGAGCATGCATTGGAACCGGGTTATAAACCCCCCTACTATCGCAATGTATTTCTGTGTAACGCAATGGTCAATCTATATATGATTGACACGAATTCAATGGGAATTCCGATGATGTACCAGATTCAGCGTGATAAGTGCTTCCCGTTACCGACGTATGATCTGAATACGATCAATCGGGTAAAAGTTACCGTATACGGGAAAATATTGGATAAAAATTACACACAGCTTCTTCGTTCGGATGCTGATTTAAATATGGCAACAGTATTTTTGCTGGATCAGGTGCAAAAAAAAGAGGCTATATCAAAAGAGAATTTCAAAAAACTGAAAAAGCAAGGGCTGGCAGAAGGACGTTATCCCAATATCTTTGTATCTTTTAAGGTGGCGGATATTGTTGGGCAGAAAGCTACGTATGTCTGAAATAAAGGGTTGGATGATGATATTTGTAAACAGCTGATTATCAAAGCTCTAGGATCAATGGGGGAAGCAGGCAAAAAAGATTTAATGGAAGTTTTAGAGAAGGCTTTGCCTGACGTTCTGAGTATGGAACAGAAATCAAAGAAGGTTTCTAATCTTCTTCAGACATTGAAAAGAGAAAATAAAATTGAAAGTATTGGCAGCAACAGATATGCGAAGTGGCGTTTAAATAAAAAAAATATTTAAAATGACAAACCGCAGAATAACACCGCAGACAGAATAAAAAGGTTGCAAAACCTTTTTCCCTGTGTTATGCTTTGCCTGCAAACCAAAGAAATCTTTTGAAAGCGAGGTGAGATCATGGACGGCAGTAGTTGTAGTCGAAGTACGGGCACTGGTTTCATATATTGTCAGGAATCAAACGGCTGCACACCGTTCATGTTCTGACCGCTTTTTTCATATCAATGTATGACACCATTGTCTGTTCTCCAAACTGCGCTGCACCATCAAAAGACGGGCGACGCGCAAATGCGGCTTTACAGGCAGTGGTCTTTTTATGCCCTTTTTTCCGCATTCTGCCCCTTTCCCGCCTTTGCGACAACACCGGTAAAGGAGGAACAAACATGAATGCAAAAATTCTGATCCAAAACAAATCCATTCTCTCTTCACACGATACCGATTACAGGGAGGCTCTCACACTTTCCGGCGATCCTACCGCTTTAAGCGCCGTCGAGGATCTTTACGAGCCCCTTGACAGAAGCGTTGCAAAACGCCTGCCGTGGCTGATCGTCCTGCTCGGGCTGGGGCTTCTCGTTTCCAGCGTTGTGGGCGTCTTTGAAAATGTCGTGGCAAGCCTTCCGCTTATCATCGTATTCCAGTCGCTCGTTCTGGATATGGCGGGCAACGTGGGAACCCAGTCCCTTGCCGTGACGATCCGCGTCCTCATGGATACGGCTGTGACGCGCCGCCAGAAGCTCCATCTTGTCGCAAAAGAAGCGCGGGTCGGATTTTTTAACGGTCTGATCCTCGGCGTTCTTTCCTTTTTCTGCATTGGGCTTTACCTGATGCTCCTGAAAGGGCAGACGCCCCTGTTATCCTTCGCCGTTTCGTTCTGCACAGGCGTTGCCCTGCTCGTCGCAATGCTTTTGTCCAGCCTTTCCGGAACGGTGATCCCGCTTGTTTTTAAAAAGCTCCGCATCGACCCGGCGGTTGCCTCCGGCCCGCTCATCACGACCGTAAACGACCTGTTCGCAGTCGTGACCTACTACGGGATGGCGTGGATTTTGCTCATCGGGATGCTCGGCTTGGGATGATCCGCATCGGATATTGCCATTTTTATAAACCGATATGGCTGAACTGCTGCATCCAAATAGCGCTTCTCAAAGAAATAATTGACAAATTCCCCAAAAAATGATAAATTTCTATTAAATTATATGGGAGGTATACCTATGCAGTATTATGTAAACGCCTTTAAAAATTATGTAAATTTTCAGGGGAGAGCAAGGCGCAAAGAGTATTGGATGTTCGTTTTATTCAATTTCATTGTCACCATCGTTATCGGTATGATCGCAATGCTGATCCGTTTCCCTCTTCTGTCGAACATTTATGCGCTCGCGGTTCTGTGCCCGTCTCTGGCACTGATCGTCCGCAGACTGCATGACATCGGCAAGGGATGGATCTGGGTTCTCATCGCCCTGATCCCGATCGTTGGTCAGATCTGGCTCCTCGTCCTGATGTGCATGGACAGCCAGCCCGGTTCCAACGAGTTTGGTCCTAACCCCAAGGGATTATAAAAACTGAATAGATCATTCCTGACAGAGCCGCAGGCGTCTTGACCTTGCGGCTCTGTTTTTTTATGCGCACCCGCGCGAAGAAAACCTGTTGCCTGACGGTAAACGCGCCTGGCGCAGCTGCATATCCGCGCAGCTGCCAAACGCTGACAAAAGGCTGGGCTGTTAGGAGTTCACACTTTTTTCACAAAATAATTAGCACTCACCTCTTTACATTGCTAACAATAAGTGTTATATTACATTTAGAACAAAGGAACAGAAAGAAAACAGAATAAAGCTTCCGCCTTTGTCCAATAACAATACAAACGCAGTTTCCCGCAAGGGGCTTTTTAAAAAGAATGGAGGAATGACTTATGTTGCTGCCTAGACTTTGGGATGAGGATATTTTTGAGGATATGGACAATCTGATGAGATGGCCGGATGAGAGCGCTTTCTTTGGCAAAAACAATCCGCTCTATGGCAAACATGCGAAAAACCTCATGAAAACCGATGTGAAGGAAAAGAACGACTCTTACGAGGTTGACATTGATCTGCCCGGCTTTAAGAAGGACGAGGTTTCCGTTTCCCTTGAAAACGGTTACTTGAATATCAGCGCCGCCAAGGGGCTTGATAAAGACGAGACGGATCAGGAAACCGGCAAATACATCCGCCGCGAGCGTTATGCCGGCAGCCTGTCCAGAACCTTTTATGTGGGCGAAGAGGTGGAGCTGGAGGATGTTTCCGCAAGATTTGAGGACGGCATCCTGCATCTGAACATCCTCAAAAAAGAAGAGAAAAAAGTAGAAAAGAAAGACACCAGGATTGCCATTGAAGGCTGATTGCTGATGTCTTTCCAAAAAGGGGCAGCCGCTTTTACGATTGAGAAATCAATCCCGGAGCGGCCGCTCCTTTTTTGATACATACTTTCCTTTTTCTGCTTCACATTGCTGCGTTTATCGCCGCGACCGCGCCGTCGGAAACTGCCGTCGCAGCCTGACGCACCTGTTTTACCCGGATATCTCCCGCCGCATAAACGCCCGGAATCGCCGTTTCCATTTTTTCATTTACCGGAATATAGCCGCCCTCCAGCGTAAGCTCCGTATACAGCTCCGTATTCGGTATCACACCTGCATAGACGAAGATGCCGCAGCCGGGGTCCTCCATCCTCTCAACCGCTCCATCCGACTCCCGCGCTATCTCCAGCGCCTCCACGCAGTCCGTTCCGTATACCGCATGCAGCCGGCTTCCAAGCCTCAGCTCGATGTTGCTGCTCTTTACTATCTTTTCCTTAAACTCTGCGATACAGCCAAGCTGCTCTTCAAAATGGACTATCGTCACCTTTTTGGCGAGCTGAGACAGATACAACGCTTCTTTTACCGCGCCGTCCGCACCGCCGATAACATAGACGTTTTTACCGGCATAAGCTTCCCCGTCCTTTGCCGCATTCATTCCCATGCCCTTTCCGGCAAGCTCTTCCTCTCCGGGAATACCGAGCTTTCTTCCTCTGCTGCCGTTCGCGAGAATGATTTTTTTCGCCTCATAACTGCCCTGCGCTGTAACAGCCCTTTTCGTTTCACCCGAAAGGGAAACCTCTGTCACGGTCTCAAACCGTATCTCCACACCCGCGTCCAGAGCCTGCTTTTCCAGACGCGCCGCAAAGGATGCGCCCGTTTCCTTTTCTACTATCCCGGAATAATGTGTTACCGTAGAAACCTTCCCGAGCAGCCCTCCGACCTTTGCCTGCTCTAATACCAATGTCTTTTTGCCGCGGCTTACCGCATAAATCCCTGCGCTGATTCCTGCCGGGCCCGCCCCGATGATGATGATATCGTACATACCTGTCCCCTTTCTGCTCAAAAGAGCGCTACATTACCAGATTCCCAGAACCGACTGGAGCACAAGGCTCACCGTCGTAATACCTATCCAGCAGCAAAGTCCCATCAGAAGGGGCTTTCCGCCTGTTTTTACCAGCTTTACGATGTTCGTATTCAGACCGATCGCGCTCATTGCCAGCACGATGAAGAATTTGCTCAGCGTCTTTAAAGGTGTGAACACATCCGCCGAAATGCCTGCGCCTACCGCTACTGTCGTGATCACGGAAGCCAGAATAAAATAGAGGATAAAGAACGGGAAGATCTTTTTAAAATCCACCTTCTGCTGTCCTTCCTCCGCCTTTCTCGTTCTCATAAACGCCAGAACGAGCGTGATCGGGATGATCGCCAGCGTCCTTGTCAGCTTGACCGTTACCGCCTTATCCAGCGTCGCAGAGCCCAGATTGTACATGGAATCCCACGTAGACGCCGCAGCCGTCACGGAGGACGTATCGTTTATCGCCGTTCCCGCAAAAATACCGAACGCCTCCCCGCTTACTGTGGAAAATCCAAGCATCGTCCCCAGCGCCGGGAATAAAAGCGCCGCCAGCATATTAAAGAAGAAAATAACCGAGATCGCCTGCGCCACCTCCTCGTCGTCCGCATCGATCACCGGAGCCGTTGCAGCGATAGCAGAACCGCCGCAGATGGAAGAACCTACACCGACCAGTGTTGAGATTTTTGCCGGAATCTTCATCGCCTTATGCAGCACCCATGAAATGATGAGAGATGTGCTTATGGTCGCAATGATTATCGGAAGCGATTGCTTTCCAGTCTCCAGCACTACCGACAGATTCAGTCCGAAGCCCAGCAGGATGACCGCATACTGCAGGATTTTTTTGGAAGCATAAGTGATTCCTCCCTGAAACTCCGACTTATCCTTCAAAAACAGGGTAATGACCATACCTGCCAGTATCGCAAATACAGGCCCGCCGACGATCGGGAACTGCTTTCCCAAAAACCAGCAGGGAATCGAGATTGCAAGACACAGCAGCAATCCTTTTCCGTTTTTTTGTAAAAAATTCATTTCTCCTTCTTTCCGCCGCTCCTGCGGCACTCTTGATATGTTTAACCTCACTTGACGCTATCATATTAGCATATTTTTCAAATAAATAAAAATTATCTATATTTATAAAATAATAAAAATATGTTATGATATCAAGGGCAAAAGTCATGAAACACGACGTGTTTGCACGGGAGTGGTCCTATGACTTATTGCCCCGCCCAAATATTCGGATTGCGGGAACGTGAAATGCGAAGCAATCCGTAGATATCTTTTCTCCAACATTATTTTAAATTTTCTCAGGAGGATAATGTTATGCAGGATTTCCGAATGGAGACTTTTCTGGCTGTCTGCAAATACATGAATTTTACGAAAGCAGCGAATGCGCTCAGTCTTACCCAGCCCGCTGTTTCCCAGCATATCCATTACCTTGAAAAGGCTTACGGCGTGCCGCTTTTTGAGCAGTCCGGCAAAAAAATCTTTCTGACCGAAGCGGGAGAAATACTCTGCCGCGCCGCTCTCACCATGAAGCACGATGAAGAGCATATGAAACAGCGTATGCTGAATACCCGCATTAAAACACAGAACTATTCCTTCGGCGCCACACTGACCGTTGCGGAATTCATGCTTCTGGATGACTTAAAAAGCTTCATACTTTCCCATCCTGACAGCCGCATCCGCATGCAGGTGGAAAATACCCGGGAACTGCTCCGGCGTCTTGACTCCAGCGAAATCGATTTTGCTATCGTAGAAGGCGATTTTCCAAGGGATGAATATGATTTTCTCCCATATAAAACCGAAGATTATGTGGCTGTCGCAGCTCCCCAAAAGGCTGCCCTTTACAAAAACGGCTGTGTCAAAGATCTTTTGGCAGAAACGCTCCTTCTGCGCGAATCCGGTTCCGGCATGCGCGAGATAATGGAACAATGGCTTTTACAGCAGGGACTCAATACAGATTCTTTTTCCGGACAGATTGAGCTCGGCAATATCCGTGCCATCAATGCGCTTTTAAAATCCGGCGCCGGCATCTCCTTCTGCTACCGCGCCGCCATCCAAAAGGAAGAAGAAAAGGGAGAGCTTTCGGTCATCCCTCTGAGGGACTTAAAGCTCTCCCATGAAATCATGTTCATCTTCCGCAAAGGAAGTATCTTCAAGGACGATTATATTGAGATTTATAGGCAGCTCTGCGGGAAAGAGCCCCTTTTTTAAAGCCGTATCAGGTGTATCAGCTTTCCTGCAAAATCTCCCCACAAACGCTCTACCGGAAGCCCGGCATACATCAGCGCATCTCCCCCGAACGTGCAGCCGCTTCCTTCTATTTGATAGCTTGCCGAAGCATCCAGCCCGTTTAAGCGTATCAGCCTGCTGTGCCCGTTCGCTTCCCCAAGCACCTGAATCCATGTGACAAGCGCTTCGCTCTTATCCTTAGCCGCGACCATCCAGCAATCATATTTATGGTTTTCAGAATAAGAAGCCAGTCTGTAATAATCTCCCTCCCGTATCAGGTCGTTATATTTGTGATAAAGCTGTGTCTGTTCGGGAATCCGGCTGTAATCCTCCTCCGGAATCCGTGTCACGTCCAGCTCATACCCGAACGTACCCGCAAGCGCCACATAGCCCCTCGTTTCAAAAGGCGTATTTCTCCCAACCGCATGATTGGGGCAGTCGCTCACATGTGCGCCGATACAGGATAACGGATACAATAACGCCGTCCCTTCCTGAATAGAAAGCCTCTCTATCGCATCTGTATCATCCGAACACCATATCTGCGGGCTGTAATAAAGCATTCCCGCATCAAACCTCGCCCCGCCGCCGGAACAGTTTTCAAGCAGGATATCCGGAAATTCTGCTACCAGACGCTCCTGAAGCTCATATACCCCGAGCATATATCTGTGCGCCAGCTCCCCCTGCCGCTCTGCCGGAAGCCCCATACTTCCCATATCGCTCAAAGGGCGGTTCATATCCCATTTCACATATTCTATATTCGCGCTCTTTAATATGGATTTCATCCGCTCCCATATTCCGTCCACAATCTCTTTCCTTGAAAAATCAAGGACATACTGATTCCTTGCCTTCGCAGGAATCCTTCCGGGAATGGCGATTGCCCAGTCCGGATGCTCCCTGTACAGCTGCGATTCAGGTGACACCATTTCCGGTTCAAACCAGATACCAAATTTCATTCCCAGCGCATTTACACCGTCCACAAGCCGCTTTAACCCGCCGGGCAGCTTCTCCTCATTCACAAACCAGTCCCCAAGCGCCCTGTTGTCATCAAATCTGTTTCCAAACCACCCGTCATCCATCACGAGCATTTCAATGCCGAGCGCCGACGCTTTTTGGGCTATATCCAACAGCTTTTCCGTATTAAAATCAAAATAAGTCGCTTCCCAGTTGTTGATCAGTATCGGTCTTTTTTTATCTTTGTACTTTCCACGGATTACATGTTTCCTTAAAAAATCGTGATAGTTCCGGCTCATCCCGCCAAGTCCCTGTGCCGAATATATAAGCAGCGCTTCCGGCGTACAGAAACAGTCTCCGCATTCCAGCTTCCAGCAAAAACCATCCGGATTTATCCCTGCCTGCCATCTGACAGAATCAAACTGATTCACTTCTGCCCGCATCTCAAAATTCCCGGAATACATGAGCTGTACCCCATAAACGTCACCCTGCTCCTGACCCGCGCCGCTTTCCTTTAATCCCAAAAACGGATGGTCCTGATGTCCCGACTCTCCGCGTCCCGAAGAGACCGTGTAAGAGCCAAGCCCAAGCTTCATCTTCTGGATATGGCGCTCTCTCGCCCAGGAACCGTGAAGCGTTACTGTTTCAAAGCTGCGGTCATCCATATCAAGGGACATGGAGCATGCCTTTTCCAGCCACACGGGTGCCTCTCCCCGATTATATATTTCCGCGTGACGGGCTATCACATCCGTCTTTTCAAATACTGTATAAAAAAGGTCCACATCCACATTCGCATCATGGCAGTGCAGAACGAGCGTCTCGCATTCCCCATCCTCCCCAAAGGATGCCGGAAGCCCTTCAAGCCCCCTTTTTCCCTTGTATATCTCGTGTGAACCATACAAAACCTCGCTCGCCCTGTGTCCCTGCTGCGTCCTCACGACCAGCGCCGCCGTCCTGTAATCGCCCCTGCCGTATCCCGGATACTCTGCCGGAAAGCTGTCCATAAACGAAATCCTGTCCCTGTCATTTCCTGACGGAACAAACGGCGCCTCCCCCAGCCTCAGCAAATATGAAAGCTCCTGCCCCTCCAGCTTTCTTCCATAATATACATGGCCTATAAAACCCTCTTCATCCGCAGCAGCGATGACATAGCTTGTATTTTGCGTATCCAGCTTGAAAATTCTTTCTTTTTCAAAATATGAAATTCCCATCGTCTTTCCCTGAAAGCCCAAAGGCCGGCAGTTTCCTGCCAGCCACCCGGCTCTCCCCTTTCTTCCCGTGAGGGAGCTGCTTTATTTATGTGCGTTCATATACTCTTCATATTGCTTCATCTGTTCGGAATGCAGAGCCGCCAGCTCTTCCTGTACATCCTTGATTCCTGCGTTTTCAATGTCTGCCACAAACTGGTCCCAATCGTCAAGAGATTTGCTTCCGCTGATGACGCCCCACATATATTCTTTAGAGATATCGCCGATATCTGTTCCCAGCTCGTTCCCTACCTCATATTTCGCGGGATTTTTCTTTTCTATCGTCAGCTTATAGGCATCCCGGCTGCTTTCCTTTACCTTTTCAAATAATGCCGCCGTCTCCGCACTGTTCTCAATGTTACATTCGTCTTTTCTGGAAAAAAGGTCTTGGAACAGCTCTATGCCAAGGTTCTGTTCCGTATTTTCCGGTCCGTCGCCGGAATGGATGATTTCATAAGTGCCGTCGCCATTGTCGATGTAATCCCTGCCCTCTACGCCAAAACGTCTGCGGATATAATTTTCAGGCTTCGCCATATCGTCCCATATTGCATATGCCCGTTCAGGGTCGGCGCATACGTTTGTAATGCCAAAATAGCACCATGCGCCTACAGATGCCGGCTCATCCTGAGGCTTGCCGTTATCGCCCGTCACCATATCGACAGGAACCCACTTCGCATCCGGGTTTGTTGAGTAAAAGGATTTCATCGTCCCGTTTGAAGGATTGTTATAAATAACCCAGTTGTAGGTCACGCCGAAGCCGCCGTTCGCCATTTCCTCGTCACGGTCGGTATCCGTTACAATATTTGGCGTGATTACGCCGTCCGCATACAGTTTATGGACTCTGCCAAGCCATTTTTTTGCATCCTCCGTCGTCGGACCATATACATAACTGCCATCCTCTTTTCTCACAAAGCCTTCTCTGCCAAGCCCCTCTCCGCTTCCCTGCACCCACGGCCAGAAGCTTCTCATATCATAACCGTCTCCGCCAAGACCGTAAGTATCGTCCACACCGTTTCCGTCCGGGTCGTCAAATGTGAATGCATACAACACCTTTTCCAGCTCGTCCAGCGTTTTGGGAATCTCCAGATTCAGATTATCCAGCCAGTCCTGACGTATCCAGAGCGTCTCGCAGGCAGGCTCCGCCACATCTCCGGGTATCCTGTATATCGCTCCGTCTTCCTCAGAAGCATAAAACAGGATTCCGGGGGCTATGCTGTTATAATAATCCCGCATTGTCGTATACTTTTCCATGTAGGGCGCAACGTCCACCAAAAGCCCCGCATCTACCCATTCCGCAAAGTCCGCATCCATATTCCACCACCACAGGATATCCGGGCGCTGGCTTTCATCCGCCATCAGAAGCGTTATCTTCGCCGTCGCATCGGACCAACCGGGAAGCGCTATCACTTCCACATCCAGATTATACCGCTCCTCCATCCAGTGTTCAAATTCGCTGTCCGGCTGGGTATAACCCTGCAGGCAGACTACGGACATCCTCATTTTTTCACTCTGGTTTAAAACGTCGACCTTTCCTTCTGCGACAGGGGTTGCTGCAGCCTGCTTCGTCTCCTCCTTTGCCCCTCCGTCAGAGCTACAGCCCGCAAGCGCGCCTGCCGCCATCACTCCTGCCAGAAATAACGCTGTCAGTTTTCTTTTCATCTTCTTTTCCTCCTTGATATTTATATCGTATCAACCCTTCACTCCGCCTATCATTACGCCCTTTACAAAATATTTCTGCACAAACGGATACACGCACAGTATCGGAACCGTCGCGACTACTACCGAAGCCGCCTTGATCGTTGCCGCAGTCACATTCGTCGCCGCAGCCACCGTCACACCCGCCGACTGCATCGCCTGATTCGTATTTGTCAGCATATAGCGCAGCACCGCCTGTAAAGCCCATTTTTCCTTCGTATTGATATAAAGGACTGTTGAAAAATAGTCATTCCAGTAGCCGACTGCCGTAAACAGCGCTATCGTCGCCACAGTCGCTTTCGACAAAGGCAATACGATTTTCCAGAATATCGTCACCTCTGTCGCCCCGTCGATTTTTGCCGATTCCTCCAGACTTTCCGGTATCGACTGGAAAAAGCTTTTCATAATGATGACGTTATATGCACTGATGAGCCCCGGCAAAATGAGCGCCCACCTGCTGTCTATCAGCTTCAGATTTTTCATGAGCAGATATCCGGGTATCATCCCGCCGGAAAACAGCATCGTAAAAAGCACCAGCAGAAGCAGTATGTTTCCAAAAGGCAGATTCTTTTTGGACAGCGGATATGCCGTTGTCGCCGTGAACAGCGTTCCCAGAAATGTACTTACCACCGTAACAACAACTGTCGTAAAATAACCGCTCCAGATGGACGGGTCTTTAAATACTTTGACATATGTGTCCAGATTAAAGCCCTTCGGCCAGAGGAATACGCCGCCCTTTGCCGTTGCCTCCACCGAACTCAGCGACATCATGACAACATGCCAGAACGGATACACCATCACGATACAAAGCCCGATAAAAAATATATAATTGAAAATACTGAATGCGACCTCGCCCCTGCTGCGCCTGATCGTACTTCCCTTACGTTTTGTCGCTCTCATTTCCGCATCACCTCCTACTAATACAAGCCCTCGTTGCCGGTCTTTTTTGCTATCGCATTTACAACGACTATCATGATAAACGCCACAACTGACTTAAACATACCGGCCGCCGTACTGAACGAATAGTCCGCGTTCACGATACCTATGCGGTATACATAAGTATCAATGATATCCGCCACATCATATACATGGGATGAATACAGCATAAATATCTGGTCAAATCCGGCATTCAGGATATTTCCGCAGTTTAAGATAAAGCAGACCACTATCGTCGGAATGATAGAAGGAAGCGTGATGCTCAGAGCCTGTCTCCATCTGCCCGCGCCGTCAATGGACGCCGCTTCGTAAAGCTGCGGGTCGATTCCGCTTATCGCCGCAAAATACAGTATCGTACCCCAGCCCATCCCTTTATAGATATCCGTGATTATCAGCATCGGCACAAACCATTTCGGGTCTGTCAGCACCATTACCTTTTCTCCGGTAAGCTTCATGATAAGGTCTGTTATCAGCCCGTTGTCAGGGTCTAAGAGCGTCATGATGATACCGCCCAGAATGACCCATGAAATAAAATGCGGAAGGTACAGCAGCGTCTGGGAAACCTTTTTAAACTTCAGATTCCTCATCTCATTCATCATAAGAGCCAGAATGATAGGAATCGGAAACCCGATAAGAAGCTTCAGGAGGCTTATCACTATCGTATTCCTCAAAACCGGAAGGAACGACCTTTTTGAAAACAGCTTCACAAACTGTTCCAGTCCCACCCACTCGCTCGCTGCAGGATTATACTGATTATAATCCATAAAGGCTATCTTCAGTCCGTACATCGGAATGTACTTAAATATGAAGAAAAAAATGATTCCCGGAATCAGCAGAAAATACAGCCAGCGATATCTGTACATCTCCCTCAATAGCGCCCGCCCTTTTCCCTTGCGGACAGCCGCAGCTTTTCTGGTACCTGACATATTTTATTTCTCCTTTCATTTTATTGCATTATTTCGCACGTTTCTGTGTTTTATTTTTCTTTACATCTACTATTAAAGCACTTTTTTGAATTATTTTCAATGGTTTTATGTCGTTTTAATGCATTTTGTTACAATAAACGATTTCTCCTTTTATTCTATGCACTATTTTGCACCTTATTTGTGTATTTTTAACAAATGCCCGCTGTGCTCCCAGTATATGGTTTCTCGAAAAAAAAGGGAGCCGTCGCACGGTTCCCTTTTCTCATAAAAGCTTCAGTTTTTTCCTGAAGACCTCCTTAATATCACTTTTCCTTCTACCATGATTTTTTCAAATGGAGCGTCGGGATGCTCCAGACGCCATAAAAAGCACTGCACCATTCGCCTTCCCAGCCATTTTGGATTGATATAGACCGTGGAAAAAAACGGATCGAGCATCCCTTCCTCATCGTTATCAAAGCCTGTTATCGCAACGTCCTCGGGAACCCGGTATCCCTTTTCCCGCAGAGCCTGCGTCAAAAACTTCGCAATAGAATCATTTCCGCATACGACCGCATCCGGTTTTACCCGGTAGCTGTCCACAATCTCCTCAAATGTCTGAAGCCTGTAAAAAAAATCGCTCTCCGGATTCGGAAGGACAATGGACGGGTCCGGTGAAAGCCCCGCCTGACGCATCGCATAGCAATATCCGTCGTAACGGTCATACATTGTTTCATAACGGTCGCTGTTCTCGCTCAAAAACCCTATCTGCTTCATCCCCTGGCCTATCAGGTGCTTTGTCAGCGCCACTACCGCATTGACGCCTTCCATTTTTACAACGTCACCGACAGCCCCCGTTTCCATGCTTTTCCTCTCATCCAGAAAAAACAGCCATATCCCTTTTTCCCGAATCTTCGCGATATACTCCTCGCTGAAAAGCTGCACGCAAAAGACTGCATTGATACCGTCGTCTATCCCTATCGGAAGGACAAGGTTTTTCTCCGCATCCTTAGTCACAACAGCAACCTGCGTCTGGCATCCGCTCAGGCTCGCTTCCGAAGAAATCCCGCTGATAACCTTATCCCAATATACGGCAATATCTGTTTTCCGCAAAATCATGATACGGAACGGTTCCGTATTTTCTTTGCCAGTCTCCACCTGCTCAGTCCGGGCATATCCCCCTGCCTCCTCCGCATATCCTGAAAATTCAGACGGCGCTTCCCCGCCATCCTGCAAAGCTTCCCCCGGCAGATAACCCACCGACCTCGCATGCCTTATCACAAGCTCCTTTGTGCGTGCCGTTACCAGTTCGCTGTCCTTTAATGCCAGCGAAACCGTATTTCTCGACAGTCCAAGCTGCTTTGCCATACTCTGTATCGTTGCCTTCCCCATGTTTTCCTCCTGTACCGCGGCATGCTATCCGCCGCTTTCCGAAACCCTATCCCGTATTTGCTTCTATAACTGCTATTCCTTATAACCTTTTGCCCTATAATGAAATATTTTTGGGCTTTATTTGAATATATCATAATATCAAAATATAGTAAAGCACGAATATGCACGATTTTTGATAATCTTTTAAAAGTTCGGGCATCATTGTACTTTTTATACGACAGAAAAGCGGCTTTCCTGCCGCAAAAAAAAGAGCCGGCGCACCGACTCTTTTTTATACAGCTTACATCTTACCCGGCCGTCTGCCTGCATCCGCCCGGCATATGTCTCACGGACTCAGTATATCATCGGCCAGCTCCCGCATCTTCTCTGCCCGCTCTGCGATATCCTCTTTTTTGACCAGATAGACGGAATCCTCCTTCGCCGCATCCTGCGCCATCAGATGATTGATATCCGCAGAAAAATGCACCGGGTCCATATAATTGTCCAGCTCCATGATAATCCTTTCATCGGTCTGGAAATCCAAAACCCGCACGTTTTCATATACCGCCAGCGTCTCCATCGCCGCCTGACGCGCATACAGATATTCCTCAAGCTGTCCGCTGCGGTAAACGCTGTCCCACCAAAGCTGTGAATAAGGGGGCAGCAAAAAATAAAACGCCGTCCCCGGATGTCCGTTCACATACTCCTCCAGAATCAGAATGTTCGCGTCGACCCGTTCTTTCCAGCAAGACGCATCCTGCATCGGCTCTACCGTCTCCGGACGGTCATAGTGCTTTCGCGTCTCCTCCTCCGAAAACGTCTTATACTGCCACCAGTTGTACGATGTCCCCTCGTCATATCCCCCGGACAGATTCAGCGCCAGAAGATATGGGATATCCTTAAATATCACATCCTTATTAAAAAGATATTTCACATCGTTAAAAGGATTTCTATCGTACAGATACAGCGGCATCGAATCATTCACAAAATTTATCTGTGGGTCACCGTCCAGCGCAAAAAGATCCAGACTATAAAAAATATTTTTGATGTCGTGGGCTGCAAACGCTTCGTCCAGATAAAATTTTAAATCTGCCGTCGTCCCTGAACTTTTTATCGCTTTTACCGTCGTACATCCAAATGCTTCGTCAAACCAGCGGTTGTTGTAGTTTTCCGCCGTGGACGAGCCGAGCAAAACGCTGTCATATTCAAAATTCCGTATCGTTCCGATACATTGATATTCCGACTGTGTCACAACCGCCTTCATCCCCGGCAAAGGTCCGTGAAAATGATAAAACGGGTCAAACAAAGCTACCAGTCCCGCCGCCAGAGCCATCAGAGCTGCCGCCGCTATCCCGAAGCGTCTGAGAAATTTCCGTCCGTCCATGCCCTTTTCCTACTCCTTAAAATGAAAAATACAGATACTCGCTCACTCCGGTCATGGAAATCAGCGACCATACAAATAAGACCGCCAGCGCGAAGGGATACCAGCGGCGCTGCGCGATGCCTCTTCCAGACGCCGAATCCTCTATCACATCGCCCGCTTTTTTTCCGCAGAGAACGCCCGCGCAAACAACACACAACACGATCAGCATGACAAGCCAGAACCACGGCAATACCTGCGGCAGCTTCATCGAAAGCGCCTTTGTCACGATATAGACTTCAGACATCTCCAACGCCTGCGCAATCTCCAGTAAAAAACCGTTCCATTGAAAGGAAAACATTTTCCCGATGACCAAAAATCCCTGAGCAATGCTCTCCGCCCGGAAAAATACAAACGTCAGAGACACATAAAGAAACGTCAGGAGCTGATCCATCCAGCGATACGGAAGACCTTTCCGTTTTATGTTATCCCACATCATCCCAAGCCCGTGAAGGAAGCCCCACAGAACAAACGTCCACGCCGCACCGTGCCATAAGCCCGACAGCAGCATGACTATCATTACATTACACAGTGTCCGCGCCTTCCCTCTCCTGCTGCCGCCCAGAGGAATATACACATATCTTGTAAAAAAGCGCCCCAGAGTCATATGCCAGCGACGCCAGAATTCTTTCACAGAAGCGGATTTAAACGGGGAATCAAAATTCTCCGCCACCTCGATACCGACCATTTTCCCGATGCCAACCGCCATATCGCAATAGCCGCTGAAATCAAAATACAGCTCTGTCAGATACCCTGCTGCCAGAAAAACAGCCGATATGCTGTCAAGCCCCGCCGTATTGGAGTAACCAAAATTTACCGCCTTCGCCAGCGTATCTGCAAGCAGCACCTTTTTGGAAAGACCAATTATAAAAAACTGAATGCCCTCCGAAAAACGCCCTGCGTCAAAGCGCCGCCGCTCCGGCTCATGCAGCTGCGGGATAAGCTCGTCCCTCAGCATGATCGGCCCCTGCAACAGCTGCGGGAAGTAGACCATAAACGTCAGATAATCCCAGAAGGAATCCTTCGGCGCTTCTCCCCGACATCGGTCTATCAGATATGCCAGCTGCTGGAATGTATAAAAACTGATTCCAACCGGCATCACAATATGCATCATCGAAAAGTCCGTTCCTACCGCGGCATTGATATTTTCCAGAAAAAAATTACTGTATTTAAAATATCCCAAAAGCCCGAGATGAAATGCACACCCCGCCGCGATGATCCATTTCCGTCCTTTTTTTGAAGAAATCTTCTCCGGCAAAAGGGAGAGACTCCAGCCGACGATGCAGCTTCCAAGCAGCAGCCATAGATAAGCTGCATTTACATACGCATAAAACCACAGGGACATCCCGATAAGATATCCCTGTGCCAGCATAAATTTCCTTTTATAGTTTAAAAAATACCATCCTGCCAGCAAAAGCGGCAGAAATACAAATATAAAAATATGGGAATTAAAAAGCATTTGCCATTCCTTTATTTATGCTCTGGATTTGATGAACGCTTCAACCTCTTCTACCTCAGGCATCACGCGCAGCGCGCCCTTTCTCGTGGTGATAATGGATGCAGCCGCATTCGCAAAGGTCAGCATCTCGGTCAGCTTCTCTTCATCCAGATTGTCCAGACCATATTTCAGGACATGATGCAGGCAGCATCCGCCGAACGTATCGCCTGCGCCGGTCGTCTCGATAGTGGACTCCTGCAGGAAAGGCTTTACTTCAACGCGCAAATCCTTGTAATAAGCACGGCTGCCGTCTCTTCCAAGAGAAAGCATGATCAACGGAATGTCATACTGCTCACGCAGCTTTGCAATGCCCGCATCATAATCCTCTTCTCCGGTAAACCACTGAATCTCATTATCGGAAATCTTGAGCACATCACACTTGGACAGACCGTATGCGACCTGTTCCTTTGCATCATCCAGAGTCTTCCACAGCGGAGGACGCAGATTGGGGTCGAAGGACAGTATCGCACCGCTCTCCTTTGCAATATCTATCGCTTTCTTTGTCGCATTGCGAACAGCATCGTGCGTCATGGACAATGTGCCGTAATGGAAAATCTTCGTATCACGGATAAGATCCTCGTGCAGGTCGTCCTCTGTCAGCATCATGTCAGCGCCGGGATTGCGGTAGAAAGAAAAGTCTCTGTCGCCGTCCGGGAACGTCTCAACGAATGCCAGCGTTGTTCTCGCATCCTCGTCGATAATGAGATTGGATGTATCGATGCCGACTTCGTCCAGAGTCGCTTTTAATTTATTGCCGAAGATATCCTGACCTACCTTGCCGATAAACGCGGTCTTTCTGCCCGCCTTGTTCAGCATCGCCAGCACGTTGCAGGGCGCGCCGCCCGGATTCGCCTCATAAACAGTATTGCCCTGTCCGCTCACGCCGTTCTCTGTAAAATCGATCAGCAGCTCGCCCAGCGCAACTACATCAAACTTTTTCATGGTAAAAATCCCCTTCCTGTCATTTTCCTTCAGCGGTAATATCCGCCCGTATTGCTCTTATTGTACCAGTTCCGGCAATAAAAGAAAATATCTAATTTCTTATTTTCTATTTACATCACATCGGAGATGCCGACACGATCTGCACCCACTGGTTGCAGTTTAACAGACCCGGCTCTTTGCCTTCCGCTGCGGGCTGGAACAATAACCTTTCTTCTTCCAGCTCGGAAAGGCTCTCGAGTGCTCCGTCCAGATAAGCGTTCAAACGCTTCTGTGCGCTCTTTAACCGCGCAAACAGGCCGCCAAACCGGATATCTATGACCTCCCAGCCGAAAATCTTGCTTTCATCATCCCATACTTTTTCCCGAAGCTCCCGATAAGCCTCGATTTTTTCCATGCAGAGCGAAATATCCTGCTGTGCCAGTCTGCGAAGCTCTTCTTTGTCATCCGCATGGTACGCCTCGTATATTTTTTTGCCGAGGTCCGCTTTCACGGAAAGCGCATCCGCAAGCGCTCCATACATTTCAAGCATCAGGCATGCGCTGGCATGAACAGACTCATCTACAGTCTTTTCTGCATTTGACAGGCGCCAGTCTTCACAAATTCTGTTCAATCTGTCGCGCAATCCTGCATAATATGCGTCCGCATCCCATCCCTTTGTCTGGGCGTCGAACAGACCTGTCAGAACATCCTGATACAGTAAGAACTTGGAAGGATTATCATATGTGCAGGAAGAATTCACATGATCCAGGCTGCCGAGCAGGTTCAAAGCCTCTGCGCTGCATCCGGTCAGGAATTCAAGCTGCGTGTCTATCGTCTCTTCGCTCACCTCTTCCGCAAATCCATGCTCCGCAAAGCGGATTATAGAAGGAAGCCCTGACAGCATCGGTGTTTCCGCGCCGTTATCCTGCCACATCGTGCAGACAGCCTCGCGCACGCCCGCTTTTTTGCACGCTTTCATCGCAGGCTCCGTTGTATTTTTCGCAAGCTCCAGATTCGGTGAAACGCCGTTCCACACCCATCCGCCTCCCGCAAAAATGACCTGTTCGGAAAGCTGTCTGTGCATACGCAGATACTCTTTATAAAACTCCTCGTCCTCGTGATAGTAATCCCAGTAAACGAGCGTCACACCCTTCGGAGGCTTCACCGCACCGGAAAGGTCCGCATCCAGCGGAATATCATAATATTCGTTATGCTCCGAAACCATCCTGAGATACATATCGCTCCATATCATCGGCTCAAGACCGAGCTCTTTGCATATCTTATCCACGCGCTCCAGATGCGCCGCCATGATTTCGGATTTGTCATGATATCCGTTTTTGTGCAGATACTTTCCAAGTCCCAGCGCCCACGCTTCATCCATTCCCAGATGCACCCGCTTCGTATGGAAAGGCTCTGTCGCATTTTTAATGCACGCTTTTACAAAATCATAAACCTTCTCATCTCCCGACATCAGGATGTCGTCCGTATCCTGCATCCCTGCCATCGCTACCCAGCGCAGAGCATTTTTCAGATGGGCGAGCGCCTGGATACACGGAATCATCTCAATGCCGAACAGCTCCGCATAATCCGTCATCTCACGCAGCTCTTCCTTCGTATAGCGTCCGCGCATATAGCCAAAATACGGATATTCCGGCACTTCATAAGTATCCTCCGTATAAAGCATCAGCGTATTCATGCCGACCGCCGCCTGCATACGGATATACTTCTTAATCGTTTCCACGGTCAGGACGCTGTTTCTGGAGCAGTCCAGCATCGTTCCGTTCCTGTCCAGAAAAACCGGCTCTTCCCAGGCAAAATCCTCCGCAGCCCCCCTATTTTCAAGCTCGCGTACAAGACGCATCAGCGCACGGAAGAAAAATGTTTTATGCCCGGCTGTCAGGACAGCTTCTCCACCGTTTCCATCCTCTCCGACTGTATAGACGCCACGGATACTGTCACCCTCCACAGCCCGGAACGTCAGCGCAACACTTCCTGCCGCACATCCCTCTCCGCAGATTTCGTGTCCCCTCGGAGCCAACAGCTCGCGGATGCCTGCTTCATACCCTTCGGGTATGCTTTTACATGTAAAAATCATTCTGAAAACCCTCTCTTTTGTTGGTTAAATTTTGATATGACTATTATACTGTATCGGAGCTGGAAGCTCAATGCAAAATACTGCTTCAAAAAAGATATTTACAGCCCTTCCCGTACCATCATCAGGGTATATCCAAGCAGGTTTTTTCCTCTCCATTTGCTGATTTCAAATCTGTCAGGGTCTTTCATTGACAGACCGATACCCCAGATTTTATCCCTTACTGCACATTCAGCCAAAATTGAGTTTTGAGTTGCTTTCAGCTGTTCTTTCAGACTTTTATTTTGTGAAAACTTTGCTTTCAATCCCTCATATACAACGATTTGACGTATGCCGCTCCAACGGCTCTCTTCATAATTTGAAACAAGCCTCCCCAATTCTTTGATAAAAGCGACATCATCCGTTTCAAGGATTTTATCTGCCGTGTCTTTATCTTCAAAACACACGGCTTTTTTATACATCATAAACTGTTCCATCGAGGAAAAAGTTATGCCGTCAACTGTAAATTCGCTCAGATACCAATTACTCAAATACCCGTTTTCTTCCTCCGGGTTATGAAAGCAGATTATATCCATCATTCTCCTCCAACCTTTTTAACCGCCAGTTCAAGCTCCAGGTCATGCAGTCCGCCATATGCCTTTACTAAAAAGTCAACAGGAACTTTTTTTATCACTTCACTGCTTGGAATATTATAGTACCATTGATAATAGGCATAAAATTCACCTATCCAATCCGGCATAAAGCCCGCAAGAGATTTTCCGTCTTTAAGCTTAAAGCTGTCTTTTTTACAAAAATAATCCCACAGCTCAGGTGCGCTCATCGTATTCACATAAGCCTTTGCCTCGTCTATGCTTTTTCTGGTTTTGCTTGTCATATAAGCATTGATAAAATCGAAGGTATCCTTTTCAGGATACTTCATTGATACGAGGTCAAACAGCTTACCCTGATTTTCCACAACATCTTTCAAATAAGCTTCTGCATAAGCTCTCATATTTACCTCCATGCCGGAGCGTTTTAGCTTCGGCCGCGGCGAGAAAACACATATGTGTTTTCTCGCCTGCGATCCACACAGTTTTGTGACGCTCCGGCACAAAACTGTTGATTGAAAATAAGCCATCGGGCTTATTTTTAATCTTTCCCCTCAAAATAATGTGCTGAATACGTTCGTTACTTTGTTCGCGTCAGAATCGACCAGTTCACGCATTCTGTTTCTTGCATTTATATCTCTTTCATTGTATCTATTATTGAATTCCTTATACTCAATGCAGACTAAACCATTCTCTATTTCTGTCAGTCTGGAATAAGCAAGCTCTGATTTTAAGCAAAATTGTATGCCCAATCCTCCCAGTGACAACAATTCTTCGAGGATTTCCATATCAATATTATCACGGACAAACTCCCTCGCAATGTAAAAATATGACGCATTGGCTCTCCAGCCTTTAATAATATCATATTCATCAGTATCAATTCCGTATTTCGCAATAAATTTCTGAGATAAGACCTTGTAACGCTTTGAGTCAGAAGCATCCCTGTGCTTCATCAGTTCTGCCAGCCACGAAAGTACATTATTCTGCTGAAAATCCAGTATTTTTAAATCTGTAGTATCCAGTTCATACTGATGAACCCATCCATTTGTTTCATCCGGTCTGCAAACAGCCCATTCTTTGGCAAGCTCCACATTTTCCGTAAGATAAAAACCTTTTCCATAATCATGTTTTTCCTCACCAAGCCCATACTGAGGTACTATGACTTTATTCGGACTGCCATGGTACAATCTCATAACATCCCTCCATTTCTCCTGCATGAAATATCCAAATCCTCTATAGTTGTTTCAAAATCCAGCGTACCCTCATTATACCGTAACTCCACTGCAAGCTCAATCAGAGTCCGCCAAAAATACCCGCTTCCCCTTCAAATATCCTCCCCTGTCCCTTGCGATTTACTCCGCAAACAACTATTTTCCCTAAAACAGTCACTTTTAATTTCTATTTATTCATAAATCATGCTTTTTTAGTTACTCATAGTTTTCTTCCCAAAAGGGTAAGATAAATTCAACCAGACTATAATTTTTATCAAATAAAGGAGCCGGACATGATTACGGACAAACAGCTTCAGGACATCGGATTAAGAATCCGCCAGAAGAGGGAAGCTCTGGATCTCACACAGGAAAAAGCCGCTGAAATCCTTGATATTTCCCAGACCCATTATAAAAATATCGAGCATGGACGAACGAATATGTCGCTGGATGTCCTCATGGATATTTGTTCTAATTTTGACCTCGACCCGACTTATATTCTGACCGGACGCACCATCGAACTGAATCCGATCATTGACTTCTATAATTCCATCCCAGATCAGAAAAAGCGGCACATGGACGACGCCATGCACGCCCTCTATGAGCTTTTTGAAAAATGAATCTCCCTACAGATGAAAACTTTCCCAATCTGTGATATAGTTAAACCAGCGTGCGCCTTGGCGCACACCCGCGCCAGGCGCGTTTGCCGTCAGGCAGTGCATCCCGCCCTGCGGCGCTTTCTATTATCTTCCGCAATATGGCGGTCTCTGACTGCCAAAGGGGTTTTTCAAAAAGAGAGGATCACAATATGGGAAAAAAACAACCGAATATCGTGCTGATCATGACCGACCAGCTCCGGGGCGACTGCCTCGGCATTGCAGGCCATCCCGACGTCAAAACGCCGTATCTGGACACGCTTGCCGCAAAGGGGACGCTTTTTGAAAATGCGTATTCCTCCTGCCCGAGCTGCATTCCGGCGCGCGCCGCCCTCCACACCGGGCTTTCGCAGGAAAAGCATGGCCGCGTCGGCTATCTGGATCTGGTTCCGTTCCGCTATCCGCATACGATGGCGGGCGAGCTTGCAAAGGCCGGCTATTACACCCAATGCGTCGGAAAAATGCACGTCCATCCGCTGCGTAATCTGATGGGCTTTCACAACGTGGAGCTGCACGACGGCTATCTCCACGCCTACCGCTCCCCCGATACGCCGTGGTATGAATCTCAGAAGGTTGCGGATGACTATTTTTACTGGCTCAAAAATGAAAAAGGCATTTCCGCAGATGTTACCGACACCGGTATGGAATGCAATTCCTGGGCGGCGCGTCCGTGGATCTATGACGAAATGCTCCACCCTACCAACTGGGTCAGCACCCGCGCCATTGATTTTCTGCGCCGCAGGGACAGGGACAAGCCGTTTTTTCTGATGGCGTCCTATCTGCGCCCGCACCCGCCGTTTGATGCGCCTCAGTATTATTTTGATCTTTATAAAGATAAAGAGCTGACGCCGCCCCACATCGGAAGCTGGGAAAACACACCGGATTTTGAACGCCTTGGAAGAATCTATGATTCCGCGACAGGCCCTGCCGATCCGGAGCTGCTCCGTCAGGCACAGATCGGCTATTATGCCTGCATTACCCATCTGGACCATCAGATCGGCAGGCTTCTTCAGGAGCTGACAGAACAGCATCTCATGGAGGATACCGTGATCCTGTTTACGTCCGATCACGGCGAAGAGCTGGGCGACCATGAACACTTCCGGAAATCCCTCCCCTATGAAGGAAGCAGCCATATTCCGATGATCCTTTCCGGCCCGCAGGAGCTGACCGGCGCAAAGCCCGGGCAGGTCTGCCGCCGCGTCGTGGAGCTGCGCGACGTGATGCCGACGCTGCTTGACATTGCCGGCGCTCCCGTTCCCGATGAGACAGACGGCAAAAGCATGCTGCCGCTCGCGGCAGATCCCAACGCCTGCATCCGGGAATGGCTGCACGGCGAACATTCCTACGGCGATGCGTCCAATCACTTTATCGTGACGGAGCATGACAAATATGTCTGGTATTCCCAGACCGGACAGGAGCAGTATTTTGATCTGGACAGCGACCCTGGCGAGCTGACCGACCGCATTCTGGATCCATCCTGCGCCGAAAGGATTTCCTATCTGCGCAGCTGTCTGACCGACGTGCTCAAAGACCGGGAAGAGGGATATGTGGCAGACGGCCGCCTTGTTGCCGGACGTCCTCCCAAAACCCTTTTACAAAACTCTCTGCTGTAAAGCAGCGCGATTTTGGCATCTTTTGCCGAAAACCGCTTTTACACACATTAAAATGTGCTTTTGCACAGAAACGAGGTTATTATGACACAACTTTCCACTGTACCTGCAGCCAGCGTGGCAGGAATGGCGTTTTCCACCATTCTCTCCTTCGGGCTTCCTGTTGCCCTGTTTTTCCTTTTCTGGAAAAAAACGAAAGTCCGTCCTTCCTTTTTCTTCGCAGGCTGCGCAACCTTTTTCCTGTCCTCCATGGTGCTCGAGCAGATACTGCATTCCGTCGTTTTTGCAACGGCGGGAACACTTCTTACCGAAAACCTTTGGCTCTACGCGCTATACGGCGGTCTTGCCGCCGCTGTCTTTGAAGAGTGCGGACGTTTTCTTGTCATGAAACGCTTCTTAAAATGCCGTCTCGACAAAAAGGACGCGCTCATGTTCGGCGCAGGACACGGCAGCATCGAAGCCATTTTCATCGTAGGCCTGAGCTATATGAACAATCTTGTCCTTTCCACGATGATAAACAACGGTTCCATGGCGGCTTCCATCGCCACGATGGAGGCTGAGGCACAGGCTCCTGCTGCCCAGAGCCTTGCTATCCTCTGGGAAATGCCTTCTTACCAGTTTTATATGGCGGGAGTAGAGCGCGTTCAGGCGATCGCCCTTCACATCGCCCTTTCCGTGCTTGTATTTGCCGCAGTAAAAACCGGCAAAAAGCTGTTCCTGGGGCTGGCGCTTTTATTCCACTTCCTCGTGGATACCATTACAATTCTTGCAACCTCCATCATGCCGATATGGGCGATAGAAATCCTCGTGCTCATCATGGTTCTCGGCGTTGGCTTCGTTGCTTATCGCGTATACCGGTCTGACGACGGATGCCCGGCAGCGGAAAAGCTGGACTAAAGCGAGACTTACCTGCATGAAAAAAATGCGGCATCACAGATTGTTCTGTTTTGCCGCATTTTTTTATATATCAGACATCAATTCATGTAACGCTGTTTTTACTTTTTCAAAATCCCCGTTCTCCGGACACTGAACTGCTACAGCCAGTCCCTTTTGAGGAAGAACCGTCGTAATCTGTCCGAAAGCGCCGTCCGCCCGGTAGGAATCCGGGTACGGAGAAAGCCAGAACTGATATCCATATCCGCAGGACCAAATCGATTTTCCCTCATCCGGGGTCGATATCTGCTTTGAGGTCGCTTCTTTTATCCATTCCGTGTCTACGAGCTGCCGTCCGTTCCATTTGCCGTCAGCCAGATAAAGCTGTCCCAGCTTCATCATATCTGCCAGCTTCATGAACATCCCTCCGCCGCCGACAGGATGCCCCTGAGCATCGTTTTCCCACATCGGATATCCCTGCCCCAACGGTTCAAATACTTTTTCATACAAATACTCTGACAGCCGCTTTCCGGTCGCCTTCTCTATCATACGCCCCGCCAGAATGCTGTCTGCCGTGGAATAAACAAACTCGCTTCCGGGCTTTGTCTCCACCTTCCGGCTCAGCATATAGGACATATAATCGGGCATCCCGACGCCGTTTCTTCTGTCTGCGTTCATCAGATATGCATGATGAAAACCGCTGGACATTGTCAGAAGATGGCGCAGCGTGATTTCAAACAGCTCCGGCTGCGGCTCTTTCGGGAGCTTCTCCGGAAAAAAATCCGCCAGCCTATCTTCCAGACAAAGCTTCCCCTCTGAAATGGCGATGCCTGCCGCCGTACTCATATAGCTTTTCGTGTGGGAATAAATATTCCGCTCTTTATCCGGCGTAAAATGATGCTCCAGCAAAATCCTGTCCTTATCCGCGACTGCTACAGCCTCAACCCCCAGATTTTCCTCCTGTACTCTCTGTACAAATCTGTAAAACTGTTTTTCCATCCCCAAAGCACCTCTGCCTTCCACAGCCCTTTATCGATTCTGTTCCTTTGCTTCTACCCAGCTTTTACACACATCCGGGAAATTTGTTATCGCCCCGTCGCATCCCCACTCATAAATGTTTTCCAGATCCTCCATGCCGTTTACCGTCCATACATTGACCTTCACGCCATGTCGGTGGCAGTTTTCCACTTCCTGCTCTGTCAGCCCTTCCAGCCCCGGATGATAGCAGTCAAAACCGAATTTGCTGCAATAGAGACTGGCATTTTCAATACCGCCGTTTTCTGTCAGCGCCCCGGTACACAGCCCCGGATGAAGCTCCTTGCATCTGACTGCCGAAAGATGATTAAAGGAAGAAAGGATTATCCTGTCCGCCAATCCGTAACGCTCTATCAACGCCATTACCTTTTCTTCGATATCCTCGTAATAATACACGCTGCTCTTTATTTCGACATTCGTGACCAGCTCTGTCTGCTTTACCCATTCACAATATTCCTGAAACGTCGGGATAGGGCAAAATCCATAGGTTTCATTATACTTTCCGGCAGCATTGCATTTTTTCAGCTGCTCATAAGTATAATCTCTCACAAAGCCTTTAAAATCTGTTAAATCGTCCAGATACTCATCATGGATGATGACCGGAACTCCGTCCTTCGTAAGCTGAACGTCCAGCTCGATCCCGTCACAGCCGCTTTCCAGCGCTTTCTGAAACGCCAGCATCGTGTTTTGCGGATACCGCCCGCTGAATCCTCTGTGCGCAAAAATCTTCATTTTTTCTCCATTCCGGGGCTGACTGCCTATTATGATTTCCTGCCGCTCTATGCAGGTTCTGTGATACAGCCTCTTACAGGCTCATGGTATCACATATCCTTTTTATCAGCAAGAAGCTCATAAAACTCTACGTCAAAGACCGCTTCTTTCTTTGAAGAAAACAAAATCCTGTCAGCCTCTTCCTCCGTATAGACAAGATTGGTCAGCGCCTGCTCGCCGTCGTTTACGAAAATCTCCAGCGTCACCCTGTCCATCAGGATACGCAGGCGCAGCTTTCCATCCTGCAGCCTCACATATGCACTGCGCGAACATAATATATCCCGTTGTATCCCGCTGCAGCTGCGGTCAACTGTCAGAACGCTCGCCGCCGCATCGTAATATATCATCGTTTTATGACCGTTTCCGCACGCCACATCCAGCTCAAAGCGCTCATAATCCCCTGCATGCACATCTACCGTCATATCAAACTGTCTGCCGCGCACGCCCTCTATCTCCAGCTTTTCGCAGCCTTCTTCCGCCTGTCCGCATTCACCGCTGTCTGCGCATACCGCATCCCGGCCCGGCACAAAGCTTCCGCCGCATACCCGCATATCCTTTTTTTCTACCGCATTTCCACGGTATGCTTCCAGCTCCCGCACCGGCACCTGGATAAGCTTTTTATCCCGGATGGAAAGCTCTCTGGGTATCGTCATCATACCGGACCATTTCTGAGTTCCGGGCGTCAGATAATTGTCCCAGTTCTGCAGCCACCCGATCAGAATCTGCCGTCCGTCCATACTTTTCACAGTTTCCGGCGCATAAAAATCCAGACCGTAATCCACCTGATATCCTTCTTTGCGGGTAAATTCCAGCTTTTCTCTATCGTAATCACCAATAAAATACAGGACATTGTTGCCGTTGTGGATTTCCAGACCGCGGCTTTCCATAAACTGAGGAGACACTATCAATACCTGACGGCCGTCCAGCGCGAAGAAATCCGGGCATTCCCACATTTTTCCGTATTCATTTTTGCTGGCGTCCAGAATCTTTTCAAATTTCCAGTTATCCACAGTATCTGCAGAAAACAGGGCGAGCTGTCCACTGCCGTCCGCCGCAAGGCTTCCGACTACCGCATAAAACTTATCCCCATCCTTCCAGATTTTCGGATCGCGGAAATCCACAGGAGAACTGCCCTCAGGAAGCGTATCCGCCAGGATTACCGGGTTATTCGGAAGCTTTTCATAGTTTTCCCCATCTCCGACAGCAATGCTCTGAGTCTGACGTATCAGGCGGGTCCCATCCTCCTGCTCTTTATCCACAACGCTTGTGTACATCAGGATATGTCTGTCCCCGTCTTGTACCGCAGTACCGGAAAAGCATCCCTGTCCGTCATATTCTTCATCGGGAGCGAGTGCGCAGGGAAGCTGTTCCCACTTTACCAAATCCTTGGACTTTGCATGCCCCCAGTGCATCGGTCCCCACTGGGTGCTGTAGGGATGATACTGGTAAAACAGATGATATTCCCCGTTATAGCAGGAAAAGCCATTCGGGTCGTTTACCCAGCCCACCGGAGGGGTCACATGAAAGGACGGCTTTCCGGCATCTGTTCTCTGTTCCTGTTCATATTGTCTTGCTTTTGTTATTTTATCCATTTTAATCTCCAAACCATTCCTATCCTAATAACATTATCTGTCTATTTTATCTAGGCCAACGATTTTGTCTATCCATTAGCTTTACAAATGTCTGATGCGGTTCCTGCTGATACCAGTATGCTACCGTAGCGATATCGTCTTCACGTTCAAACATCCCTCCGTAATATACTCCGATCTGCTGTATTGTGACCTTCAGTTCCTCCTCGAACAACACAGGATCCAAGATGTGCCAGCGGTAAAAGCTTCTCTGCGGCATCTGATCATCATTATGATAATCATTGTGAATGAACGTATCGTGATGGGAATAATATGGATATCCCATAAACGGGGTACAATATGTATTTTCAACAGTCCTTCCGTTTTCCTGCGTTGCAAAGCTCCATGCCCCGCCGAAATAATCCTCTGTACCCGTGCCGCATATCGTCGGATACTCCCTGTCACCGTCCAGATAGAACTTTATCTCCCCTTCTCCGTACCAGTAGCGCTCCAGCGTTGTCAGCGCCATATAGGTTCCGACATATTGTCCTTTTCCTTTCACACCATCCAGTATCACATAATCGTTTCCTTTTTGTGTCAGCCGCTGTCTGCGCCACTGTGCGTGAAAATATCCCGCCTCGTCGGGCAGCTCGTCCGTCAGGCAGTAATCCACCTGATAGAAGAACGCATGCACTGCCTCGTCGCACTGGTTCTCGACCGTTATCCTCGCCTTTTTCCGAAAAGGCATCGGGAAGTAGCAGTTAAACCCTCTCGTCGGATTTACCACGACCGGCATGGAATTTACCGGATAGGATACGCCGAAGCCGCAGCAGAAAAAGTCTCCAAGCGGGCTTTCCACCGACGGTTCCTCCTCCCCGTCCCAGTAAATGCGGAGCACCAGGTCTCTCAATATATATCTGTTCCTGTCGCTTACCCGATCCGTTACCGTGACCCAGATATGCTGTATGAGCCCCGGTCCGTCCATCTCTGCAAGTGTCACCGTTTCTCTCGCCTCAATGACCGGGACGCATGGAGAACCTTTTCTGCCCGGCCCGAGGTCGCTTGCCGCCATGCCGCCTCTGCCTTTTTCCCCGTTCCGGTTTTCCCAGTTGATGCTCCTGCTCTTTCCACTCTTCAGCAAATATAAATTATTCAACCCACTCTCAAACATTCTTTTCTCCTCCTTTATTCCATTTCATATAGCATATCTTTTATCTATTTTTTTATTCTTTTATTCCCATGTTTTATAATACCACCCATAACCGTTTCCGGGGAGACTGATGTTCCGCAGCACAATTTCATTACCTTCAAACAAATTCCTAAATGGTAATTCACCCATATCAATCCATACCATCTGTAACTCCTCTGAAAAATTAAAAATACCAACTACCATTTCATTTTCTAACTGTCTGCAAATGCACAGCACATGGCTATTCTTCGTGTCATACGTCCACACATCAGCCCTTCCTGAAAAAGGTCCATACATAAAACGGACTTTTTCCATCTTATGCATTCCCTCAAAAATCAGATTTTGAATAGTACCTTTCTCTATTCTTTTCTTTTCCTGATCCCAGCAAAAATGTCCTCTATGTACATAACGCGAATCTGCTGCACGGTCTGCATCTGTTTCATATTTATAGGAATAATCATTAAGCTGACCAATTTCATCACCACTATATACAATCGGAATTCCTGACTGGATAAATAAATAAGCATTAAGCATCAATATTTTCTGGATAGCGCGCTCAATTCTCTTAGGCTCATTAGAAGTTACCGCTGATTCCAGTCCGCACAAAGATGCTGTTGTTCCACAAAGTCTCGCATCCTGAAGAACAGGATCGTCATTGTAAAGTTCTCCCCTTGCATCACTGTCCGGCCTCATACCTCTGAAATATTCATTCAAATACTTCTTATGCGCTATTTCCTGAATTCCAAATGGTTTTAAAAAGTCATAATCCAACCCCCATCCTATATCATCATGGCAACGCAGATAATTTAAAAAAACATATTCTTTCGGCAAACTGTTCACTACATCCATTTGTTGCTTTAATAGCGCAATTTCTTTTGTTGCAATCGTATGCCAGGTAGATGCCATTGTTGTAACATTATAAAGCATATGGCATTCCGGTTTTTCCAATGTTCCAAAATATGGTACAACCTTATCAGGTTCCATAACAACTTCTCCCAACAACACGACACCAGGACATACAATTTCAGTAATCATCCTAATCATTCTCACAATTGTATGTACCTGCGGAAGGTTTCTGCAGTCTGTTCCCAGCTGTTTCCAAATATAAGGAACAGCATCTATCCGTACGATATCAATTCCTTGATTTACCAAATATAGCATATTATAAACCATCTCGTTAAAGACAACCGGATTTGAATAGTTTAAGTCCCACTGGTAGGGATAAAATGATGTCATTATATATTTTTTACACTCTTCCTTCCAGGTAAAATTACCGGGTGCAGTCGTCGGAAATACCTGCGGCACAGTTTTTTCAAACTCCTGTGGAATCTCAGGTGTATCATAGAAAAAATATCTGTCCTGATATTCCTTTTCTCCCTGCAAAGCCCGTTTTGCCCATTCATGCTCTTCCGATGTATGGTTCATAACAAAGTCCATACACACATTTATCTTTTTTTCATGACATGCGCTGCACAAAGATGCCAGTTCTTCCATTGTTCCAAGCATTGGCTGAACTTTTCTGTAATCAGCTACCGCATACCCACCATCGCTCTTTCCCTTCGGCGTATCCAAAAACGGCATCAAATGAAGATAATTAACATTACACTCCTGGAGATAGGACAGTTTTTCCTTGACACCGTTTAAATTTCCGGCAAAAGCATCAATATACAGCATCATTCCAAGCATATTCTGGCTGCTATACCATGCAGAATTTTTTTCCCGTTCCCGATCTAGTTCTTTTTCAGATTCTGGACGATCCTTGTACCATTTTTCCATTTGTTCACACAGTTTAGTAAACATTTCTTCTTTTCCCGGATATAATTCGCAATACAACCATTTAAGTTCATCATAATGGTGCTGCAACCTTTTCTGATATTCCTGCATCATTTTATCTTATTCTCCTTATTTCTTATTCTGACACTCTTGCAAAAGTTTTATCATTGACATATTTCTCTGGCAATCAATACTTCATATGGCCGCATCTGCACTGTACCTTCTGACAACATTGTGTCTTCATAATTATCTGCAATTATTTCTCCTAATATCTCAGATAACATCATTTTCCTTTTTTCTGGCTGCATATTACATAACACAATCACTGTTTTTCCATCAAATCTTCTCCTATATGCAATCAGATTTTTTTCTTCTCTATACGCTGCTTCAAACGTTCCCTCGCTGAATAGCTCCGCCCATTCTGAACGCAGGCGCAGCTTAATCATCTTTTTATACCAGGCAAGTACAGAATGACTGTCCTTTTCTTCCATCAAAGCATTCAGTTTCTTGTAATTTTCATTTATCTTCAACCATGGTTTTCCAGTTGTAAATCCTGCATTTTCTGTATTGCTCCATTGAAAAGGCGTCCGGGCATTATCCCGGCTTTCCATCTGAATCAGACGTAGCGCTTCCTTCGGATTAAAACCTTCTTCCAATGCACGAATGTACTGATTGTGCGTTGAAATATCATCATAGTCGTCAATTGACGCATACGCACAATTACGCATACCTATTTCCTGTCCCTGATATATATATGGCGTGCCACGAAGTAAGAGGTACATTGATGCCAACATCGTTGCTCCATAATAATTTCTTCCTTCTGGCGGCAAGTAATGATCAATCGTTCTTGGTTGGTCATGATTTTCTGTACAAATACCAAACCATCCCTTCGTTCCAGCCATTTCATGACTATGAAACATAGCTTTTTTTAAATCCTCAGGCGTCCATTCACAACGTTCATACCAGAAGTAATTTGGTCCCTTCAATTCCAACTGACACCATGAAAATTCAAATACCATGGAAAACATGCCATTCTTTAAAGAAATGAATGATAGAAGCGTTTCTGGCGTCAATCCTGCCGCTTCACCGACTGTCAGCGTTTCCCTTCTTCCATATGTCCTGTCCCTGAACTCTCCCAGTATCTCTTCTATTCCCGGCTGATTCAAAGAACCATATGCAACCGATACAAGTCCATCGTCACCATCTGCAGAATAAGAGGGTAACCCCTCTTTCTTTTTCAAGTAAGTAATGGCATCCAGCCGAAATCCCCCAATTCCTTTATCCAGCCACCAGTTGACCATCTTATATATTTCCTCCCTGAGTTCTTTATTTTCCCAGTTTAGATCTGGCTGTTTTTTTGTAAAAATATGAAGATAATAATAATCTGTACCTTCAATTGGTTCCCATGCGCTTCCTCCAAAAATTGAACGCCAATTATTCGGTGCTTTACCGTCAATTCCTTTTTTTATGTAGAAATATTTACCATAAGGCCCTTCCGGATCGGCTTTTGCCTTCTGAAACCATTCATGCTCATCTGAACAATGGTTTATAACTAAATCCATAATAACCCTGATACCGTACTTGTTTGCTTCTGCAATCAGTTCGTCCATATCTTCATCAGTTCCAAAGGTTTCATCTACATGATAGTAATCTGCAATATCATATCCATTATCATCCATCGGAGATTTATAAACCGGACATAACCATATTACATTTACTCCCAGATTATGAATATATCCCATTTTTTCAATAATTCCCCGTAAATCCCCAATGCCATCCCCATTGGAATCATAAAAACTACGAGGATAAATTTGATAAACAACAGCCCTTTTCCACCACTTTTCTTTTTCCATAAATAGAATCTCCTTTCCCTGATGTAAAGAAAACCCGCACAAGGCGGGTTTTCTTAATTATCGACAGACACATGGCGATTATCAGCTTCTCCATCCTTCGGCAATGCCAGTTCGATTACATCTTAACAGCACCCTCTGCTACACCTGCCACGATATACTTTTGAAGAAAAATGTAAAGAATAACTATTGGAATAATTGTTACCAACACTGCCGGAAAGATCAATTCCCAAGGATTTCCATACTGTCCTGATGTCAACTTTGCAAAATACAGCTCCAGTGTAAGTGTCTTAATACCATTACTGTTGCCTATTACCAAAAAAGGAAGCAAATAATCATTCCATATCCACATTCCATTTAATACGATAACAGTAACCGTAGTTCCCTTTAATAACGGAAATACTACTTTAAAAAACATCTGAAAAATATTTGCTCCGTCAATGATTGCTGCTTCCTCTAAAGACTGGGGAACACTTTTAATAAAGCCATGGTACAAAAAAACCGACATGCTTAACCCAAATCCACCATACATAACGATCAGCCCCGGAATATTTTTAAGCCCCATTCTTTCGAATAAATCCAGTAAAGGATACATCAGAGATTGAAATGGAATCAGCATTGCTGCTGTAAAGCCTAAATAAAGAACTGTTCCGAGAATGCTTTTACTTCTTACCATAACCCATGCTGCCAAAGAAGAAACAATAATCAGTAACATAACAGAGACAAAGGTAATAACAAAAGTAACCAAAAGTGCCTTAAAGAAATGAATTTGTTCTGCCGCACTTAAAATATACTGGAAACTCCATACAGAAGGGGTACTAATCGGCGACTCCACAATTTCATTATTGGATTTGAAAGAATTAAAAATCAAGAAAAGTAATGGAGCTAATGTATAAAGTGAAACAAGAATCAAAATCATATGTATCAGTATCTGGCTTATTTTATGACGCCCCTTCATACTCATTACAGCTCCACCTCCTTCTTAGATGTAATAGAAACCTGAATCAGAGTAACTACCGCAATCAATACAAAAAATATAACCGCCTGTGCCTGAGCAAGACCATAGTCCGGCGGAGCTCCGTCACGAGTCGTACGAAGAATCTGCATTGCCAACATTCTCGTTCCAAAGTTTCCATCTGTTAATGCTACGTTCTGATCTAACAGCATAAAACACTTTGATAATGTCAGGAAAAACACAATGGTAAAAGACGGCATCAGCATAGGGACAGTGATACTTTTAAACCTCTGCCAGACACCTGCACCATCAATCGCAGCCGCTTCAGACAAATCCTTCGGAATATTATTTAAACCAGTTGTATATATAATCATCATATAACCAGCCATCTGCCATGTAATCAGCATTACCAATGCAAATAGTGCCTTGATATTATCCTGTGTCATATTACACAATGCAGGAATAGAAAGAATACCATCTTCTCCAAATAAAATTTTAGAAAATACAATTTCAAAAATAAACTGCCAGATATATCCCAGTGCTAATCCTCCTAAAAGATTAGGCAGAAAATAAATCGTTCTATATGCAGCAGCCCCTTTGTTCAAACTGGTTGCCAGCAGGGCCATTGCAAGAGATACTAAATTAATTGACACAACCGCTACAAGCGTTACTTTAATTGTATAAATAAATGCATCAATGAATTTTTTAGTTTTAAATGCTTTAATATAGTTATCGACTCCAATAAACGCTTCCCAGAAATGATCACCACCCGCAAAATAAGTCCCTCTCCAGGCTGTAAACGAGTAAATAACTCCCATGATAAACGGGATCACTATTACCATAATAAATAAAATCAGAGCTGGAAGCGCTAACGGTACAAATCTTTTCTTGTAATATCTGTCCATTACGTCCCTCCTTGTCTTTTTCCTTGTCTCTTTCCGATTTTATAGAAAAGAAAAGGCTGCCGCAATCCATATCACAGGTACTGCTGCAGCCTGTGTTCAGTCAACTTTTATCAAAATATTTTATCAATTTATTCCAGACCGGCCATTTCAGCCCAACTATTAATTACATAATCCGCAATATCAGTATATGCAGTGTCAGCCCATTCTTCTTTATTTACATAATTTTCCATCATATGGAGTCCCAAATTATCTGTAGCCCATCCAGTAGGAGCTCCCGCATAAGCATTAGTCAATGTTTTTCCTTCTGCCATATAGGAAATAATAGAATCACCCAGACTGTAACCAGCAGAGGTTGTTTCAGAGTCAGCATTATAGGGGATGAAGGACATGTCTTCAATCACAAATTTCTGACCAGTCTCAGATGTATTCAGCCATACCAGAAACTCTTCAGCAAGCTCTTTTTCTTTATCAGAAACTTTATCATTAATACAATAATAGTTGGGAACAAATACAGGTATAGATTCAAGCATTTGCTCAACAGTCAATCCATCTACCTTAATATCTTCCTGTGTAAAAGGCATCTTAATAGGCAGGAATGTAAGGGTATCAACAATATCAGCATTTGCTTTTTTTATATTCTCGTATGCCCAATTACCCTGTTTCAGAAAAATTGCCTTGCTGTTTGCAAACGTTGCAACAGAAGGGTCATATCCATTGGTTGTTGCATTGATTAACTCCGGTCCTCGAGGTGTTGTTGCATTAGATGTCTTCAAATCCAGAGCTTTCGCATAAGCCTCAAATGCCCCCTTTCCTGCTTGAAGTTCTTCAAGTGTTGCGTTAGCTGCTGCCTTGGAATCAGGGAAAACCGCATCTACAGCAATGTTAATAAAATGATCTCCATAAGTCCATTTTTCAGAACCTGCTACTGAAAATACTCCTTCCAGAGTAGCTGCCTTTCCACTCTTTTCTGCATTCAATTCAAATTGCTGTCCACTTAAGCTAATAGTTCCCACCGTACCTTCTTTAATATAACTCTGAAGAATCAGAACCATCTGCTCAAACTCATCATATGTCGCGGTTTTAAATGCTTCTATAAAAGCATCTACCTGATTATCGCCGAACAAAGCCGTCAGCATTTCTTTATCTACAATGTATCCATAACCTTCCACATTGTAGGGAATACCATAGTTTGCATTACCATCTGTCAGATTAAAGCTTTCGGGAATATTTTCTACCAGTTTCTTAAACTCTTCATTGGTTGCCTTGGAAAGATCCATTGCAAATCCACCTTCAACCCACTCCACTAAAGCTTGGGAATTCATGCAGGAAAAAATTGCCGGTTTATTCTGGGAATTCATTTCAGTGCGAAGCGTATCATCACTATTTGTACCGGAACCAAGTGAAAATACCTTAACGGTAACTCCCTTTTCCTCTCCAAATGCCTCTGCAGCTGCTGCCATAGCATCTGCATTCTCTCCCTTTGTGTTAAAAATATACAAGTCGTAATCTCCAGATCCTGTTGATGTGGAAGCCTTGTCTGCATTGGCTCCATCCGTACCAGAAGAACTTCCGCATCCTGCAAGTACGCTTGCCGCCAACATGCCTGTTAAAGCAAGTGCTAACCATTTTTTACTCTTCATTTCATAATCCTCCTTTTTATAATTGAGCTTTATTTTATAGCTCCAGTTCTCTGATATGGTCAGCATATCATTATGTATTGTATATGTCAACCGGTAACATGTTAATATTTTATATTTTTATCCATTTATACAAATATAAAATGTATTTTTTGTACATTTTATTAAATTATTTTTCGTTATTTAATACGGAAATTATTTTTATTATTAATAATATTATGCTAAGTTGAATGTTTTCTATTTTTAAAAAACATTATCGTTAACATCAGTTGTTTTCTTGCACAATAAAAGGAGCTGTTGCATTAATTACTTAGTGCAACAGCCCCCCTTATTTATCTTTCGGTTTCTTTCATAACCGTGCTTTCCCGCTGTACTAATCGTACCGGTAGCACAATTTTTTGCGGCACAGATTTATTGTTTAAAATCTTGGTAATATATTCTACACAAAGTTCTGTCATTTCTTCAACTGGCTGATGTATTGTTGTAATCTGAGGCGTTGTGACGGTCGAAATCATGACATCATCAAAACCAATCAGCTGAATATCTTCAGGTACCTTTTTCCCCATTTGAGCACATACCTGTATTACCTGAGAAGCTATCAAATCACTACTGGCAAAAATTCCATCCACATCAGGATATTCTAATAGTGCTTTACTTATAAATTCCTCATAATGCATAGACCCATACAATAATCTGTCACTAACCAATACCCTATATGGAATTCCTGCCTTTTTACATACATCTGAAAAAGCATCCGCTCGGCGATCTGCAGGCATATCCTTTCCCTTTATTCCACCAAAATGTAAAAGGCTTTTACATCCGCATTTGATTAAGTGCTCTGCTGCCATGCGTCCACCCTGATAATTATCACATTGAACAGAAATTGTTCCATCATCATCTCCACGCTCCAGATTCACAACTGGTATATGCATTTTATGAAATTCCTGTGTCTGTATATATTTACTACACAATACAATTCCAGCCACGCGATTTGACATACATAAATCCAGATAATCTTTTTCTTTTTCCGGTTGTTCCTTGGAATTACAAAGCAGTAGCTTAAATCCCTTATCTGCCGCTGCCGATTCCATATTACTGATTACTTTTGTAAAAAAAGGATGTGTGATATGAGGTACGATCAAGCCAATCGTACTCGTATACTGTCTGGAAAATGCACGTGCCAGTTCGTTTGGTTGATAGTGCATTTCTTCCATTACCTCATATACCTTTCGTCTGGTTTCTTCGCTTATATATCCCCTGTTATTTATGACACGAGATACTGTTGTTGCCGTTACTCCTGCCCTTTGAGCGATATCCTTCAATGTAATCATTTTCTATTACACCCCATTTTTCTTTTTCCTACTGCTATTATAGAAATTTTCTCACCAAATATCAACATTTAAATACTCAAAAAAACTTTTTCTCATTTCATACCTCCTCGAAACCAAACCATATTTCTTTGTTGAAGCATATCCCACCGGGCGCATATTTGCGTGTAACGCGAATATATATCTTTCGTGCTGATTCGTATAATCGTGTTTTTATTCAATAAAAGATTTAAATTTGCATACATTTATATTTGTACGTTTTAAATAGTACGATATTAAATATACGATTATATTGACCTCTTCGTACGGTCTGTGTATAATATAAATATACAAAGCATACCCTACATAAAACGGAGGTATTGATATGGTCGTTACTGCAACTGAATTTAAAACAAATCTTGGAAAATATCTGGAACTTGCTGCTGCACAGGATATTTTTATTACTAAGAATGGAAAAAATATTGCCCGTCTTACCAGCCCATCCATAAATAAACTCTCTGTTCTTGATAACCTTGTCGGTATCGTACCGCAAGATGACAGTCTGGATGAAAAGGCTGTCAGAGAGGAACGGTTGGCAAGACAATGAGGATATTGATCGACACAAATATAATTCTGGATATTGTTCAGAAGCGGGAACCATTCTTTGCGTATTCCTATCAGGCTTTGCGCAAGGCTGTGGAAGCAGATGCAGAATGTTTTATTTCTGCGTCTGCCGCTACCGACATTTTCTATATGCTGCGTAAGTCCTTCCACTCTGCTGAAAAATCAAAAAAAACTCCGTCACCCGCCGTTTTCCGGCAGGCTTCGGAGTTTTTTATGTTAATCCGTCTGAACTTTTTTATTCGTCCTCTTCCGTTTCCTCAGGCATCGTCACATGCTCTTCTTCCGCCTCTGCCTGTTCCTCTGCTTCGATTTCCTCTGCAGCCTCATCCACGTCGTCGAACTCCTGATTGCCGTCGGACACCTTTTCTCGTACCTTTGCGATCTGCGCTACGGTCACTCCCTCGTCCAGATTGATCAGCTTCACGCCGGAGGTGATCCTGCCAAGCTGGGAAACCTCTTCCATGCGGATCTGGATAATGATGCCCTCTGTTGTAATCATCATAATCTCATTTTCATCCGTAACAGCCTTTACGCCGATCACATAACCTGTTTTATCCGTTACCTTATAGCACTTCACGCCCTTGCCGCCGCGGTGCTGCACGGTAAACTCTTCCATATCGGTGCGCTTGCCCATGCCGTTTTCGGAAACGATCAGAAGCGAATCGCCCTGATGGTCAAGCTGCATGCCCACGACCTCGTCGTTGTCGGTCAGCGTCATGCCGATCACGCCCATAGAGGTACGTCCTGTGCTTCTGACGTCGGTTTCCTTAAACCGGATACACATGCCGTATTTGGTCACGAGGAAGATCTCACTGTCCGCCTTTGTGACCTTTACCTCGATCAGCTCGTCGTCCTCGCGCAGATTGATCGCCGCCAGACCGTTTTTGCGGACGTTGCTGTATTCCAGAATAGGCGTCTTTTTCACGATGCCCTTTCTCGTTACCATGAAGAGATTTTCATTTTCCTCGTATTCCTTAACCGGAATGATCGCGGAAATCTTCTCCTCCGGCGCAAGCTGCAAAAGGTTGATGATCGCTGTCCCGCGCGCCGTCCTGCCCGCCTCCGGAATCTCATACGCCTTTAAGCGGTACACCCGTCCGAAGTTTGTAAAAAACATCACATAATGGTGCGTCGTTGTCATCAGAAGATCCGCAATGAAATCCTCTTCGATCGTCTGCATCCCCTTGATGCCCTTGCCGCCCCTGTTCTGGGACTTGAAGTTATCGACGGTCATGCGCTTGATATAGCCAAGATTTGTCATGGCGATGATCGTATTTTCCCTGGGGATCATATCCTCCATGGAAATGTCAAATTCGTCATAGCCGATCTTGCTTCTTCTGTCGTCGCCGTATTTTTCACGGATGATAAGCAGCTCTTCCTTGATCACGCCCAAAAGCCTCTTTTCATCGGCAAGGATCGCCTTTAATTCCGCGATGCGGATCAGCAGCTCCTGATGCTCCGCCTCCAGCTTCTCGCGCTCCAGACCGGTCAGCGCGCGCAGACGCATATCGATGATCGCCTGTGCCTGAACCTCCGTCAGACCGAAACGCTCGATCAGGCGCTCCTTGGAGATCTGCGGCGTCTGGCTGCTTCTGATGATGTGGATTACCTCGTCGATATTATCCTGCGCGATGAGCAGACCCTGTAAAATATGGTCGCGCTCCTCGGCTTTGTTCAGGTCGTATTTCGTCCTTCTCGTCACGACCTCTTCCTGATGCGCGATATAGCATTTGAGCATCTCCAAAAGGCTCAATACCTTCGGCTCGCCGTTTACAAGCGCCAGCATGATCACGCCGAACGTATCCTGCATCTGGGTATGCTTATAAAGCTGGTTTAAAATCACGTTTGCATTTGCGTCCCGGCGCAGCTCAATCACGACGCGGGTTCCCTCGCGGTTGGATTCGTCGCGCAGATCGGTAATGCCGTCGATCTTTTTATCCTTGTGCAGATCCGCGATCTTCTCGATCAGCTTCGCCTTGTTGACCATGTAGGGAAGCTCCGTCACGATGATCTGGCTCTTGCCGTTTGGCAGCGTCTCGATGTTGGTCACCGCGCGCACGCGGATCTTGCCGCGTCCGGTGCGGTACGCCTCCTCCGCGCCGCGGGTCCCGAGAATAAGCCCTCCCGTCGGAAAATCGGGCGCTTTGACGATGCTTAACAGCTCCTCGATCTGGGTGTCGCGATCCTCTAAAATCCGGTTGTCCATGATCTTTACGACCGCATCCACGATCTCCCTGAGATTGTGGGGCGGGATGTTGGTCGCCATGCCGACCGCGATGCCGGACGTGCCGTTTACGAGCAGGTTCGGATAACGGGACGGCAGAACCACAGGTTCTTTTTCCGTCTCGTCGAAGTTCGGCTCAAAATCCACCGTATCCTTGTTGATGTCCGCCAGCATCTCCATCGAGATCTTGGACAGACGCGCTTCCGTGTAACGCATCGCCGCAGGGCCGTCGCCGTCCTCAGAACCGAAGTTTCCGTGGCCGTCCACCAGCGGGTAACGGGTGTTCCATTCCTGCGCCATATTGACCAGCGCGCCGTAAATGGAGCTGTCGCCGTGGGGATGGTATTTACCCATCGTATCGCCGACGATACGGGCGCACTTACGGTGCGGCTTGTCAGGGCCGTTGTTTAACTCGATCATGGAGTAGAGGACGCGCCTTTGCACCGGCTTTAAGCCGTCGCGCACATCGGGAAGCGCACGGGCGGCAATGACGCTCATGGCATAGTCGATGTAGGATTCCTCCATCTTCTTTTTCAGATCGACTTCTTCTATCTTGTCAAAAATATTGTCTTCCATGCTCTGTCCTTCCTGCTTAAATATCCAGATTCTTTACGAATTTAGCATTTTCCTCGATAAATTTGCGGCGGGGCTCCACCTGATCGCCCATCAGCGTCGTAAAGGTCAGATCCACCTCGGATTCCGTTTCCTCGTCCATGCAGACCTTTAACAGAATACGGCGTTCCGGATCCATCGTCGTCTCCCAGAGCTGCTCCGCATCCATCTCGCCCAGACCCTTATAGCGCTGGATCTTGTTGTTCTGGTCGCGTCCCACCTCGTTGATGATCTCCGCCAGCTCCTCGTCGCTGTACGCATACCAGACCTTTTTATTTTTTTCCAGCTTATACAGCGGGGGCTTCGCCAGATAAACGTGTCCCTGCTTGATCAGCTCCGGCATAAACCGGTAAATAAACGTCAGCATCAGCGTCGCAATATGCGCGCCGTCCACGTCGGCATCGGTCATAATAACGATCTTGTGGTAGCGCAGCTTGGAAATATCAAAATCGTCGTGAATGCCCGTTCCGAACGCCGTGATCATCGCCTTGATCTCATTATTGGAAAAAATCTTGTCCAGACGCGCCTTTTCCACGTTCAGGATCTTGCCGCGCAGGGGAAGGATCGCCTGCGTCGCGCGGCTTCTCGCCTTTTTCGCGGAGCCTCCGGCGGAATCGCCCTCTACGATGTAGATCTCGCAGTTTTTCGGATCCTTGTCGGAGCAGTCCGCCAGCTTGCCGGGCAGCGCCGTATTTTCCAGCGCCGTCTTTCTTCTCGTCAGATCCCGTGCCTTTCTCGCCGCCTCGCGGGCGCGCTGCGCCAGAATGGATTTTTCGAGGATCGTCTTTGCGACGGACGGGTTCTGCTCCAGAAAATACGTCAGCTGCTCGCTCACAACGCCGTCCACCGCGCCCCTTGCTTCGGAGTTGCCAAGCTTCTGCTTCGTCTGCCCCTCAAACTGGGGATCTTCAATCTTGACGCTGATGATCGCTGTCAGACCCTCTCGGATGTCGTCGCCGGATAAGTTCGGCTCGTTTTCCTTTAACAGCTTGTTGCTTCTTGCATAGTCGTTAAACGTCTTTGTGAGGGCGTTGCGGAAGCCCACCAGATGCGTGCCGCCTTCGGGCGTATTGATGTTGTTTACGAAGGAGAAAACGCTCTCGTTGTAAGAGTCGTTATGCTGCATCGCAACCTCCACGTATACGTTGTTTTTGCTGCCCTCAAAGTACATCACCTTGTCGTAAAGCGGGATCTTGCTGCCGTTTAAGTAGGTGACGAACTCCTGGATGCCGCCCTCGTAATGGAATATCTTTGTATAAGGCTCCTCGCCCCTGTCGTCCGTCAGGGAAATTTTCAGCCCCTTTGTCAGAAACGCCATTTCACGCAGGCGCGTTTTTAAAATATCAAACTCATATACCGTCGTCTCCGTAAAAATCGTCGCGTCCGGCTTAAATGTTACCTTCGTACCGGTCTTTGAAAGGTCGCATGTTCCGATCTCCTTTAACGGGTAGCACACATGGCCGCGCTCATAGCGCTGCTTATAAACTTTTCCGCCCTGACAGATCTCAACCTCCAGCCAGTCGGACAGCGCGTTTACGACCGATGCGCCCACGCCGTGCAGGCCGCCGGAAACCTTGTATCCGCCGCCGCCGAATTTGCCGCCCGCATGCAGGATCGTAAATACCACTTCCACGGCGGGAATGCCCGCCTTATGGTTGATACCGACCGGAATGCCGCGCCCGTTGTCGATGACAGTCACGGAATTGTCCTTGTTGATGATGATCTCGATATGGTCGCAGTAGCCCGCCAGCGCTTCGTCCACCGCATTGTCCACGATCTCGTAAACGAGATGATGCAGACCTCTGGAAGAGGTGGAACCGATATACATGCCCGGACGCTTGCGAACCGCTTCCAGACCTTCCAGAATCTGAATCTGATCTGCTCCGTATTCAACGCTCATTTATAATTCCTCCTTGTTTTCGGAAGAACAGACTTCCCGCCTGCTTCCTGTTTCTACCGTCCCGTTTGACACCTTAAACACCCTGTTGATCTCAAAACGGTTATTCACAAAATCATCCAGCCCCGTACAGGTAATGATCGTCTGGATGTCCCCGATGCTGTTTAACAGATAATTCTGCCTGTTGCTGTCCAGCTCGGAAAGCACATCGTCCAATAACAGCACCGGCGTGTCGTTCGTCACCCTTTTGACAAGCTCGATCTCCGAAAGCTTTAAAGACAGCGCAGCCGTCCTCTGCTGCCCCTGAGAGCCGAATTTACGGATGTCGATGCCGTCTGCCACAAATGAAAAATCGTCCCTGTGCGGCCCCGCTGACGTCATTTTCAGGCGTATATCGCGTTCCTGACACCGCGCCAGCTTCTCCGCAAGCTCTCCGGGCGCGGCGTCCGGTTCGTAAACGATGCTTAAATGCTCCCTGCCGCCGGAAAGCTTCTGATGAATCCCGGCGATGATCCCGTTTAACTGCTGCGCAAAAAGAACGCGCCTTTCAACGATCTTTTCCCCGAAATCCGCAAGCTGTTCGTCCCACACGGACAGTATATCTCGCATTGACGAGTCATTCCCAATATCCTTAAGGAGCTTGTTGCGCTGGTTCACGATCCGGTTATACTGGTTTAGGTTGTAAAGGTAGGACGCGTCCAGCTGGCACAGCTCCATGTCCATGAACCGGCGGCGCTCCGCAGGACCGTTTTTGATGATCGCCAGATCCTCCGGGGAAAAAAACACTGCGTTCATGATCCCTAAAAGCTCCGCCGCCTTTTTGATCCGCGTCCCGTCGATGGCAATTCCCTTGGATTTGTTTTTCCTAAGGTGCATATCGATGCGGATCTCCTCTTCCTTTTTTTCCAGATACGCCCGGATATGCGCTTCTTCCTGACAAAAGTTGACAATATCCCGGTCCTTTGTCCCCCTGTGGGACTTGGTCGTGGCGCAAAGATAGATCGCCTCAAGAATATTCGTCTTTCCCTGCGCGTTATCCCCGTACAGAATGTTCGTCCCTTTGTCAAATTCAAGGTTCAAAAAACCGTAATTCCGGAAATTTGATAATTCCAGTGATTTAATAATCATAATTTCGATGATTCCTATTCGGACAGCATAGATTTAATCGTGAGCTTCTGCCCGTCGTATTCCACCACGTCTCCGTCCACAAGCTTCTTGCCGCGCGCGGTTTCCGTTTTTCCGTTTACTTTTACAAGCCCGTCCTGAACCGCGAACTTCGCGTCCACGCCGGACTCCACAAAGCCCGCCGCTTTCAGCGCCTGCCCCAGCTTGATAAATTCGTCCCTGATCTCAAATGTCTGCATATTCGCTCCTTTTTTGCCGTTATCCACAGTCACGATAGAAAAAGCCTGTTATCCACAGCCTGTCACGCCGCCGTAAAGTTCACCGGAAGGATCAGGTAAATATAGCTGTTCTCATCGTTGCGGATAAAGCACGGCGCCTTGGGGTTTACCAGATAGATCGTGATCTGCTCGTCGTCGATGACGCGCAGCGCGTCGATCAGAAATCTGGGATTGAACCCGATCATCAGATCCTTTCCCGCTTTTTCGATGTCGATCTGCTCGTTCATGCTTCCGATCGCGGAATTGATCTTTAATTCCATGGAACCATCCGTAATATTGATAATGATCGGCTTCTTTTCGCCCTCTTTTACAAGCAGCGTCGCACGGTCGATACAGCTTAAAAATTCTTTTTTGTTGATCGTCACCTTTGTTTCGTAATCGCTGGAAAGCATCTGGTCGATGCGGAAATATTCCCCTTCGATCAGTCTGGAAACGACGGTCGTGGAATCAAACTCGAATACAACGTGGTTGTCTGTAAAGAAAATGGACACGTCCCTGTCCGTTTCCCCGGATAAAATCTTACTGATTTCGTTCAGCGTCTTGCCCGGAATGACAACTTTTTTCGGATTGTATGAGTTTTTCAGCTGGATCTTGCGGATGGAAATACGGTGTCCGTCCAGGGAAACAACCTTTAACTCATCTCCGTTTATCTCAAACAGTTCTCCCGTCATCAGGCGGTTGTTGTCATTATCCGCAATGGAAAAAATCGTCTGTCTGATCACTTCTTTTAACGTGAACTGGGAAACGACGATGGAATCGTTTCTCTCAATATCCGGCAGATAGGAAAAATCTTCTCCGGATTTGCCGGAGATATTGAATTTCGCCTTTTCGCAGGTGATCACGGTCTGGAAATTATTGTCAGAGGTGATCGTAATATTGTTGTCGGGCAGCTTTCTGACGATTTCCAGAAAAATCTTGGCGTCAAGGGCAATTACGCCCGGTTCTTCGATCATGCCGGCAACGGTCGTTTCGATACCCAGCTCCATATCGTTGGCAGTCAGTTTGATGGCTCCCTGCGTACAGTCAACGAGGATACATTCAAGGATCGTCATCGTCGTTTTGCTCGGTACGGCTTTGGAAACGACGGAAAGACCGTTTAACAGTTCAGATTTGGAACAGATAAATTTCATATTGTGAAAAACTCCCTTCTTCAAAAACCATTCTTAATCCACTTATCCACAGTCTGAAGGTATGTGGAGCCGTCCCCGGCGGCAAAGCGCCGCAGGCGCGTGAACAAAGAAATAAATATTAAAGTTCGTAATCTTTCTTAATAAGGGCTGTTGATATGTGGATAACCCCTCCCATTATACTATTTATAAGGGAAAATGGGAACGGGTAACTTGTGTAAAACCCTTGGATAACCATGTGGAAAGGATGAAGTTATACACATATCTTCTTTTTGATCGTCTCGATCTTGCTGTTCAATTCTTCGTTGGATTTCAACTCATCCTCAATTTTATTCACACCGTGGATAATTGTAGTGTGGTCTTTTTTGCCGAGTAGCTTGCCGATATTGACGTACGAGGTATCGGTCAGCTTGCGGCATAAGTACATGACAACCTGACGGGGCTGGACGAATTCGGAGTTGCGCTTTTTGGACGTAATGTCCGCCGGGGAAACGCCGAAATGTTCTGCAACCACGTCGATGATAAGCTCCGGCGTGATCTCCTTTGGCTTATCCGGGTTGATAATGTCCTTTAAGGCGTCCTCTGCCAGCTCCATCGTGATCTCAGACTGGTTTTCAATCTTGGATTTGGCGATGATGCGGTTAAAAGCGCCTTCCAGCTCACGGATATTGCTCTTGATATTGGTAGCGATGTACTTAAAAATCTCGTCGTCAACGGGACGGTTGTAATATTCCGCGTTTTTGCGCAGGATCGCCATACGGGTTTCGTAATCAGGCGGCTGAATGTCCGCGATCAGGCCCCAGTCGAAGCGGGAACGGAAGCGCTCTTCCAGCGTTTCCATCTCCTTCGGCGGCTTATCGGAGGACAAAACGATCTGTTTGCCCGCAGAATGCAGCACGTTGAAGGTATGGAAAAACTCCTCCTGCGTACTCTCTTTTCCTATTATAAACTGCACGTCGTCGATCATGAGTACGTCTACCGTCCGGTACTTCTCACGCAGCTTGGTCATGGCGGTCGCGTTACCGCTTCGGATGGACTCGATCACTTCGTTTGTAAAGGATTCGGAAGTGACGTAAAGCACCTTCATATTGGGATTCTGTTCTAATATGAAGTGGCCGATGGAGTGCATCAGGTGCGTCTTGCCCAGACCTGCACCGCCGTAGATGAACAGCGGATTGTAGGCATTTCCCGGAGATTCCGCGACTGCGAGGCAGGCGGAATGGGCGAATTTGTTGTTGTTTCCCACGACAAAGGTATCAAATTTGTACTTGGGGTTTAAATTCGCCTGTTCATAGTTGATATTATAAATGTTGGAGGCAGGCGACTTAAGGTCGGTATCGCTGTCTGCCGCCTTTTCTTTCTCTAAAATGAAGGCAACGTCGTAATCGTGGTCCATCATCTCGGAAATCGTTACCTTAAAGTAATTGCTGTACTTGTTGGAGATATAGTTTAAGGCGTGAGCCTGCCCGGTAGGTATCTGAATGTAGACAGTATCATCCTTCACGTCAGAAAACTGCAGGGGTTCAATCCATGTATTATAAGAAATGTTGGTAAGATCATATTCGGTGTGGATTGTCTGCTTGATCATCTCCCAGTTTTCCCCAATAAAATGCATAAGAATGCCTCCTCATCTGTGGACAGTTGCGTTATAAACCCGAAAAAGGGTATAAAATCCCCTTTGAGACTTATTCTATTCTATCATAAACGAAATGAAGGAAAATGGCAAATGTTAATTATTCACCAAGGACTGTCCACAAAAGCTGTGGATATCCTCAGAATGAACTTTAGTTAGGTGGATAAACATGAGGATTGTGTGGATAAGTGGAATTCACATATTCACATTGATTATTAAAGGCTTTTTCTGAGGTTAATGAGGATAATTTTGAAGTTATCCACAAGTTATGCACATTTTGTGGATAAGGTTATGTTAATCTGTGGAAGTGTGGATTGTGAAATCCACAAATGTGGAGAATCTATATGTTGTGGAAAAAAAATTTTTCCGGCAACAAGATATTGTATTGTGGAAAGTCACGATTTTTTGCATTTTTTTTGTGGAAAATTATATGGGGACAAAAATTTCTTCAAAATTTCTTCAAAATCCTGAAATTGCTTGACTTATAGGGGTTGACCTTATATAATGATAGCGATATTTTCCGATACATGTCATAAATATGCCCTTATATGGAAGAGGGCCTGAAAGGGAGGTGGAGCTTTCATGAAGATGACATTTCAGCCTAAGAAGAGACAGCGCTCTAAGGTTCACGGTTTCAGAGCGAGAATGAGCAGTGCTGGCGGCAGAAAGGTATTAGCAGCCAGAAGAGCAAAAGGAAGAAAGAGATTATCCGCATAGGTCACAGTTTTGTGGCCTATTTTCCTTATTTTACGGAAAAATTCCCGTTGCAAAAGATGATTCTGTAAAATAACACGCATGGAGAGAATTCATGAAATTTACGCAGTCGTTGAGAAAAAACCGGCAGTTCCAGGAGGTTTACAAAAAAGGCGTTTCCCGCGCCAACAAGTACCTGGTAATGTATGTATTGGAGAATGATCAAGAGGAAAACCTTCTCGGAATCTCAGTGAGCAAAAAGGTCGGCAACAGCGTTGTAAGGCATCGCGTAAAAAGGCTCGTGAAAGAAAGCTATCGATTACATGAGGATATATTTAATAGTGGTTTAAATATAGTAATCACAGCGCGGGCTTCTGCGGCCTCCATTCCTTTTGCACAGATGGAGAGCGCAGTATTACATCTTGGAAGGCTTCATCATATCACCTGCGGGGAGGCTCAGAAGAAGCGTCCCGCTGAGGAGCAGCATGAAGCAGAGCAATCGGAACAATTATGATGAAAACTATTCTGATCGCAGCAATTAAATTCTACCGGCGGTATCTGTCTCCTTTAAAAAGGACCAAATGCCCATATTTTCCAACCTGTTCGGAATACGGACTGGAAGCGGTGGAGAAATACGGAGCCCTTAAGGGAGGCCTGCTTGCCGTCTGGAGGATTTTGAGATGCAATCCTTTTTCCAAGGGAGGGTATGATCCGGTCCCGTAAACCGGAATCAAAAGGCAGGAGGAATTATTATTGAATGCGATATTATTGACACAGTATGACGGCGCCATCTTAGGACCGATCGCAAAGGTGCTCGGATGGATCATGAACGGCATATTCTGGGTGCTTGACCAGATCAACATTCCCAATATCGGTCTGGCGATCATCCTGTTTACCATTGTAATTTATGCAATTTTGACGCCGCTGACGATCAAGCAGCAGAAGTTCTCGAAGCTGAGCGCGAAGATGAACCCGGAGCTGCAGGCGATCCAGAAGCGTTATCAGGGCAAAAAGGACAATGATTCCATGCTGGCAATGAATCAGGAGACGAAGGCTGTCTATGCAAAGTACGGCGTTTCCCCGACGGGAAGCTGCGTGCAGCTTTTGATCCAGATGCCGATCCTGTTTGCCATGTACCGGGTATTTAACAATATTCCGGCATATGTGTCACAGGTTAAGGACGCTTTTTATCCCCTGGTTGAAAAGCTGGCAAACACGGCGGGCAGCGTGGAGTACATGAGCAATGTGCAGAATTTCACGCAGGGAGCCATGTACGCGTCCCAGTTCCAGAACGAGGCGTTTACTTCCGGAAACATGCAGTACATCCAGAATACCTTCATTGATATTCTGAACAAGGCGTCTTCCGCGGAGTGGACAAAGCTGGCGGAGCATTTTCCCAGCCTGTCCGATCTGATCATGGAAACGGCGGGGCAGATGGAGCGCTACAACAACTTCCTCGGACTCAACATGGGAAATACGCCTTCCTTTATGGTAAGCGAGGCGATCGCGGCAGGCGCATGGCTGATGGTTGCGGCAGGTTTTGCAATCCCCGTTTTATCCGCTGTTACACAGTGGCTGAACGTAAAGCTGATGCCTCAGGCGGATACCGGTTCTGAGAACAACAGCATGGCGGCTTCCATGAAGGTCATGAACAATGTAATGCCGATCATGTCTGCGGTATTCTGTTATACGATGCCTGCCGGCATGGGCCTTTACTGGGTGGCAGGTTCGGTTGTAAGAAGCATACAGCAGGTGCTCATCAACAAGCACATCGACCATATGGATATTGACGCAGAGATCAAGAAGAATACGGAAAAGTATCATGAGAAGCTGCGCAAGCAGGGCATCGATCCTGAAAAGCTAAACAGCTACGCGACAATGAACACCAGAAATGTGAAGCCCAGCGTTCCGGCACAGAGCCGTTCCAAAGCGCCTGCGATGACACAGGAGCAGAAGGAAGAGGCAATGCGCAAGGCAACGGAGTATTACAACAAGAATGCGGCAAAGCCCGGCAGTCTTGCGGCTAAGGCGAACATGGTGAGGGATTACAACGAGAAGAACAACAAAAAATAGGAGGGGTAAGCATGGAGTTCCAAAGATTTTCGGCAAAAACAGTCAGTGATGCAGTGACCGCTGCATGCCAGCAGTTTTTAGTGACGAGCGACAAGCTGGAATATGAAGTTTTGGAAGAGGGTTCCACCGGTTTCCTTGGATTCAATGCGAAGCCGGCAGTGATTCAGGCGCGTGTAAAGCTCACGGTCGAAGATAAGGCTGTCGGATTTTTAAATGAAGTATTTGCCGCGATGAACTTAAACGTGGTGATCGAAGCCGTTTACAACGAGCTGGACAAGCAGCTCGACATCAACTTAAACGGCGACGAAATGGGCATCCTGATCGGAAAGCGCGGTCAGACGCTGGATTCTTTGCAGTATCTTGTTTCCCTCGTGGTAAACAAGGAGGCGGAAGAGTACATCCGCGTTAAGGTAGATACGGAAAACTACCGCAAGAGACGCAGGGAGACGCTTGAAAACCTTGCGAAGAACATCGCGTACAAGGTAAAACGCAGCAGACGTCCGGTGGCGTTGGAGCCGATGAATCCTTATGAAAGACGGATCATCCACGCTGCGCTGCAGAACGACAAATATGTGACGACCCACAGCGAGGGCGAAGAGCCTTACCGCCATGTAGTCGTTACCCTGAAAAAAAGAGAAGAGCGCGCGTAAGCGCAGCTGAGGGAAGGCTCCCCGCAAGGCGGCAATGATCCGCTGCGGGGGGCTTTTTTGTTATGTACTTTTGAAAAAAAGAATGACGGTCTGGGAAAAGGATGCTATAATTCATGACAATGGAATGTGAGAAAAGTGCGATTTTGATTGTTTGTAACGGGAAAGGTGGACGAGAAGTTGATGAGATCAGATACGGTCGCAGCGATCGCGACGGCGCTTTCGGATTCGGGTATCGGGATCATCCGCGTGAGCGGGCCGGAGGCAGTGGAAATTTCAGACCGGGTATTTGTCAATAAAGCCGGGAAGCACACGATGAAAGAGTGGGAGAGCCACACGATCCATTACGGTTTTGTAGAAGAAAACGGCGAGATCATCGATGAGGCGATGGTTTCTTTGATGCGTGCGCCCAGAAGCTATACGACGGAGGATACGGTGGAATTTAACTGTCACGGCGGCGTACTGCTTTTGCGCAGGGTGCTGGAAGCGCTGCTTCGTGCGGGAGCGCGGATGGCGGAGCCGGGAGAATTTACGAAGCGCGCGTTCTTAAACGGGCGGATCGACCTGTCGGAAGCGGAGGCGGTAATGGATCTGATCCAGGCAAAAAACAGCTTCGCGTTAAAATCGTCCGTGCGCCAGCTCCGCGGTTCCGTCGCGGAAGAAATCAGATGCCTTCGTGCGGCAATATTGTACGAAATTGCGTTTATCGAGTCGGCGCTGGACGATCCGGAGCATATCAGCACGGAAGGCTATCCGGAAAAGCTTGGAAAAGTGGTCGGGGAACTTCTCGGAAGGATGGAGAAGCTTTTAGAGTCCGCGGAGGACGGACGTTTGCGCAAAGAGGGGATCAATACGGTCATTGTCGGAAAACCGAATGCCGGGAAGTCGTCCCTTTTGAACCGGCTCGTGGGAGAGGAGAAGGCGATCGTGACGGACGTTGCCGGGACGACCCGGGATGTGCTGGAGGAATCGATCCGCTTAAAAGGGATCAGCTTGAATATCATCGACACGGCGGGCATACGCACAACCGAGGATACGGTGGAAAAGATCGGCGTCGAGCGGGCAAAAAAATATGCCTCCGAGGCAGACCTTGTCCTTTATGTGGCGGACAGCTCCCGGAAGCTGGACGAGAGCGACGAGCGGATCATGGAGCTTCTGCGTGAAAAGAAGGTCATCGTCTTATTCAACAAATCGGATCTTGTCCCGGTTTTAACGAAGAAAGATTTTCTGGAAGCATTTGGGAGAACTGACGTTCCTGTTATCTTTACGTCCGCAAAGGAAAACAGGGGGATCGATGTGTTTGAGGAGACGCTGGAGGAGATGTTTTTCCATGGAAAGCTCCCTTCGGACAACGAGGTTGTGCTGACGAATATGAGGCATAAGGAAGCGGTGCAGAACGCCTGCGACAGCCTGAAAATGGTTCGGAAGAGCCTGCAGGACGGGATGCCGGAGGATTTTTATTCGATCGACCTGATGAGCGCATACACATCGCTTGGATATATTATCGGGGAAGAGGTCGGGGACGATCTGGTAAACGAAATCTTCTCAAAATTCTGCATGGGAAAGTGACGGAGGTAAAAAATAAATGGCACAAATCAGAGAAAAAGTGGATGTGTGCGTGATTGGCGCGGGGCACGCGGGCTGCGAGGCTGCGCTTGCCTGCGCGCGGATGGGACTGGAAACGGTCATTTTTACGGTAAGCGTAGACAGCATCGCGCTCATGCCGTGCAATCCCAATATCGGCGGCTCTTCCAAAGGGCATCTGGTGCGGGAAGTGGACGCCCTGGGCGGGGAAATGGGCAAAAATATTGATAAAACATTTATTCAGTCCAAAATGCTCAACGGCTCCAAGGGGCCGGCAGTCCATTCGCTGCGGGCGCAGGCGGATAAGGCGGAATACAGCCGTGCGATGCGGATGGTGCTGGAAAATCAGGAGCATCTGACGATCAAGCAGGCGGAGGTGTGCGAGCTTTTATATGAAGAAAAGGAGCGCAGGGCGGACGGCGGCAGCCGTAAGAAGATCACGGGCGTGCGGATTTTTACGGGGGCGGTATACGAGGCGAAGGCGGTCATCTTGTGTACGGGAACGTATCTGAACGCCCGCTGTCTGTGCGGGGAGGCGATCACCCATACCGGCCCGAACGGTCTGCAGGCGGCAAATTATCTGACGGAAAGCCTTGAAAAAATGGGCGTTTCGATGCGCCGCTTTAAGACGGGGACTCCTGCAAGAATGGACAAAAGAAGCATTGATTTTTCCAAAATGGAGGAGCAGTTCGGAGATAAGCGGGTCGTTCCGTTCTCTTTTTCGACGGATCCGGAGAGTGTGCAGATCGAGCAGGATTCCTGCTGGCTGACTTATACAAACGAAAAAACGCACGAAATCATCCGTGCGAATCTGGACAGAAGCCCGATTTACGCGGGTATTATCGAAGGGACAGGCCCCCGGTATTGTCCGTCTATCGAGGACAAGGTAGTAAAGTTTGCGGATAAGGAACGGCATCAGGTGTTTTTGGAGCCGGAGGGCAGATCTACAAATGAAATGTATGTGGGCGGCATGTCCTCGTCGCTGCCGGAGGATGTGCAGTTAGCGATGTACCGTACAGTTCCGGGACTGGAAAACTGTAGGATCGTGCGGAATGCCTATGCGATCGAATATGACTGCATTGATGCGCGACAGCTTTATCCGACGCTGGAATTTAAAGATATTGAAGGGCTTTTTTCGGCGGGGCAGTTCAACGGAAGCAGCGGCTATGAAGAGGCGGCGGCGCAGGGAATCCTTGCCGGGATCAATGCCGGGCTGAAATGTCAGGGAAAAGAAGAAATGACGATCGACCGTTCGGAAGGGTATCTGGGAGTTCTGGTAGACGATCTTGTGACAAAAGAAAATACGGAGCCTTACCGGATGATGACGTCGAGGGCAGAGTACCGGCTTCTTCTGCGGCAGGACAATGCCGATATGCGTCTTAGGGAAAAAGGATATGAGGCCGGGCTGATCTCACAGGAACAGATGGATTGGCTGAAGGAAAAGCGGCGTCTGATTGACGAAGAGGTAAGCCGTCTGAAAAAAGTGGTAATCGGAGCGTCGGCAGAGCATCAGCGGTTTTTGGAGGAGCATGGAAGCTCTTTGCTGAAAACGGCGGCGACACTGGCAGAGCTGATGTGCAGACCGGAGCTTTCCTATGAAATATTGTCAGAATTGGATCCGGGCAGAAAAGAGCTTCCGGCAGAGGTTGTCGAGCAGGCAGAAATTGAAATCAAATACGAGGGGTATATTGAGCGCCAGCAGAGACAGGTAGAGCAGTACAAAAAAATGGAAAAACGGAAAATTCCGGAAGAAATTGATTATGACGATATTTCCAGTCTGCGTCTGGAAGCAAGGCAGAAGCTGAAAGCCTTCCGTCCGGTATCGGTCGGACAGGCTTCGAGAATTTCGGGAGTATCGCCGGCAGATATTTCGGTATTGCTCGTTTATCTGGAACATGAGAAGAAAAAATAAAACATAAGTTTGTGCGTGCGGTGTTCGACCGGCAGACAGAGACATCTGAAAGGAGGGCGATTGTTCTATGAATGATTTAAGCCAGTTTGAAAAAGATCTGGAACAGTTTCAGATCATATTGAGCGATACACAGAAAGAACAGTTTTTGAAATATTATGAGCTTTTGGTAGAGTGGAATGGCTTTATGAACCTGACTGCGATCACAGAGTTTGACGATGTTATGAAGAAGCATTTTGCAGACAGCCTTTCCCTTGTGAAAGCTTATTCTGAAATCAGGACGGAAAAGCTGAAGGTGATCGACATTGGAACAGGGGCGGGATTTCCCGGAATACCTCTGAAAATTGTTTTTCCGCAGATTGAACTGACGCTGCTGGATTCCCTGCAAAAGAGACTGAAATTTTTACAGGAAGTGATCGATCAGCTTGGACTTGGAGAGGTAGAACTGATTCACGGAAGGGCGGAGGATTTTTGCAAACCTTCTATGAAAAGAGAACAGTATGATCTTTGCGTTTCCAGAGCGGTTGCAAATCTTGCAACACTGTCAGAGCTTTGCCTGCCGTATGTGAAGGTGGGAGGAAAGTTCATTCCTTATAAATCTGAAAAAGCGGAAGAGGAAGTGAAGGCGGCAAAGAAAGCAATTGGACTGCTGGGCGGAGAAGTGAAGGATCAGATTGAATTTGAACTTCCCGAAAGCAACATCGGAAGAACACTTGTTGTCATCGAAAAGAAGAACGCGACGCCGAAAAAGTTTCCCCGCAAGGCAGGAATGCCGGCAAAGGAGCCAATCCAGTAAAAGAAAGAATGGCAGGAACGACGAAATTCGGTGAGACGTCAAAAGGCTGGATTTTCTGGAAATCATATCCTCAGTGTACAAAGGAACGTATGCCTCCCTTGTACACTGAGGGTGACGAAATGTGATAAAAAACGATTTGAAATTTTATGAGACTGGTTTAGTCAATAAGCCGTCAAAGCCAGTATTTATGCGGGAATGTTTCACGTGAAACATTCCTGCACGAAAATGACAGGAAAAATGTTTCACGTGAAACGTTGACTAAAATAGTCGTGGCGGCAGAAAGCCGCCGAAAGGCATTTGCCGAACACATCTAGTGAAATTTTATCCAAGCGTCGCAGATGGATGCTTGATAGAGAAAATCTCAGTACTCATACAAATTCTGAAAAAAGCAGGTCTGATTCAAACTGCTACAGGCAGAAAAATCTTTTACTGAAAAACCAAAAATAAAAAAGATAAATTTATAGATATTAGCAATGGCATTATCTTATGGGAAATGCTATAATGGAGAAAGTTCAGAAAATAATTTCAAAGATTCGGTCAGTGAGACGAAAGGTGCAAAAGAGAATGGGCAGAGCAATCGCAATCGCAAACCAGAAAGGCGGAGTCGGCAAGACGACAACCGCAATCAATCTCTCAGCATCTCTGGCTGCAAAGAAAAAGAAGGTTCTTGTAATCGATATGGATCCGCAGGGAAATACGACAAGCGGATTCGGACTTGATAAAAATTCTCTTGAGAATACCGTATACGAGCTGATGCTGGGGGAATGCTCAGTGGAAGAGTGTATGCAGAAAGAGGTTTTTAAAAACATATCGGTGCTTCCCTCGAATGTCAATCTTGCAGCGGCGGAGATAGAGCTGATAGGGGTGGATAAAAAAGAGTATATTTTAAAAAATGAAGTAGATTGGGTAAGAGATCAGTATGATTTCATTATCATCGACTGCCCGCCGTCTTTGAGCATGCTGACGATAAATGCGATGACGACAGCGGACAGCGTGCTTGTACCGATTCAGTGTGAATTTTATGCGCTGGAAGGTCTGAGCCAGCTGATACATTCCGTGAATCTGGTAAGGGAAAGGCTGAACCCCACGCTGGACATTGAAGGAATCCTTTTCACGATGTTTGATGCGAGAACGAATCTTTCAGCGCAGGTGGTCGAAAATGTAAAAAGCCACCTGAACCAGAAGGTATACAAGACAATGATTCCCCGGAATATCAGGCTTGCGGAAGCGCCTAGCTATGGAATGCCGATCAATTTATATGATTCTAAGTCCACAGGAGCGGAGAGCTATATGGCACTGGCGGATGAAGTGATAAAGAGAAAGGATGTATAAGGGATGGCAATGAAGAGAGGCCTGGGAAGGGGGCTGGATGCTCTGATTCCGGCAGACGTGATGCTTGAACCGGAAAAGAAGCATTCTGAAAAGGAAGAAAAGGCGGATGGCGCAACGCTCGTTAAAATTACGATGGTTGAGCCGAACAGAGAGCAGCCCCGTAAAAATTTTGATGAAGACTCCCTGCAGGAGCTGGCGGATTCCATTAAACAGTTTGGACTTCTTCAGCCGATCCTTGTAAAAGACAGGGGAGAGTATTACGAAATCGTTGCCGGCGAGCGCCGCTGGCGTGCTGCAAAGCTGGCAGGATTGAAGGAAGTCCCGGTCATTATCCGGGATCTGACGGATCAGGAGATCGTTGAAATTTCCCTGATCGAGAATATCCAGCGGGAAGATTTAAACCCGATCGAAGAAGCGCAGGCATATAAAAGGCTTTTGACAGAGTTTCATTTAAAGCAGGATGAGGTTGCGGAACGGGTTTCCAAGAGCAGAACGGCAGTTACCAACTCCATGCGTCTTTTGAAGCTGTGCGATCAGGTGCAGAAAATGGTAATTGACGATATGATCAGCACGGGTCATGCGAGGGCGCTGATCAGCATTGAAGATCCGGAAGAACAGTATATGATCGCGCAGAAGATTTTTGATGAAAAGCTGTCCGTGCGCGAGGTGGAGAAGCTTGTGAAAAATCTCCACAAGCCGGAGAAGCCCAAAAAGCAGGAAGACAAAACACTTGCGGCAATCTATGAAAATATTTCAGACAGATTAAAGCAGTGCCTGAGTACGAAGGTATCTGTCAGCGCGAAGCAGAACGGTTCCGGAAAAATTGAGATCGAATTTTACGATCACGAAGATCTGGAACGTCTGCTGGAAAAGATTACAGGATAAAGGAAGTGCCGCATAGGCGGCGGAATGCGAGGAAAAGATGAAAAGTCCATTGATGGAATATCTGGGCATTGCCGGAATGGATATTGCATGGCTCTTTATCGCAATATTTATTCTGCTGATCGCCATAATGGTCTTGCTTATTGTACAGCTCACAAAGTATAATAAGCTGAAGAAACGGTACGAGCGTTTCATGAAGGGCAAGGATGGGAAAAGTCTGGAAAAGGAGATCATTGCCCTGTTTGAAGACAACAAGCTGATGAAGGCGGAGAGCGAGAAAAACCGCAAGGATATTCGTGACATCAACAGAAGAATGGAATACTGCTATCAGAAGGTTGGGCTTGTCAAATATGATGCGTTCAGCCAGATGGGCGGAAATTTAAGCTTTTGCCTGTGCATGCTGAATGATAAAAACAGTGGTTTTATTTTGAATTCGGTACACAGCAGCGAGGGCTGTTATTCCTATACGAAGGAGATCAACAAGGGCGAATGCGAGCTGGCCCTTGGCGAAGAAGAGAAAAAAGCGCTGGATATGGCGATCAGATTTTAAGGAGGAAGAAACAATGATCGATATTAAATTTTTAAGAGAGAATCCCGAGGTGGTAAAAGAAAATATCCGCAAGAAATTTCAGGATGAGAAGCTGCCTCTGGTTGACGAAGTGATCGGGCTGGACGCAGAGAGCAGAAGCGTCCAGAAGGAAGCGGACGACCTGCGCGCAAACAGAAATAAGATTTCTAAAGAGATCGGCAAGCTGATGGGTCAGGGCAAAAAGGATGAAGCGATGGCGATGAAGGAGCAGGTAAATGCCGACGCAAAACGTCTTGCAGAGCTGGAAGCAAAGGAAGGCGAACTGCAGGAGCGCATCACAAAGATTATGATGACGATCCCGAACATCATTGATCCTTCTGTGCCGATCGGCAAAAACGATACGGAGAACGTGGAAGTAAAGAGATATGGCGAGCCTGTCGTGCCGGATTTTGAAATCCCTTATCACGCGGAGATCATGGAGAGCTTTGACGGTCTGGATTTGGACAGCGCGAGAAAGGTGGCAGGAAACGGCTTTTATTACCTGATGGGCGATATTGCGAGACTGCACTCCGCAGTGATCTCTTATGCCCGCGATTTCATGATCGACAGAGGCTTTACCTACTGCGTTCCTCCTTTTATGATCAGAAGCAATGTTGTGACCGGCGTTATGAGCTTTGCAGAAATGGATGCGATGATGTATAAGATCGAGGGCGAGGATCTGTATCTGATCGGTACTTCCGAGCATTCCATGATCGGTAAATTTATCGACACCATCATTCCGGAAGAAGAGCTTCCCAAAACCCTGACGAGCTATTCCCCTTGTTTCAGAAAGGAGAAGGGCGCGCATGGTCTGGAGGAGAGAGGCGTATACCGTATCCATCAGTTTGAAAAGCAGGAGATGATCGTTGTCTGCAAGCCGGAAGATTCTATGATGTGGTTCGACAAGCTGTGGCAGAATACGGTAGACCTGTTCCGTTCCATGGATATTCCGGTCCGCACACTGGAGTGCTGCTCCGGCGATCTGGCTGATCTGAAAGTAAAGTCTGTTGACGTTGAGGCATGGTCTCCCAGACAGCAGAAATATTTTGAGGTTGGAAGCTGCTCCAATCTGGGCGACGCACAGGCACGCAGACTTAAAATCCGTGTTTCTGGTGAAAAGGGCAAATATTTTGCGCATACCTTAAACAATACGGTTGTAGCTCCTCCGAGAATGCTGATCGCATTTTTAGAGAACAATCTGCAGGCGGACGGCTCTGTTCGTATCCCCGAAGTGCTTCGTCCTTATATGGGAGGTATGACGGAGATTCGCAGAAAGAAATAACTTTATGTAAACTTTTCAAAGCGGTTTAGCTGCTGCGGTTTGCGGACAGGGCAGCTAAGCTGTTATGTTTTTCGAGAAGCGAGGTGAAATTCTTGCATAAATATTTAAGAGCAGTAGGGTTCAGCGAATATACGGAAAAAAAGCAGATTCAGAAGCTGGTAAAGGAGATCGTCCTTCACGCGGATGAAAGAAGCTGCACGACACTCAGTGAAAAAAGCCTGATTGCAGAATGTGACAGGAATTTCGCTGAGGACATCGGAGTTGCGGTCTGCGGCGAATTTGACGACGAGGACAACTATACATTTGATTATTATTTCCCTTACCTGCGGTCAGAGCTGGTAAGCTCGGGGGAGGATATTTCCATCGAGCGCCATGCGGCAAAGGAGTCGTATGCGGGGATCTGCGACGATCCGAAGGTCGGCGTTTCCCTGATTTTTTACTTGCAGAATATGATCCCTTACCTGAAAATGCAGGAAGAGGGCAGGCTTCCGGTGCGCGGGACGTCGCTGAATCTTTCGGCGCTGTCCTGTCAGGGGACGATCATGATGCCGATCCAAAAGACGGAAAGCCAGAAGCGGAAGATCGCCAAGGACAATGTGCAGCGCAGCCGCCTGATTCAGGCGGCGCGCGGCGGCGACGAGGAGGCAATCGAAAATTTGACGCTGGAGGATATGGACACTTATACGTCGATTTCCAAAAAAATCCAGAAAGCGGATATTTTCAGCCTTGTGGACACCTATTTTATGCCGTATGGCGTGGAATGCGACCAGTATTCGGTGCTGGGAGAGATTACCGACATGAAGATAGTGAAAAACAGCATGACAGGAGAAAACGTTTACATTCTGACGATTTGCTGTAATGACCTGAACATGAAGGTTGGGATTAACAGCATCGACCTGATGGGAGAGCCGGCGGTCGGCAGGCGTTTTAAGGGAAGCGTATGGCTTCAGGGATATGTGAATTATCCGAACGCATAAAAACAGGCGTTTGGGCAGCTGCAATTCATAAAGGATTTGACAATTCAGCCGGAAGCCGATATAATAGGGATGTTAGAGTGTTTCCTTAGTTAAATGGATATAACAAGCGCCTCCTAAGCGCTAGTTGTGGGTTCGATTCCCGCAGGAAACGTATGTTTGAGCAGCGATGATTAACTAAAATTGTCGCTGCTTTTTTATTTTCGGAGCATTTTATGGCGGCAAATTGCTGCCCATTGAAGTGGAATTTAATAAAATTTGCCACTCAAAATAAATGCATGTTACTAAATTTTATTTTTTGATTTGCTACTCAAAGGGATTAAATAAGGAAAATCTCAATTCGGAAATGGCGGCGATTCTTACGTCGCTAGCGAAGGCGATGAAAGCGTAGGGTATATGAAGTTCAGCGTGATAAAACATGAAGAAGCAATATTGAAAAATATGGAAACCACAATATTCCTGTTGATTTTTTCGATGGATTGAGTATAATGAAAGTAGAAACAGAGATGTTTCCGATGTAAGAGCATCGTAAAAAGTTGGGCTGTAGATGGAGCAGGTTAAATTTCCATTTCATTAGATGTCTTAACTGGGCATCGAGCTTGGCAACTTGGATAAAGTTGTAGTCCACGTGGGGGACTTAATGATTTCCACGTCGCTATGGGTATTTTAACTGGATACCGAGGCTGACAACCAGCAGAAAACTCTTTTTAAATGGATTCTTAGGGGAGTGTGTTTATCACACTCCTCTTTGTATATGAGGTACAAATGGCAACAAAGGCGGATAAGAAAAATGCAATAAGACAAGCGATCATAGATTCGGCAAATATATATAGCCAGAATCTGGCAGGTAAAATCTTTCTGTATGTATATGGGGAAGAATTTTTTGAAGTATCCTTTCCGGTAGATCATTTTTTACATTTAACCGGGGTAGAAACAAACTTAGCGGCTAGAGATTTTTATAAAAATGCCAGAAGGGGAGAACTTACAAACAGTCAGTTTTATTTTAATGCGAGACATCCATATGCAAATGCAAAAAAGAAATTGCCTTGTTTAAAAAGATTACCAGAACTAACAAATGATACAGTATGTATCCTTAAGGATATGAAGACGGTAACAATTATATATAAATTAAGTGTTACTAATTTCTTTAGGTTAGAATCGATGATGGGGTAAACGAAAAAGCAGTTTTGACATTCCAGTGAACTGCCCCTTCGTTTACACCATTTTCGATTTGACCTCATTGAACAAAGTGAGCGTCCGGGTAGTCATTACCTATGGACTTTCAATCTTTTGTACTTACCTGTGATTATACAGGATTTTCTGTGCAGAAGCTACAGAAATCAAGTATTTTCAGATAAATAGGTACGACAACAAAACCTCAAGCTTTGAGGCTTTAGAAAATGTATGAAAGAATAAGCTTTTAACATCTTTGTGGTATTCGAAGCTGTGGTTTTCCAAGATGCCCGCCACAGGATTTACACACACAAATGTTTATCTCATAAAGCTGTTTTAATATTTCCGGTATCTCCTTACCTCGAAGCTTCGAGAGATACTTTTGGCATCCAAGGAGATTCCGGCATAAAGTCAGCTTCTTGTGTTTGCTACGGGAACAAAGAAGTCCGTAATGCCGAATCCTGACAAAACGTTTTGGCGGTACGTGCATCAGAAACCGTCGTATAAATTCAACACCGGAAAGAGTCAGTTCTTTCCATTGTCCTTTGTTCCGGTAATCCTTTACAGAAAAAGTAACGTTTTCATCGTCCATACAGATGATGCGGTGATTGCTGATGGCAATCCTGTGGGTATACTTTCCAAGGTAGTCAATCACAGATCCTGCGCCGTTAAACGTTTTCTTACAGTAAGGAATCCATTCCGTATCATAACAGGAATCCAGCAGGTCTTTGAATACATAATAATTACGGTATTTTTCGGCAGTGCCATGAAACTCAAGCTGACCAGTATTCCAGAGATGTTTCAGTTCATCTATATATTTTCCACGAAAGACTTTGGAGATAGCCCATATAGGAAGAAAAAACTCAGTACCGTTGTCTTTCCATTCGTTTTTGGATGTCAGACCACCGCCGAGCAGTATTGTATGGATATGGGGATGAAAGTTCATTTCAGATCCCCATGTATGCAGGATGCAGATATAGCCGACAGCAGCACCAAGGTGCTTTGGGTCAGCAGTCAGTTCACTGATTGTAGCAGAAGCTGCATGATACAGGGTGTCATATAACAGTTTCTGATTATTGTAAATGATTGGATTCAGAATGTCAGGAACTGTAAATACCAAGTGGAAGTAGGGTGCATCAAGCACATCCTCTTTGCGGGCATCCATCCACATTTCCTTTGGAACAGCCTGACACATGGGACAACAACGGTTGCGGCAGGAATTATAGTGAATCTGAACAGCACCACAGTCTTCACATACACTGATGTTTGCACCATAGGCTCCGGTTTTGCAGTTCAAGATGTTCCGGGCAACTTTTGCCTGTTCCGGAGAAGGAGAATACTTTTCAAGGTATGCCGAATAAAAACACCGGAAAATATCCTGGACGGTGGGCTTATTCATAATCAGCACCTTCTTTCCTGTCAAAGGGACTTTGGATTCCCATGAGGGATTTGTTGCTGACATGAAGATAAACTTCCGTGGATTTTGGGTCACGGTGTCCAAGCAGTGCCTGAATATTCTGCCGTTCTACTCCCTGCTCCATCAGATGAGTTGCAAAGCTATGACGGAGACAGTGTGGAGTTGCTTTCTTTGGAAGTTCAGCATCGGATACTGCCCGTCGCATCACTTGCTCCAGTGTACTGACTGTCAGGTAATTACCAGTAAATTTATTAGGAAACAGGATCCCACGGGGACGTCCTTTCTCAAACCAGTATTGTGTAAGGATATCCAGACACCGTTTAGAGAGAATTGTATAGCGGTCCATCCTGTTCTTCGTATCTCGGACATGGATCTGCATATTTGAACGGGAAATATCATCATAATGAAGGTGGATCACTTCAGAAACCCGCATCCCGGAAGAATACATCGTTGCAAACATGGCTCTATATTTGATATCATCAACAGCTTCTAATAGACGGTCGATTTCATCAACAGTCAGTACGGTCGGAAGCTTATGTTCTAGGATCATACGTGGAACTGTGATGTCATCCCAAAGGATATGCAGGACATTTCGATAGAAAAAACGGATGGCAGAATTGTAAAGATTCAGAGTTGTGGCTTTCAGTCCTTCCTCTTTTTTGCAAGCAAAAAAGCCCTGACATCCTGACAGGTAAGTTCTTTGGGATTCTTATTCTGATATTTCAGAAAGTAAGAAACATAGTTTTTATAGCAGTTGATGGAACGCTCTTTGAGATTACGGATTTTTCCGGCTTCCTCAAGCTGTTCTAAATATTTTTCATACATAATAAAATCCTCCATGTAAAATCAGTAGTAATCAAAACACTGCTTTACACGGAGGCGCATTTGAGTCGTAAAACCGCTTGCCAACCAAGCGGAAGGGTGGTATTCTTTTCATAGGCAGTGGGAAGGTCGATCCTGTTTGATTGTTATTTTGTGGTGATTTAACAATACTACTTTTAGGACTTGCTTTCCACTGTTTTTTATTATAGAAAACAGAAAATCGCTATGCCACAGCCTTGGCAGGCCATCGCGCAGCGATTTTGTTCAATTGGAGTTCACATTGGGACTAACTGAAAATATAGATAGTCATGGAAATAAACTTAATGATTTTTTACTTCCCATGTCGTTGCGTGTGAAAGATTCTGCTGTTGAAAGAAGCAATGATGGAGAGGTTGTAGATTTTATTTTCGAAAAGGATGCAAGCAAGGCTGAATATGATACTATGTTGGTAAAAGATAAGCGTAAGTGCATTCCCAAAAGTATAAAGCATTTGATCAGCAAGGGCTTTTACAATGATGAAACGAATGAATAATTACATAGAATATTGAAGGAAGGGGGAGTTTTTTTACACCCCCCGTTTTTATTCAATAGGAAAGGGACTCAAAATGAGCAGAATCAGGATCATCAAAAAGAATGACGAATATTCCTCCGAATACGAAGTGGGGGATACTTTTGAAACGACGGGGACGTGGTACGGCGGCGTCCATGTGGAAGGAAAATCCGGCGTCCCGGTGTCTTTGGACAGGGAAGAATACGAAGATCTGGATGCAGATACAAAAGCAGGCACAGACCCCAAAACAGGAACCAAAGCAACCACCGCCCCCGACGCAGACTCTTCGGAAAGAGACATCCGCACCGGCGATATTGTAAAGCACTTCAAGCGGGAATGGGAGCCGCAGGGGAGCAGCAAATATCTGTATAAGGTGCTGGCGTTTGCAGAACACACGGAAACCGGGGAAAAGCTGGCGGTCTATCAGGCGCTTTACGCGCCTTTCAAGATCTGCGCCAGACCGTACAGCATGTTTATGGGAGAGGTGGACCGGGAGAAATACCCGCAGGCAAAACAGCGTTATCGGTTTGAAAAGGTGGAGCCGGAAGCAAACTGACTGTTGTAGAGCGCAGCGTATTTGCCGTTTTGCGCCATCAGCTCGTCGTGGCTTCCCATTTCCCGGATGCCGCCGTCCTCCATATAGAGGATAACGTCGGCGTCGCGGATGGTGGAAAGGCGGTGGGCGATAACGAAGCTGGTGCGCCCTTTCATCAGCTCTGCCATTGCGCGCTGGATGAGCGCCTCTGTATGGGTATCGACGTTGCTGGTGGCTTCGTCCAGGATCAGGATTTCAGGGTCGGAGGCAAGCGCCCTTGCGATCGTCAGAAGCTGCCGCTCGCCCTGAGAGATATTTTCCGCGCCTTTGGAAAGAACCATGTCGTACCCGCCGGGCAGCGTTTTGATAAAGCTGTGCGCGCAGGCGGATTTTGCGGCGGACACAACCTCGTCCAACGGCATATTTTCGGAAGAGTAGCCGATATTGTCGCGGATGCTCCCTTCAAAGAGCCATGTGTCCTGCAAAACCATGCCGAAGCGGCTTCGCAGCCCGGCGCGGGACATTTTGTGGATGTCCGTGTCGTCCACGAGGATAGAGCCGCCGTTGATCTCATAAAAGCGCATAAGCAGGTTGACGAGCGTTGTTTTGCCTGCCCCGGTAGGGCCGACGACGGCAACTTTCTGACCGGGCTTTATGGAAAAGCTGACGTTTTTCATGAGCAGGCGGCCGGGGGCGTAGCCAAAGCTCACATTTTGGAAGGATACCGTTCCGTGAGAATGCGCGGGGGTGCGGCAGTTTTTGGGATCGGGAAGCTCCTCCTGCGCGTCGAGGAGGGCGAAAATACGGCTTGCGGCGGCAAAGGCTGCGCCGAAGCTTCCCGCCATGCCGGCGAGGGCGGAGAAGGGCTCCGTAAATTTTCTTGTATATTCCAGCATTGCCTGGACATTTCCGACCGTAAGCGTATTGCCGATCGCGCGCAGACAGCCGATTGCCGCGCAGAGGACATATCCGAAATCGTTGACCAGCGTTGTGACCGGCGTGACCGTTCCGGCGGTGGTTTCGGCTTTCCGGGAGCTTTCCTGAAGCTGGCTGTTGAGACGGCAAAAAGCGAGGGAGGCTCTTTTTTGATAGTTAAAAGCCTGCACGACCTGCTGGCCGTTATACATTTCCTCGATATAGCCGTTTAATGCGCCCAGAAGCGTCTGCTGACGGCTGTAGTAGGCTTCACTTGCCTTCATGACGCGCGCTGCGCCCAGCAGGGAGAGCGGGATCATAACGACGGGGATGAGCGTCAGGGAGGGACTGATCGTCAGCATCATCGCAAGGATCCCTGCGGCGGTGATGACCTGCGTGACGATGGAGGTCAGATTCTGGCTGAGGGCGTTATTTAAAGTGTCCACGTCGTTTGTGATGACGCTTAAAATGTCGCCGTGGGTATGGGCGTCGTAGTAATTGAGATTGAGCCGGTGCATTTTTGCGTCGATGTCGGCGCGCAGCCGTTTCATCACATCTGCGGTGAGCTTTGCCATGGAAAAGCCCTGCAGCACGGAGAAAAGCTGCGAAACAAGATAGACGCAGACGAGGGCGGCAAGAAGGCGCAGAAGCGTCTGCCAGTAAAAGCTGCCGTCGCGGATGCTGTCAAAAAGCGTCGTGGTCACTCTGCCGACTAAAAACGGGGCAAGCACCATGAAGGCTGTGCTGGCGGCGGCAAAGACGAGGGTAAAAAAGAGCCGCGCCAGACATGGTTTCAGATAGGAAAAAAGCCGTTTCCAAATCGTATTTTTTTTCATGAAAGATTCTCCTTTCCAAGCTGCAGTTCTGCAATTTCCCGATAAACAGGACAGTTTTTGATAAGCTCTACATGGGTTCCCTGACCGATGATCCTGCCGTCATCGATCACAAGGATCCGGTCTGCGTCCAGAATGGTGCTGATCCGCTGGGTAACCATGATGACGGTCGCGTTCCCGATATTTTCTTTCAGGCGTTTCCGCAAAAGCTGATCGGTTTTCATGTCGAGGGCGGAAAAGCTGTCGTCAAATACATAAATCTCGGGCTGCTTCATGAGCGCCCTCGCGATCGCCATCCGCTGGCGCTGGCCGCCGGAGAGGTTAGCGCCGCCCTGTGAAACGGGATCGTGATAGTTTTCGCTTTTTTTCTCAATAAATTCGTCCGCGCAGGCGATGTGGGCAGCACGCTGCCAGTCCTGCAGGCTTCCGTCTGCGTTTCCAAAATTTAAGTTGGAGGCGATGTCGCCTGAAAAAAGCACGTTTTTCTGGGGAACGTATCCGATCAGGGAACGCAGATCCTCGGTGCGGTAGTCGCGGGCGTTTACGCCGTCGATCAAAACCTCCCCGAAAAGCGGATCGTACAGGCGGGGGATCAGCTTTAAAATGCTGGATTTTCCGCGCCCGGTGCCTCCGATGACTGCGGTGATCTCGCCGGGGCGGGAGGTAAAGCTGACGTCCTTTAAAATAGGCTCGTCCGCGTCGGGATAGGCAAAGGTAACGTGCCGGAATTCAACGGTGGAGCGCAGGGGACGGTTTTCAAAGGGAAAACTGCCGTCTTTGACGGAGGAATCGGTTTCCAGCACCTCTGCGACCCGTTTTGCGCAGGCGTAGGCTGTGGGCAGCATCATGATGACGAGGGCGAGCATCATGACGGACATGAGCACCATACTGATATACTGGCTGTTTGCCACGAGCGAGCCGACCTCCATCGCGCCGGATTCCACAGAAACAGAACCAAGCCCCAAAACGGCGGCGGTCGTCACGCCGAAAATGACGTTGATCGCGGGCATCAGAAGGCTTCCGATGCGCCCTGCCGCCATGGAAGTATCGGCATAGCTGCCGTTTAGCCGGTCAAACCGCTGCATTTCGGTTTTTTGCTTGTTAAAAGCGCGGATGACCCGGACGCCCTCGAGCGATTCCACAAAAAGGCGGTTGATGCCGTCAAGCTTTTCCCGGAGAAGAACGGAATAGCGGGAGGCTGCCGCCACGATCGCGCCCAGCGCAAGAAGGAGCACGGGAATGGCGATCGTAAGCACGGAGCTGACCCTGCCTCCGGTCGCCGCAGAAAAGACGAGCCCTGCCGCCGCCATCATCGGGGCGAGAATGCCGATGCGCAGAAGCATCGCGAGGAAATTCTGGACGTTCGTGATGTCCGACGTACTGCGGGTCACGAGGCTTGCCGTGCCGAAACGGTCCAGCTCGGCGCAGGAAAAGCCCTGCACCTGTTCAAAAACCTCCTTCCGCAGCCTTGCGGCAAAATCGGTGGAAATGCGCGAGGCGATTTTTACGGAAAACAGATTGACCACGCATGCAAAAACCGTGATCGCCGCCATGATGAGCGCGAGGGCGAGAACGGTTTTGGGGGAGGCGCTGTTTACGCCCCGGTTGATCATCCGCGCCAGAAGCGAGGGAAGAAGCATTTCCCCGACTGCGGATAAAAGAATGAGGGCGGACAGCTTAAAAATCTGCCTGCCGCTGACCGTCACCCTTGAAAAAAGCGTTTTCATGATGAAAATTCCTCCTTGTCAAAAAAGTTTTATCTGTCCGGACATACTAAGGTATACAGCGGCTGTACAGTCAAGAAAAATATTTTGAAATAACGCAAACTTTTTGGAAAGCCGGAACATCTTAAAGATACAAGCGCGAAAGAGAGGAGCACAGCATGGAGAAAAAACAGCAAAGAAGAAGGCGCAGAAGGAATATGACGTGGCAGATCGTTTTGATTCTGGCGGCGGGATCGGTGTTTTTCGGCGTTCTGTTCGGGACGGAGCGGCTGGAAGCCGGGCAGACGGAGGCGCAGGAAACGGCAGTTAGCCAGCCGGAAACGGAGACACAGGAAACGGTGACCAGCCAGCCGGAGATGGAGGCAGAGAAAACGGCGGCACAGGAAAGTACGGCGCGGGAAACGGAGACGCAGGAAGCGGCATCGCAGGAAGCGGCAGACAGCACAGCCGAGACGGAAGCCGGAAGCGCCCCCAACAGCCCGGAGGGCTATGATTATTCCGCCCCGGTGCCGGAAGCTCCGAAAACGGACAGCACATGGTTTGACGACGCGGTATTTATCGGGGATTCCCGGACGGAGGGGCTGATCCTGAATACGGGGCTGAACAATGCTATAGAATATACGCATAAGGGGCTGATGGTCGATACGGTGTTTACAAAGCCGGTGATCGATATGGACGGCGCGAAGGCAACGGTCATGGACGCCCTCAAAAGGACGCAGTTCCGTAAGGTGTATATCATGCTCGGCATCAATGAGACGGGCTGGCCCTATAATGACGTTTTCATTCACAAATACGGCGAAGTGATCGACGCGGTAAAAGAGATCAGCCCCGACGCGCAGATTTATGTACAGCAGATCCTTCCGGTGTCCCGGACGGTATCGGCGGAGCACAGCTATATCAAAAATGAAAAAATCGCGGAATACAACGCGCTTTTACAGGAAATGGCAGAGGAAAAGCAGGTCTATTTTGTGGCGGCGGCAGAGGCGGTCGCAGACGGGGACGGAGCGCTGCCGGAGGACGCGGCGGTGGACGGGATCCATCTGAAAAAAGAATACTGCGTAAAGTGGCTGGAGTATCTGGAATCGCATACAGTATCGGCAGAATAAGAACAAAACAATGGCAAAATGACAACAAAATAACGAAAAAAGGAGAATGATGGGATGAAAAAATTAAAAATGCTGATGATCGCAGGAATGATGGCGGCAGCGCTGACGGCATGCGGCGGTCAGAATGGAGCCGGGACGGAGGACACAGATCTGTCTGTGAGCGCGCCAGAGGCTCAAAATGAGGATTTAGGAGCAGGAGGCAAAGAAGATGGCGTAGATGGGAAAAACACGGCAGAACAGGGCGATAACAGGGATCTGGACGCGGTAGCGGAGGAGCTGCTGGAACAGGCAGGCTTTACGGATGAATTGAATCAGGCGGACGCAGCGACGGTTGAAAAATTATACGGCGTCAGCAATGCGAAGGAGGCAGTCGTTTACATCAGCAGCGGCGCGACGGCGGAGGAGATCGCCCTGTTTTCCTTTGAAACGCAGGAGGAAGCAAAGCAGGCAGAAGAGCTTGCAGAGGCGCGGATCCGGGAGCAGCGGGAAAGCTTTGAATCCTACGTTCCGGAGGAGGTCAAAAAGCTGGACAATGCGGTGATCCTGCAGTCTGGAAATGAGGTTGCGGTATGCGTTGCTGACGGAAAGGCGGCAAAAGAGATCCTTTCAAAATATTTCTGAGGAGGGCAGGAACGTGGTATTTTCCAGCACGACCTTTCTTTTCTTTTTTCTGCCTGCGGTGCTGCTGGCATATTATATCTGCCCGAAAAAGCTGAGAAACGGCGTTCTGCTGTTTTTCAGCCTTCTCTTTTATTGCTGGGGAGAGCCGGTTTACATTGCGATCATGCTTTTTTCCACGGTGTTTGACTATGTAAACGGAATATTGATAGGAAGTTTCAAATCTAAGCATGTAAACGGATGGGCGACGGCGGTGCTGGTCAATTCCGTTGTAATCAACCTCGGCATCCTGTGCTTTTTCAAGTACGGAAATTTTTTTCTGGACAATGTGAACCGGGCGTTTCATACGTCTGTGCCGCTTCTGGACGTCGCGCTGCCGATCGGGATTTCCTTTTATACGTTTCAGACGATGTCGTATACGATCGACGTATACCGGGGTGACGCGGCGGTACAGAAAAATATCGTCAGCTTCGGCGCGTATGTGACGATGTTCCCGCAGCTGGTGGCGGGGCCGATCGTGCAGTATAAGGACATAGACCGCCAGCTTTCCTGCCGCGCAGAGACGATCGCAGGATTTTCTTACGGAATCCGCCGTTTCATCATCGGGCTTGCCAAAAAAGCGCTTCTTGCAAACAATATCGGAAGGCTGTGGGAACAGATTTCTGCCGGAAATGCGGCGGCGCTTTCTGCAGGGGAGGCGTGGATCGGGGCGGCGGCGTTTTCGTTCCAGATCTATTTTGATTTTTCCGGCTATTCCGATATGGCGATCGGGCTGGGGGAAATGTTCGGTTTTCGCTTCCGTGAAAACTTTGACCACCCGTACTGTGCCAAAAGCATTACGGAATTCTGGCGGCGCTGGCATATCTCTCTGGGAACGTGGTTCCGGGAATACGTCTATATTCCGATGGGCGGGAACCGGTGTGGGATGGAAAGGCAGATGATTAACATTTTGACAGTATGGTGTCTGACCGGATTCTGGCATGGAGCCAGTTGGAATTTCGTTTTGTGGGGATTGTATTTCGGCGTGCTCCTGATCGCAGAAAAGCAGTTTTTGCTGAAGCTTCTAAAAAAGGCGCCCGCATGGCTTTCGCATATTTATGCACTTGTGCTCGTCGTTGTCAGCTGGGTGCTCTTTGCCTTTGAAGACGTATCGAAAGCGGGCGCGTACATCCGGACGATGTTTGGCGGCGGGCAGGCGGGCGTGTGGAATGGAAACGCGTCCTATTATCTGGGGGCAAATGCGCTTCTGATTGCAGCGTGCGCGTTGTTTAGCACCAATTTTGCGGGCGGGCTGTTCCGGACAGACATTGCAGAAAGGCTGTTCCGCACAGGTTTTGCAGGCAGGCTGGGAAAACGGATCAAGGCGCGGGAAGCTTTCGGGGAAGGTGCCTGCGCGGCGCTTAGGATCGTCGTCTTTAGCGCGCTGTTTCTGCTCAGCGTCTGCTTTCTGGTGGGCGACAGCTACAATCCGTTTTTGTATTTCAGGTTTTAATGGAGAGGAGCGTTTGCTTCTCCGGAATGGAGATCAATATGAAAAAAAGAGGACAGACCGTCGGGATCGTCTTGTTTCTGGCGGCGCTGTATGCGGTTCCCGTGCTGTTTGCGGCGACCCCGGACAGGGAGTTTTCGGAAAACGAAAACCGTTATCTGGAACAAAAGCCGGAGCTGTCTGCCGAAGTAGCAGTATCCGGGGAATATATGAAGGATGCGGAAAAATATATCAGCGACCAGTTTCCGGCGCGGGATCTGTGGATTTCTGCAAAATCGGATTTTTTGCGCCTGACGGGGGCAAAGGAAATTAACGGCGCGTATCTGGGGCGAGACGGCTATCTGATCGAAAAGTGGCTGCCGCAGGAAATCAACGGGGATCAGCTTCAAAAAAATATTGAAGCGCTGAATGCTTATGCAGGCATGTATCCGGAGCAGAAAATGTCCGTGATGATCGTTCCGACGGCAGAGCTGATATTACAGGAAAAAATGCCCGAAAATGCGCCTGCCGCAGATCAGGACAGGCTGATCGAATCGGTGCAGAATGCACTTTTTGGATTTGAATGGATTAACATAAAGACAGTTTTGGAAGCGCATGCGGAGGAAGCGGTTTTTTATAAAACCGATCATCACTGGACGACATACGGGGCGTTCCTTGCATATGAGGAATGGGCAAAAAGCCGGGGGAAAACGGCGTCGGGGGAGCAGTTTGTGACGGAGACGGTGACGGAGGATTTTCAGGGATCCCTTTATTCCAAGGTGCTTGGCAGCGGCTGTGCGCGGGATTCCATCGAGCTTTACCGGAGAAAGCAGGAAGTGCCCTATACGGTAAGCTATCAGCAGAAAAAGACCGTAAGCGACAGTGTGTATGCGATGGAAAATCTGGAAAAGAAGGACAAATATCAGGTGTTTTTAAACGGAAACCATCCGGAGCTGACGATTTGCAGTGAAAATAAAAACGGGAAGCATCTGCTGATTTTTAAGGATTCCTTCGCGAACGCGTGGATCCCGTTTGCGGTAAACGATTTTGAGAGCATCCATGTGATCGACCCGCGGTATTTTAATGGGGATATAGAGGAATATATTGAAGAAAACGGGATTACGGAGAGCCTGTTTTTGTATAATATCAGGAATTTCTGCGAGGATAAAAAGCTGGCGAAGCTGTTTTTCTAAAAAAATATAAAAAAACTGCATTTCTGCGCAAGCATCACAGGAAAAAAAGGTACTATATGGGTGAAGGACAAAATACCGCAGGAGGGGACAGTGTGAAAGACCAGTCTATTATAGAATTGTTTATAGAGCGTTCCGAAGCGGCGATTAAGGAAACGAAGCTGAAATTCGGCAGGCTGATCTATTCGATCGCCTATCATATTGTACAGGACCGGATGGATGCGGAGGAATGTGAAAGCGACACTTATCTGAGCGCGTGGAATACAATTCCTCCTGCATTGCCGGAAAATCTGAAAGCATATCTGCTTCGGATTGCGAGAAATCTGGCGCTGAAGCAGTACCGCCATGAACATACGGCAAAAAGGGATAAGAGGATGCAGGTTTCTCTGGATGAACTGGAATGTTGTATAGAAGATTCGTCTATTCAGGAGAGCGAGGCAAAAGAAAAGCTGACGGAATGTATCAATGATTTTTTAGCAGAGCTGGAGCCTGAAAAAAGAAAAGTATTTTTGCTGAAATATTGGTATTTTGCATCGGTAAAAGAGATTATGGAAGAATGCGGTATGAGCAAAAGCACTGTGGAATCCATGCTGTTCCGGACGAGAAAAAGGCTGAAAGAGAAGCTGGAAAAGGAGGGATACCGTGGAATGTGGTAAAAAATGGTTTTTGATGGATTTTGTACAGGAACAGTACATAGCGGAAGCGTTTCCTGAAAAAGAGGCGTATTTTGCCTACAAAAGTGCTGCAAAGGCAGGAAGAGGGAAGCGGATCGGAAAAAGCGTCCGTGCAGTATGTATGGCGGCGGGAATCTGCCTGTTTGTGCTTTTATGGTTCGGTGCAACTTATCCGTCTGCCGCGGCAAAGCTTCCGATCGTGGGAGGAATGTTCCGGTATATACAGGAAAAGCTGGAATTTGGAGGAAACTATGAAGGATATGCCGATGAAGTCGGGGCGGTGTATTCCAATAACGGAGTTTCCGTGACTGTTTCGGAGGCATATTGTGATGGAAACGTACTTGTTATATCATATAAGGTGGAAAGCAAAACGGCGTTCCGGGATTATCCCGGAGATCTTTCAACGAGCGGACAGATGTATTATAACGGCGAAAGCGTAATGGAGGAAAACGGAACGCTTACTAGGCTGGAAGAGGTCGGAGTAGCAGGGCTGGAAGGCAGGTTTTTGGATGAAACAACATTTGTCGGCGCAGAAATGTTTCCGTTGTGGGAGGAAAGTTATCCGGAAGAATTTGAACTGAACGTCTCTATTTTTTCGCTCGGGCTTCAGGACAATAAAAATAAAGAGATATACTGGATTCCCGGCAACTGGAGATTTAAAATTCCGGTCAGGGTAAACGGAGAAAACGTCAGGACATACGAGATCAATCAATGGAACGGGGAATATTCTGTTGATTGCGTGAAGGTAACTCCGTTTGTTACAACTGTTTATACAAGTTATCCGGAAGAGGAGTATGAGGACGCTCCGTTTGATTACATGGTTCTTGCCTACGGCAGCCGGGAGGAAAGAGAGATTTCAAGAATGGGGCGGTACGACGGAGGGCATGGCGTGACAATGATCCCGACGGAGGAAATTGGGGACAGGCTGGATATTTATGCGGTGGATGTAAGGGGATGGTCAACTGACAGATGCGTGAAGGAGGAATTTGAGAAAGAGGCGCTTGTGCATACGGTAATTGATTTGGAAGAGTAAAAAGGAGGAAAGGGTAATGAAGAGATGGAAAAAAAATGTTAAGCTTATTGATGGTACTGTCTATGCTTGTTGGGATGGAAATGACAGTAAGTGCACAGGAAAATTATGAGGAGGCAGAGCGATGTGATGATATTGAACTGCCTGAGAACAAAAATAATGAGGGGGAGTATTTTAAATTTGATAATTCAGACAAAAGGATTGACCAAGATGGAAATTTTTCTTTCTCATATGAAAACACCATGACATCTGATACATTTAAGCCCAAAGATTTCTCTATAACAATATACGCAACAGCAACGACTAATACTGTGAAGAATACTTATTTTATAGGAGTGTATCGTTATTCAGATGATGCTTTAATGGGAAGTTTCATCAAATATACAGCAGATGGAGGTAACTGGAAGCATACATGGACAGGACTGGATACGAATGAAAAATATTACTTATATTTTTCGCAAGATTTAGGCGTAGGAAAAGTTACGGGAAGTGGAAAAATTAAGTATATTCAGTAATGTAATTAGTAACATTCAGGAGTAATATATAAAAAAATAATTGATTACAAATTAATTACCGTACACCAGTAGCATCTATATAGATAAAGGGCTTGGAGGATTTAATATCTTTCGAGCCTTTTATTAAATTTATTTAGCGGAAAATAAATTTATATGTTAGACTTTCATTTAGTATAAGTGTAATTATCGAAAGAAAAAAGCAAACTGGCAGTAAACGGGAAAGAGGAAACTATGGAAATTAAAATTTTACCTGTAACAGAGCAAACAAGAGAAGAAATCACGGCATTGAGGATTTTGCCGGAGCAGAGCGGCTATGTTGAAACGGTAGAGGAGTGTCTTGAGGAGGCGGCGCATAACGCAAGATGGAATCCGGTCGGCATTTATGCGGATGAAAAGCCGGCGGGCTTTGCGATGTACGGATTTTTTGAAAAGAAATATTATCCTCCGGCGGGCAGGCTGTGGCTGGACCGTTTTCTGGTCGATCTTCATTTTCAGGGAAAAGGGATTGGAAAAGCGGCGATGGAACATATGCTGGGGCGGCTTGCGGTGGAATATCCCCAAAAGGACATATATTTGAGCGTGATCGCCGGAAATGATGCGGCAATCCATATGTACCGGGAATTTGGATTTGAGTTTATTGGGGAAAAGGACATTCACGGCGAAGATGTGATGGTAAAACGGCAAGGTACTTGAAATCGGCTGCGCAACAGGCTATGATGGACTTTATTGTGCGGGGCAATGCAGGGGATATGCGCCAAATAGCCGCTCCGCAAGGGAGGAAAATCAAAAATGAGCATGTTGTCCGTTTTTATGATCGCGCTCGGTCTGTCCATGGACGCCTGCGCGATATCCTTTGCAAAGGGGATCACCCTTCGGAAAAATGTGATCCGCTACGGCGTGATCTTCGGCGTTGCGTTCGGCGGCTTTCAGGGGCTGATGCCGCTGATCGGCTGGTGGGCGGGCACTTATTTTGAAAGCCTGATCACATCGGTGGATCACTGGATCGCGTTTATCCTGCTCGGGATCATCGGCGTCAATATGATCCGGGAATCGCGGGAGGAAAAAGAGAGCGGGGAAAAAGCCGCTGATACGGAATTTATCCCCGGAAAAGAGATCCTTGTCATGGCTGTGGCAACGAGCATCGACGCGCTGGCGGTGGGGATCAGCTTCGCGTTTCTTCAGGTCAGCATCGTGCCTGCGGTGTGCCTGATCGGGATTACTACATTTGTAATGAGCTTTGCCGCTGCAGTCCTTGGAAATAAGATCGGCGGAAAGCTCGGCAAATACGCGGAGCTGACCGGCGGGATCATCCTTATCCTGATCGGGACAAAGATCCTGATCGAGCATTTGACGGGAATGTAAAAAACATACGGTTTTTCAGTGCCGGGACGGAGAAAGGTCTGTCCCGGCTTCTCTGTATTCTTTGGGCGTCATGCCGGTATACTGCTTGAAAACTTTGCTGAAATAGCGCGGGTTGTCGTAGCCTGCCATGGCGCAGATTTCTATGATCTTGCAGTCGGAGGTGCGCAGAAGCTCCTTGACCTTTTCCATGCGCACCTCGGTCAGATATTCTACAAAATTTTTCCCTGTTTTTTCTTTAAAAAGCCGGCTTAAATAGTTGGGGTGCAGAAAAAACTGCTCCGCAAGGAAGTTCAGCGTGATATTTTCACTGTAATGCTGCCGGATATAGAGCTGGATCTCGCGGATCGCCCCTTTTCCGAGGGACTGGTCGTCGAAGCGGTCGAGGACGTCGATGAGCCAGCTTAAATACGCGGTCACGCAGTCGGCGCAGCCCTGACAGCCGGTGCTCATAAGGAGCTGTCCGAGCGCGTCGTTTAAGCGCGCGTGAAGATCGCTGTCGGGCAGATGAAGCCCTTGCAGATAGCCGTTTAGCTCGATCAAAAAGCGGATGCAGGCGGTCTGGTACTGCGTCAGGCGGGCTTCCTTTTTCAAGGTGGAGGCAAGCGACTCCTGTACCATGGAAACGCCCTGCCTGCGGTTTTCCGGGTCGGACAGGCAGCGCAGCAGACCGGGCAGGATGTCCTGCAGATCCGGGGAGCTCTGTGAAAAAAGCGGCTCGATATTCCGGTAAAAAACAGCGCCCTCCCTGCCTTTGGCGCGGCGGTATCTCTGCGCGCACCCGGCTTCTTCCCACGCCTCATGGAGCTGGCGGATGCCGGATTTTTGCTTGCTGACGCCCAGCGCCCAGCAGGAAAAAACGTCGCCAAACTGCTCCAGCATGGCGATGCAGGAATCCAGATCGGCGTCGGAGGAACAGGGCAGGATGCAGAAAAGGGAAAATATCTCGTCGTCCAGCAGCACGGAGGCGGGGATAAGCCCGGAAACGGAGTTGCGCATCTGTTCCTTTTTGGACTGGATTTCCGTTTCGGGCAGGCTGCGGTCGAGCAGGCTCATGGAAACGCCGTACCATGAGTTGAAAGCTGGAAGGTCATATTTGGCTGCGGTCAGGTCAGAATAGCCCCGCGCAGCGGACAAAAGGAGCGCCTCGAGGCGGTTTGTGCGGATCTGTGCCTGCTGCTGTTGTTCTTCAAATTCCTCCCGGAGCCGGTCCAGAAGCCGTTCCATTTCCTGCAGGTTTACGGGCTTTGTAAGAAAGTCCGAAGCGCCGCAGCAGAGCGCTTCTTGCGCGTAGGAAAAATCGGCAAAGCCGCTTAAAATGACGGATTTGATCTCCGGATATTCCCGCTGAAGTATTTTGATCAGATCCAGCCCCGTTTTCTGCGGCATCCGGATGTCTGTTATAACGACGTCGATGTGCATTTTTTCAATGATGGAAAGGGCGTCGTCCGCGCTGTTTGCGGTGCCGGAAACCTCAAAGCCGTGTTCCTGCCATTTGATAAACTGGGAGAGCCCCCGGCATACGATTTCTTCGTCGTCTACGATTAAAGCCTGATAGATCATGAGCGTTCAAAGCCTCCTGTGCTGTTTTCCATATTTTCGGATTTTGTGCGGGCGGGGATCGTAATTTCAACCTGCGTGCCGACGCCGGGCGTGCTGGAAATGGAGACGCCGTACGGCTCCCCGTAAAAAAGCCGTATCCGCTGGTGGACGTTTACAAGCCCGATGCCTTTTTCGAGGGTGTCGGGCGTTTCGTCCCGCAAAAGGGCGCTGCGCAGCGCTTCCAGCTCGCCGCCGGTCATGCCCCTGCCGTTGTCCTCCACAAGGATGTGCAGGACGTCCTCTTTGCAAAAGCAGCGGATGCTGATGCCGTATCCGCTGCTGGCGTCCCCGAAGGCGTGGACGACGGCGTTTTCCATGATGGGCTGGAGCATGAACTGGGGAATGTAAAGCTCCTGCACGGCATCGTCGGCTGTCACGGTAAGGGCGATTTTGTCCGCATGGCGGAAGTTGATGACCTCCAGATAGGTGGAAGCGTGCTCGATGCCGTCGCGCAGCGGGACCGTATTGCTCCCGGCGCGCATTGTCATGCGGCAGAGGCTGCTGAATTTTTCGATCATCTTTGTGACAGGGCTTTCCCCGTTTGCTTCATACATCGCCTCCCAGCGGATAATATCCAGCGTATTGTAGAGAAAATGCGGGTTGATCTGCATGAGCATCGCACTGAGCTGGGCGTTTTTCCAGCTTAAAAGCATTTTCTGGCGGCGGATCTCCGAAACATAGACCTGATCGATCAGCTGGTTTGTCTTTTCCGCCATGTCGTTGAAATTGTCACCGAGAATACTGATCTCATCGTGACCGGAATTTTCGTAGCGCGCCGTCCATTTGCCGTCGGCGGTCTTGTGCATGACGCGGATAAGCTGGCGTACCGGATCAGAAATGCTGACCGTCACATAATACGCGATAATAAATCCGGCAATGACCGTTGCGGTAAGGACGATCAGGCAGAGGTTGCGGATATGGTATGAATTTTTTAAAAGGAGGTCCAGATCAGCTATATAAGAAACGAAAAGCCCGGTATTGCGGATGCGCTGGTAGGAAAGGAGCAGCGGCTGGCCGCCGGTTTTTATATGGAGCACATCCTGATCGCCGGAGAGCATTTGCTCAAACAGCTTCGTGTTTTGCGGGAAGGAGGGGGCAGAGATGGAAGGGGCATACCAGGAAAGGACGCCGCCCTCGCCTACCAAAAACGTATTTCCGCCTTCGTAGCTGTAGGAATGATAATCCCGGATACAGTCGGAAAAGGCGTTTAAGTCAATATTGAACAAAAGTACGCCGAGAAACTGCCGGTCGGAAGGCTCGTAGACGGAGACTGCCATCGTGATGATGTTTCCAAGCCCGTATACGCTCTGCTCGTCCCGGAAAAAAATGTGGGACTGGTTATGACCGTCGATCCAGATCGGATAGCCGTTTTTTTCCTGCGGAAGCCGGTAAAAATCAGTTTCATAGAAGGCGTCCAGATCACGGATAAGCCCGCCCCTGCCAAAGCCGTTCTGCTCGACCATGCGGTATTGACGGTCGGGGGTAACAAATTGGATATTGGCGATATACTTGCGGTTGGAACGCAGGTTGTAAAGCTTGTTTTCAATGATGAAAGTATTCTGGTCGTACTGCTGCGGATAAAGCGTTTTGTCCGAATGTCCGGAATTTTCCACAAGCGCCTGGATGACCTGCGGATCATTGTAAAAGCGCAGGGCAATATCCTCGTATTCTTTCATTTTGTCCTCAATTTCAAGAGAAACATTCTGGACAAGAAGGGCGGTATAGCGGTTGATATTCCTGTTTAGTTCGGTAGAATACTGATAAAAGGTAAAAAAGGTCAAAAAGAGGGAGGTAAATAAAAGCAGGAGCATAAAGGAAATGATCAGGCGGGGAAAGATACCAACCTTGCGGAGCTGCTTTTTGATAAAAACATTCCATTTCCGTTTTAGTTTTAAAAAGGGATAAATGAGCTTCACGGTATGCCTCCGATCTGGGGATTTTTATACTTCATTATATCATTTCCGGGCGATCAAAAAAAGAGGCGCCGTGTTGTTTGGCGCCTCTTTTAAAATCAGGGAGAAAATTATTTCTTATTCGCTTCATTGAATGCAGGGAGCGCTTCCGCTTCGCACTGCTTCTGAGCTTCTGCAAATTCTGTTTCAGGATCTGCGTTAGGATCGGTCAGGAGCTTCTGTACGGCACGGTCTACATAGGAACCGAAATCAGCTTTGCCGTAGAACTCGAGACGGCCGACCTTTTTGGCAGCTTCCAGAACCTCTGCATATTCATCAGGGAAATCATAGAAATCCGTTACGCTCATATCGTCGCGGGGGATAATAACCGGGCTGAGCGCACCTTTGGTTGCAAGGTTTTCAAAGTAGCCTTTGAAGTATTCTGCGGAGTTATAGAATTTGATGTACTCCCATGCAGCGTCCTTCTTTGCCTGATCGGATTTTGCGTTAATGACATATGTAGAGCCTGCAATCGCAGTTGTCTGCTCGCCGGAAGGGCCGGCAGGGGGCAGGCATAAACCGATGTCATCGGGATCCATGCCGTTGGATACGGCGTCTGTTACCCAGTCGGCTGCAAAAGGCATCATGCCGATCTTGCCAAGCGCGAAGTTGGTTGTCAGGTCGCCGAACTTTAAGGTCAGGTCGCTCTGCAGAACGCCTTCGCTCTTTAATTTCTGATAATATTTGGCAGCTTCGATAACTGCGGGATCGGTAAAGGTCAGCTCAGCCGTTCCGTCCTCATTTTCCTTAGTCAGGTCGCCGCCTGCCTGCCATACATAATACTGGAAGAACCATTCGGTCCATTCTGCGGCAAGGGTTGCGTAACCGGAAACCTGATTGTCGGGATCGTTTAATTTCTTCGCCATTTCAAGCGCTTCGTCCCATGTTTTCGGAGGCTCTGTCAGTCCGGCTTCTTCAAAGAGCGCTTTATTGTAGCCAAACAGCATCGGGACAACGCTGTTTGGAACGCCGTAAACGGTGCCGTCCTTTGTGAACATATCAACATATTCCTGCGTGAAGCTTCCCCACTCGTCCCAGTCCTCCACATAAGCGTTTAAAGGCTCGAGGATGCCTGCGGACATATAGGATTCCATCATGGTGAAAGAGCAGTTTACCAGATCGGGAGCCGTGCCGGATGCAACGCCCTGATAAAATTCGTTGCCGGGGTCGCCTTCCTTAACAACTTCGTTTAAAGTGATCCAAGGATGCTCCTCGAGGAATTTTTCCTTCATGGCATTGGAAAAATCATCGGTATTGCGGCTCGTTACCCAGAGGGTCAGTTCGACGGGCTCGTGCTCGCCGGTATCGGCAGCGGCTTCGGAAGAAGCGGCCTCGCTGGAAGCTGCCGGAGCCTCTTCGGAAACGGCGGGATCTGCGGCGGCGGGCTGGCTTTCTGCCGGGGCAGGCTCTGAACCGCAGCCTGCAAGGGCGGTAGCAGCCATCGAAAGACAGAGCAGTGTAGATAATAATCTTCTTTTCATATGAAAAACGACCTCCTTTATAATGTTCCGGCACCCTCCCGTGCCGTTTTTTGATAATGTTATTCTAACAGAAAATATATTTTATGGAAATGTACTAAATCTAACGGGTTTCGGTATAAAAAAGTCACATATTTTAAGGTCGGCAGGAAAATACAGAAAAGGTTAAAATATGTGACCTGAAAGGATAATCCGCTTATTTTCAGTCAAAGCGCCTGATTTTATACTGAAAGTAAATCTGATCCAAGGAGGTACGTTTCCGTATGAGCTATAAGATAAAAAAGAAGATCACGCCGTGGTGCATCCTGCTGGTGCCGATGGCGTGTACGGTCTGGCTGAAATATTATCCGATCCTCAGCACATTTTATATTTCCCTATTCCAATATGACCCGATCAATCCTCCGGGAAAATTCGTGGGGCTTGAAAATTATAAGGGGATGTTCCAGATGCAGTTTTACTGGGATTCGTGGAAAAATACGTTTATCTTTCTGGCACTGCAGCTGGCGATGTGCTTTTTCATCCCGCTGATACAGGCGCTTTTGCTCAACGAGCTTGTAAAGCTTCAAAAATGCTTCACAACCCTTTATATTTTGCCGGCGCTGATCCCGACTTCCGTAAACGTGATCATCTGGAAATGGATCTGGCATCCGGATTACGGCGTGGCGAACCAGATTGTGAAGTTTTTCGGGGGACAGCCGCAGGCATGGCTGAGCGATCCGGATCTGGTAAAATTCTGTATCATTTTCCCGGGCGTATTGGGAGGCGGGCTGACGGTGCTTCTGTATCTGTCCGCGATCCAGGGCGTTTCGTCGGACATCATGGAATCGGCTGCCCTGGACGGCTGTACGGGATTTAAACGGATCTGGTACATCATCCTGCCGAATATTTCCTTTATGGTATTTATCCAGCTCATCATGTGCCTGATCACGACGATGCAGCTGCTGGATGCGCCTTATATGTACGCTTCCGGCGGACCCAGCGGGGCGTCAACGACGCAGGGCATCTTTATTTATAACTCGTTCAATCAGGATTTGAACTATGGCAGGGGTTCGGCGGCGTCGGTTGTTCTGATGCTTGTGATCGCGGCGCTGACGATGCTGCAGATGCATTTTGAGAAATCAGAGAAGGGATGAGCGATATGAAAAAGAAAAAGACAAAAACGGGGCTGCGCTGCGGAAGATCCGAGCGCGGGCTGAAAATAACGGCGGTGGTAATCTCCTTTCTGTTTGCGGCGCTGATGATCTATCCGATGCTGTTTGCAGTATCCAGTTCGATGAAGGATAATGCAAAAATATACGAGGTTCCGCCCAAGCTTCTTCCGGCGACGGCAAACAGCCTGTCCGTGGTTTTGGATTATTCCGGCATGGAATTTGAAAATGACGAGCAGATGAAAGACGTCATGCTGCAGGACGACATCCTTACGATGTTCGGGACGAATTTTAAAATGGCGGACGATTCCATTATGGAGATCCATGTGTACGGCGTGAAGGACGGCGCGACTGTATTTCATTCCAGGGCGCATCAGATGAAGCTGCAGATGGAGCGGGATTACGGCGTTTATAAAAGCACCGCGATCAAAAAAGAAGTGCTGCTGCACGGCGACCGCTATGTGCGCGCGGCGGAATCCATCGGCTATGAGTTTGATCCGGACGGGATCGGCAAGGAGCCTCCGCAGGGGTTAAACGACCAGTTTGGAGAGACGGTTTCCTCCCTGCTTTCCGAAAAATACCAGACTGCCGGTACGCTTGTATACACGGGAGATAAGGTAAATAACCTGCTGAATCTGGAAAGCTTCAAATATTATCTTCAGATGCCCGCCTATATTTATCCGCAGAGCGAGCGGATTGCCAAGATGGGCTTTATGACCTTTGTTTTAAACAGCGTTATCGTGATCGGCTTTGCGATGATCGCGCAGGTGCTTCTGTGCTCTGTATGCGCGTTTGTCATCAGCAGACAGCTTTCGGAGCGGGCGGGAAAGGCGGTTCTTCTGTTTTTCCTGGGCGGAATGATGGTTCCGTTTGCCAGCATCATGCTGCCCCAGCTGATCATGTACCGGGAAATGGGCGCGTACAACAATTACGCGGCGCTGCTGCTGCCGTTTTTGTACCCCTATGGATTTTATGTATATCTTTACAAGGGATTTTTCGACCAGATCCCGGGAAGCTATTTTGAGGCGGCAAAGCTGGACGGCGCAGGCAGCTTTTATCTGTATAAAAGGATCTGCATGCCGCTGTCCAAGCCGATCATTTCCCTGATCGCACTGCAGACGTTTATCGGCAACTGGAACGATTTCTTCTGGGCATGGCTGGTAACGGAGGATCAGAACCTGTGGACCTTAAACGTGGCTCTTTATAATATTTCCAACAACGCGGGCACGAAGCAGAACGCGCTGATGGGACTTGCGGTAGTGACGATCACCCCGGTTATCCTGCTTTCCATCCTGTTCTCGAAGCAGCTAAAGCAGAGCATTGTGGCTTCCGGTGTAAAAGGCTGAGAAAATGTGGATAACAGGGTAGTGAGATTAGGGCTGGTGTGGAAAAACGGAGGGATGAATATGAAAAAAGGAAAGAAGGCGATGTTGAAAAAAGCGGCAGCAGGATGCACGGCGCTGCTTCTGATCGGGGGAATGAAGGCGACGGCAGATGCCGCGCCTCCCGCCGGAGGAAGCTGGACTCTTTTACCGGCGGCGTCAGATGAATTTTCAGGAAATGCCCTGGACAGCTCAAAGTGGAAAAATGGCATTTGGTATGACGTAACGACGGAGCTGGCTTTTTCTCCCGATAATGTAAAGGTGGAGGACGGAAATCTGGTGTTGGAGGCAAAAAAAGAGGAAAGAAACGGCAAGCTTTTTACTGCAGGAGCAGTGGAATCCAGATTTGAAGTGCCGGGAACCGACAGCTATGTGGAGGTGCGGGCAAAGGTTTTGGATAGACGAGCGAACGTACTGAGCGCAATCTGGATGCAGTCATCGCCGCTTAACTGGGCGATGAATCCGAACCCGGAAATCGACATTATGGAAACGTTTGATTATTCAAAACTGACAAGTACCCTGCACATTTGGAAGCAGAGCCCGTCGATCCATATGCAGGTCGGGCAGAACAGGTGGAATACGGGGCTGTCGGACATCAGCGCGGATTATCATACCTATGGGTTAGAGCGCCGCGATGGGAAAATGCGTTTCTACTTTGATGGAAGGCTGGCGTGGGAAAAGGTTTCATCATGGGATTCGTTTGTGGAGCTGTCAAGGCATATGGTGCTGAGTCTGGAAGGACATCTGGGACATCCGAATGAGGAATATCTGCCGTCGGCATTTCTGGTGGATTATGTGAGGACTTATTATAACAGTGATTTTGCTGGCGTTCCGACAGACGGCGTATACCGTTTGGTAAATGCGGAAAGCGGCAAAGCGTTGGCAATCAAGCCGGGAAGTACGGAAAATGCGTCGCAGCTTGTGCAGACATCAGGAAGGGGACGGGAAGAAAGCTGGATGTTGAAGAAAAATCCGGATGGGACATGGAGCCTGCGCAATATGCAGACCGGAAAAATGGCAGATCTGACCGCAGACCGCAAGGTTACGGAAAATGGGAACACGGTCACGCAGTATGATTATCACGGAGGAGTTAATCAGAAATGGTATGTGGTTCCGACCGAAAACGGCAGATTTAAAATTATTTCCGCATTGAGCGGCAAGGCGCTCTGCGTGAAGGATGCTGCAGCTTCGGACGGTGCTCCGATCATTCAGTGGAGCTGGGAAAATCCGTCGGCATTGAACGATGAATGGTATTTTGAAGGGGCGTAAATTTTAAAATAAAAGGACACCCAAAGGCGCGAGAAAACACATCAGGAGCGCTGAGGGTGTCTTTTTTTAACCGTTACTTTACGAACAGCCGGAAAGGCGGTATACTGACGGTATCTGAAAAAGTGATAACAAGCGTCGCGGAAAGCGGGGAACACAAATGGCAGAAGATAAATTACAGGAAACAGAACAGTTGGAAGAAACGGGCAGGGAAATGCCGGAACCTGCAGACGGGGAGGAAATGCGCAGGCAGGAACGGGAGGAAGAACGCCGCCGGAAGCAGCAGGCGCGTCAGAATGAGCAGGCGGACAAGCTCCGCACCCGTCAGGAGAAAAAAGACCGGCGCGCACAGGCGCGTCAGGAACGGCGCAGGGAAATAAAGGCGCTGTGGCGCACGGTCGAATTTGTGATGCTCGTGACGTTTATCGTACTGGCGATCGATCAGGCGGGGCTGTACGGATTTTTGTTTGTGTGGCTGTTTATTGCGGTAGCCGCGGCGTCGGTTGTGCTGATGCTTGTGGGCGTGATTCGGGCGCTTGCCAAAAAGCGGACGGGGCTCATCCTGCTGACAGGGGTGATCGGGATCGCTGCGAGCGTGATATGGTTTCTTTTTCTGGCGTCCTCTCAGGGAATGGGACTGGGGATGCTTTAAGGCTCCGGCATATAACGGCAGGGATTTGCCGCGCGGCAGGATTCGCGTTCCAGAAGCTCTTTTAAGATCTGCACATGGATCTGTTCGTCCAGAATGATGCGGTTTAACAGGTCTGCGATATAAGCGTCGCGGATCTGACACGCCTGAGAGCGGTATTGGAGGATCGTGTCCTGCTCGGAACGGAGTGAATTTTCGAGGATTGGCACTGTCTTGCACAGGTAGCGGGAGCAGGCGGGCGACCAGTAGCAGGGGCGGCTGCCGGACTGGGACCAGAGACGGGGATCGGCGCCCAGCAGAAATGCCAGATTCAGGAAGATGTCCAGATGATGCATTTCGACGACAGCCATCTTTTTAAAAATATGGGATATTTCAGCGGCATTTTCAGAAAGGACGACGGAATCATACAGATACATGCTTACGGCGGTCATTTCTGAGCTGCAGCTTGCGGCGTTGGCAAGCATCTGCGCAGCGTATTCGGGATTGGGACGCTCTGTTTTCAGAGGCGGATACGGAGCAGGATCGGCAAAAGAAGTAAATGTGAACATAGGATATTCCTTAAAAAGCGATTTATTTAAGTATAGTCGGGGGATGGGAAAAATATGTCCGCGGACAGCAACCGGACGGGGGCAGAATGCGTTAAAAAGGATGAGGAGGAGTTTTGATGGAGGACGGAAGGATCATCGATCTTTACTGGGCGCGCAGGGAAGAGGCGATCACGGAGACGGACAGGAAGTATGGAAGCTACTGCCGCAGCATTTCGTTTCACATATTGAGGAACGAGGAGGACTGCGAGGAATGCGTCAACGATACATGGATGCGGGCATGGGATACGATGCCGCCGAAGCGTCCTGAGTATCTGTCCGCATTTCTGGCGAAGATCGCGCGGAATCTTTCCATCAGCAAATACCGGATGAACCATGCGCAGAAGCGCGGAAGCGGGGAAACGGAGCTGCTCCTTTTGGAACTGGAAGAGTGCCTGCCTTCGGGCAAAAGCGTGGAAGAGGAAATAGAAGGCAGGGAGACTGCCGCGGCGATCAACCGTTTTTTAGCGGAGCTGGATGCGGAAAGCCGCAGGATCTTTGTGCGCCGCTATTTTTATGCGGATGCGGTAAAAGAGATTGCGGAATGCATGGGCATCAGTGAAAGCAAGGTAAAATCGCAGCTATTCAGGCTGCGCGGCAGGCTGAAGAAACATCTTGAGAGAGAGGGAATCGAACTGTGAAAAGAAGCGGGAAGCTTTTGGATGCGATCGGACAGATCGATGACAGATACATTATGGAAGCTGCAGAGCCTGCGCCGGAGAAGGAAACGAAGCAGCCGGTAAAAAAAGCCGGGACCGTACCGCTTCGCTGGCGGCGGACTGCGGCGGCATTTGCAGGGCTGGCGGCGTGCGCGGTGGTCGCAGTCTGGACGTTGGATCAGGGCGCGGCGGTATCCCCCTTTGGGGCAAAGACAGAAGAGACGGCAGCGCGGGAGGCGGCAGGACTGTCTGACGGGGCGACGGAACAGCAGTCGGAAGCAGAGCTTGCGGATGAGGAAGCCGTGCCGCAGGCAGCAGCAGAGCTCCCGGATGAAGCAGCTGTCCCGCAGGCGGCAGCAGAACTCCCAGACGAGGCAGTGCCGTACGCATACACAGCGGAGCAGTCTCCGCAGGCGGCTGCCCGGATGGCATCCCCGGAGCAGCAGGCCGGGCTTCGCAGCGCGCAGGCGGAAATGCCGGAAGCTGCGGCAGCGAAGGTATTTGCATCGGATATTCAGGCGGACGCTTTAACGGTAACGTGCACGCTGGTCAGCGAGGATACGGAAAACACGCTGCTTTTTGGCGGGGAATATTATCTGGAATATCTTACGGAGGACGGTTGGCAGGAAATCGCGCCCACCGGGGAGATTATCTGGGAAGACGTCGCTTATGAGCTGGAACCGGGCGGCTCTTTGGAAAAAAGCTGGGATCTGGAAAGCGCTTACGGTGCGCTGGATGGCGGGCAGTACCGGATCGGGATTCCATGTGAGGAGCAGAACGGGGACGGCTCGGCGGCAGCGGTCATTTATGTGGAATTTGGAATATGAGACAAGCAGTCAAAACCGGACAGAGCCTATCCTGTCCGGTTTTTTATTCGGCAGGAAAGGAACCTTCCTGCCGAATAAAAAACATGATTATGCGCACTCACGCGCAAGGAATTTATTGCCTGACGGCAAACGCGCTCGGCGCGGGTGTGCGCCAAGACGCATACTTTTTTTGTTTGGGCTGCTGCAAAAATTTATTGCAAAAATTCCAACTTTTTTAAAAGGGGGATCGTCTATAGGATGAAAAGAAAAGAAAGGGGCAGGCAAACGATGGCACAGGATATTTATGACCGGACAGTTTCCTACATCCTCGAAAACCAGGAAAAATTTTACCGGCTGGCATACAGCTATGTAAGAGATAAGGACAGCGCCCTGGACGTGGTTCAGAACGCGATCTGCAAAGGGCTTGAAAAGTGCTATGACCTGAAAAACCCGGACGCGTTAAAGACATGGTTTTACCGGATCGTGGTAAACGAGTCGATCCAGTACATCCGCAAAAACCGCCGCGAGGCAGTCAGCGCAGATGGGGAGCTTCCGGAGCAGATCTATCGGGAAGAAGCATACGACAGGGACCATGAGGTTTTGGAGGAGGTCATGAAGCTTCCGGAACAGATGAAAACGATCGTGATACTGCATTTTTACGAAGGGCTGACGCTCAGACAGATCGCAGAGGTCACGGGAGTGAATTTAAGCACGGTAAAGTCGCGGCTTTACAGCGCGCTGGACCGGATGGAGAAAAATTTAAAGGAGGCGGCGGTATGAGACCGGAAGACGGCAAAAAAGCATATGACAATATCGAGATCCCAAAGGAGCTTTCCGAAGTGGTAAACCGGGCGATCGCTTCACAGAATAAGGAACAGATCCGGGAGAAAAGCCGGAAGAAAAGAAGGAGGGACAGTACGGTGCGTATATTTCGTTATGTGGCATCGGCCGCAGCGGCATTCGTAATATGTATGACGATCGGCGTCAACACGAGCGAGGCGTTTGCAAAGGAGATGAGCGACATCCCGGTGCTTGGTTCGCTGGCAAGGGTGCTGACGGTACGCTCTTATCACGGGACGGACGGCGATTTTGAGATCGACATGGACGTGCCGAAGATCGAAAAGGAGACGGCGCAGGCAGGAACGGAAAGCGCGCCGGAGACGGCAGATCCGATACCGGAGACGGGGACTGCAGCGCCTGATGCCTTTACCGGGGACATCAACACAGAGATCGAAAAGATCGTTGACAGCTACATGGAAGAGGCAAAGCAGGAATTTGCCGATTATAAAGAAGCCTTTTTTGCGACCGGCGGCACCGAGGAGGAATGGGCGGACCGGAAGATGGACATTACGGTAGACTATGACGTGAAATATCAGCAGGGCAATCTTTTGTCGCTGGAGCTGACGACGGCAAAGGGCTGGGTGTCTGCGCAGGAGGAGCGTCATTACTACAACCTGAATCTGGCGACCGGACAGTATCTGACGCTGGAACAGCTTCTGGGGGCTGATTATATCGAAACGGTCAGCGCCAATATCCGGCAGCAGATCGAGGAGAGGCTTGCATCCGACGACTCTCTGGCATACTTTGGATACGGCAGCATGGCGGAGGACGACGCTTTACTGGGAATCGAAGGCTTTACGAAGATCGCGTCCAATCAGGATTTTTATATCAACGACAAGGGAGAGGTTGTGATCGTGTTCGCAAAATACGACATTGCGCCGGGTTACATGGGACGTCAGGAGTTTACGGTAGGCAAGGCTGATTTAAGCAAGGCAAATTTGGAATAAAAATAATTGCCGGCGGTTGTATCTGCCTCTTTTCTGTGGTAAACTAACCGCAGGGGGAGCGGAATGGAGGAAACAGTATGTTTTTACTTTTAGCAGGCGGTTTATTGATCATCCTGTTCGCGGTAATCGTAGCGGTTGTCTCTTCGGTTGTATCCGCTGTGGCTGCGGACACGGATGATACGGAAGATTAAAAAGGGAAAGCGGTGTTTTTGCGGCTTTCCTGCCGGAAAAGGGGAAACAGGCGGAGTCCGTCTGTTTCCTTTTTCAGATGAAAAGGAGAAAAGGACATGGACAGCAGACTGACAAATTCAGAAGCAAAAGAAGTATTTTCATGGTTTTTAAAAATCTGCAGTATCCCGCACGGATCGGGAAATGTGGAGCAGATCAGCGATTTTCTGGCTGATTTTGCAAAAGAGCGGAATCTGGAATATATTCAGGACTCCGTAAAAAATGTGATCATCAAAAAGGCGGCGACGCCCGGCTATGAGAACGAAGCGCCCGTGATGCTTCAGGGCCACATGGATATGGTTGCGGTAAAGAAGCCCGGCTGCACGAAGGACATGACAAAGGAAGGTCTGGACGTGAAGGTAGAGGGCGACTGGCTCTGCGCGGAAGGGACGAGCCTTGGCGGCGACGACGGCATTGCGGTGGCTTATATGCTGGCTCTTTTGGATTCCGATACGATCGCGCATCCGGCGATCGAGGCGGTGATTACCGTAGATGAGGAGACGGGAATGGACGGCGCGCGGGCGATCGACATGAGCGTGTGCAGCGGCAGACGCCTGCTGAATCTGGATTCCGAGGAGGAGGGCATTTTCCTGACAAGCTGCGCGGGCGGCGCACGCCTGCACGGATTTCTTCCGACAGAGTGGGAAGAGAAGGAAGGCGTTTTATACGAGCTGAGCGTGGAAGGGCTTCTGGGCGGACATTCCGGCGGCGAGATCCACAAGGAGAGAGGCAACGCGAACTGCCTTGCAGGCAGGCTTTTATATGAGGCGCAGAAGACGGCAGACGTGCGCCCGGCAGCGATGAAGGGCGGACTTGCGGACAATGCGATCCCGCGCCAGACAAATGTGAGCTTCTGGGTGAGCAGGGAAGAGGCGGCAGCCTTTGAAGAGGCGGCAGAAGCCTTTGCGTCCCATGTGAAAAAAGAGCTTGCGGTAAAGGATCCGGGCTTTGCGCTTCGCACCGTTTCCAGAACGGAGGGCAGCTTTAAGGTGCTGACAAAGGAGAGCGCGGCAAAAACGGCGTTCCTTCTTCTGACGCTGCCGTCCGGCGTACAGTCCATGAGCGCGGACATCCACGGACTGGTGCAGACGTCGCTGAATCTGGGTATCATGGAGCTGGATGAGAAGGGGCTGCATCTGGATTATTCCGTGAGAAGCTCGGTCGGAAGCGAAAAGGAGCTTTTGCTGGACCGCATGGAAGCGATTTTGGCAAGCCAGGGCGCACAGTGGGAGATCTCCGGCGCATACCCGGCTTGGGAGTACAAGCAGGAATCCGCCCTGCGTGACAAAATGGTAGCGGTTTATCAGGAGCTGTACCACAGAATGCCTAAGATCGAAGCGATCCACGCAGGTCTGGAATGCGGGCTTCTTTCCGGCAAGGTGGAGGGGCTGGACTGCGTTTCCATCGGCCCGGATATGAAGGACATCCACACGACGGAGGAGCATTTGAGCATCCCTTCGACAGAGCGCGTCTGGGAGTTTGTGAAGGCAGTTCTGGCAAAAAAGGATTGAAGCGATGATTTTTGAAACCCATGCCCATTATGATGACGAAGCATTTGATACGGACAGGGAGACGCTGATTTCGTCCCTTGCAGAAAACGGGATCTGCCGCGCGGTGAATGTGGCGGCGGATCTTTCCTCGGTAAAAACGAGCCTTGCGCTGGCGGAGCGGTATCCGCATATTTACGCGGCGCTGGGCGTGCACCCGTCCAGCGTGGCAGAGCTTTCCGAGGAGAGCTTTTTATGGATGGAGCGGCAGCTTTCCGACCCGAAGGCGGTTGCAGTGGGAGAGATCGGGCTGGATTATTACTGGGACAAAGAGGAAGCGGTGCAGAAACGGCAGAGGGAGTGGTTTGCCCGCCAGCTTGCCCTTTCCCGGAAGGTCAAAAAGCCGGCGATCATCCATTCCCGCGACGCGGCAAAGGATACGCTGGATGTGATGGCGGCGGAAGGCGGTGCAGCGCTCAGGGCGGTGATCCACTGCTATTCCTATACGAAGGAAACGGCGCGCGAGTTCCTGAAATGGGACTGCTATTTCGGGATCGGCGGCGTCGTCACTTTTAAAAATGCGAAAAAATTAAAAGAGGCGGTGGCATATATCCCGCTGGAACGGACTTTGCTGGAAACGGACAGCCCGTATCTTGCACCGGAGCCAAACCGCGGCAAGCGCAACTGCTCTCTTTATTTGCCTTATGTGGCGGAGGCGATCGCGCAGATCAAGGGCGTGAGCCGTGAAGAGGTCGAAGAAGCTACATGGCGCAATGCATGCCGCTTTTTTGAACTGGACGAGAAAGGAAACTGACGATGGCGACACTTGGAATACCATCCAATACCATTGCGGTATTGCAGAAATACAATTTTAATTTTCAAAAAAAATTCGGTCAGAATTTCCTGATCGACACGCATGTTCTGGAAAAGATCATGAATGCGGCGCAGATTACAAAGGACGACTGCGTGGTGGAGGTCGGCCCCGGCATCGGCACGATGACGCAGTATCTGGCGGAGCGCGCCGGGCACGTCGTTGCAGTCGAGATCGACAAGGCGCTCATCCCGATCCTGTCGGATACGCTGTCGGAATATGACAATGTGGAAGTGCTCAATGAAGATATTCTGAAGGTGGATTTAAACCGTCTCGTACAGGAAAAAAACGGCGGAAGGCCGATCAAGGTCGTTGCAAATCTTCCATATTATATTACAACGCCGATCATTATGGGACTGTTTGAGAGCCATGTGCCGCTGCAGAGCATCACGATCATGGTGCAGAAGGAGGTGGCGGACCGGATGCAGGTTGGACCGGGCACGAAGGATTACGGGGCGCTTTCTCTGGCGGTGCAGTATTACGCAAAGCCTGAGATCGTGGCGATCGTACCGCCCAACTGCTTTATCCCCCGCCCGAACGTGGGCAGCGCCGTGATCCGTCTGGACCGCTATGAAGCGCCGCCTGTGGAAGCGGCGGACGAGAAGCATATGTTTTCCCTGATCCGGGCGTCCTTTAACCAGCGCCGCAAAACGCTTGTAAACGGGCTTTCCAATGCGGCGGGGCTGCATGTGTCCAAGGACGCGGTAAAAGAAGCGCTTGCGCAGATGGGGCTTCCCGAGACGATCCGGGGCGAGGCGCTTTCTCTCGAGCAGTTTGCGCGCCTGTCCGACCTTCTTCTGACAAAGGCGTAATGTCCGGATCAGGGCAGGAAGTCTTCGAAAATATACATCTGGAATGTTTTTTGACAGCTGGCAAGCTCCTGCGGCGACCGGATTACCCATCCGGCGCAGTCGGCGCCAAAGAGCCTGCGGCACAGCTGCAGGGAAGGATCTTTTTGAAAACGCCAGTTGTAGGAAATAAAATCAGGCCGGCTGACGGCGTTTAAGACCATCTTCCCGAACAGGTACTGGAACGGGCTGAGCGTATGATTTTCAATATTGAAATTGGTAGAAAGCTGCCCGCGGAATATCTGCGGGCGGTTTTTTCGATACCAGAGCAGTGCGGCGGGATGAAAGGATTCCACACAGTAAAGCCCCGTATAGGAGGAGAGCAGCGCGTCGATCTTTTCTGGGATGTCGAAGCTTAGCCGGTCCATTTTGATCTCCACAAGAAGGGGGACGCGTCCGGCGACGGCGCGCAGCGCCTCTTCAAAGGAGGGGATATGCTCGCCGGTTTCTGCCAGCGGCAGTTTTTTTAACTCTTCAAAGGTCATGGAGTCCACGCGGCGGTCGATGGCGCACATGCGGCTGAGCGTGGCGTCGTGGAAAACAACGGGAATTTTATCGGCGGAAAGCTGCACGTCCATTTCGATCCCGTAGCCTTTTTCCGCTGCCTTAAGAAAGGCTGGAAGCGAATTTTCGGGCACGGACACGTTCCCGTCATGCAGTCCCCTGTGCGCAAAAAAGCATCCCCGGAAAGCTTTGGCGTCCGGCCTGTGCATTCTGGGATGCAGCAAAAACAGGTAGACCGGACATAGGATACAGATGACTAAGATCAGGATTTTCATATCAATATTCTTCCGTTTGTATACAAATATTCCAAGTGCGAATGCCGTCATTGTCTGATGCGGTTATAGTATATGCTTTTCCCGAAAAAATGTCAAAGAAACAGTGGCGTGTACGCCGGGAATGGGGTACACTGAAAAAGTGAAAAAACCTACAAGGAGCGGTAAAAATGAGGACAATACAGGTGACAGCAGTGCGCGATGCGGTGCGCGACATGTGCATCGAAGCCAATTACAGTCTTTCCAGGGACATGTGTAGCGTATTTGAAAAGGCGCGGCAGGAGGAAAAATCCCCGCTGGGACGCCGGATACTGGATCAGCTTTCCGAAAATCTGGAAATCGCCAAAAACGAGGACATCCCGATCTGTCAGGATACCGGAATGGCTGTCGTTTTTATAGAAGCGGGACAGGACGTCCATTTTGAAGGCGGAAGCCTTGAGGATGCGGTCAATGAGGGAATCCGTCTGGGCTACACGGAGGGCTATCTGCGCAAATCGGTTGTAAAAGATCCGCTGATCCGCGAAAACACAAAGGACAATACGCCCGGCGTGATCCATTACAGTATCGTTACGGGAGACCGCGTGAAGATCTGCGTTGCCCCCAAAGGCTTCGGAAGTGAAAATATGAGCCGCGTATTCATGCTCAAGCCCGCAGACGGGATCGAAGGCGTTAAAAATGCAGTCCTGACAGCAGTGCGCGACGCAGGGCCCAACGCGTGCCCGCCGATGGTTGTCGGAGTCGGGGTCGGCGGTACGTTTGAAAAGTGCGCGCTCATGGCAAAGCAGGCGCTTTTGCGTCCGGCGGGAGAGCATTCAGACGTTCCTTATGTAAAAGAGATGGAGGAGGAGCTCCTTTCAAAGATCAATCAGACCGGCATCGGCCCCGGCGGGCTGGGCGGAAGCACGACGGCGCTGGCGGTCAATATCAATACATATCCGACGCATATCGCGGGGCTTCCGGTGGCAGTCAATATCTGCTGTCATGTGAACCGCCATGCGGTCAGGGAGCTTTGAAAAAAGGAGGATTTCCGGAGATGAAAAAACAGATCAGAGTGCCGATGACGAGAGAAGAGGCTGCGTCGCTGAAGGCGGGGGAATATGTTTACCTGACGGGAACGATCTATACCGCCCGCGACGCCGCGCATAAACGGATGCAGGAAGCGCTGGATGCAGGAGAGGAGCTTCCGGTAGAGATAAAGGATGCGGTTATTTATTATATGGGGCCTTCCCCGGCGCGCGAAGGCAGGCCGATCGGTTCCGCAGGCCCTACAACGGCGAGCCGCATGGATAAATATACGCCCCGCCTGCTGGATCTGGGACTTTTGGGAATGATCGGCAAAGGACGCAGAAGCCCTGCGGTCAAGGAAGCGGTGATCCGCAACGGGGCAGTTTATTTTGCGGCGGTAGGAGGAGCGGGAGCGCTTTTGTCCAAATCCATCAAAAAGGCGGAGGTAGTCGCATATGAGGATCTGGGGGCGGAGGCGGTCCGCAGGCTCGAGGTGGAGGATTTCCCGGTGATCGTGTGCATGGATTCGTCGGGCGAGGATCTGTATGAGACGGCTGCCGACAGCTTTAAAAGAGAGATGCCATGAAAAGGATCATCCTGATGGTGCTTTATAATCTGCCGTTCGTACCATACTGGTGGTGGCAGCTGTGCCGCATGGCAAAGCATCCGGAACGCTATACGCAGGAGGAGCGCTGGAAGGTGCTCCAAAAGATCGTCCGCCATGCCAACAAGGGCGGGCGCGTCAAAATAGAATCCTATGGGACGGAGAACATCCCGCAGGAAGAAAACTTCATCTTTTTCCCGAACCATCAGGGAATGTTCGACGTGCTGGCGCTGGTGGAAAGCTGTTCGCGCTTTTTTGCCGTTGTAAATAAGAAAGAAGTGGAAAACGTCCCTCTTTTAAAACAGGTATTTGCCATAACCGGCTCCCTCTCAATTGACAGGGAGGACATCCGGCAGTCTATGGGAGTGATCAACCGGACTGCGGAGGCGGTGCGCAGCGGCGTAAACTTTCTGATCTTTCCGGAGGGGACACGCAGCAGGCAGGGCAACCGGACGCAGGAGTTTAAGGGCGGAAGCTTCAAAAGCGCATATAAGGCAAAATGCCCCGTCGTTCCGGTGGCGCTTATGAATGCCTACATTCCCTTTGATAAAAATACGATCGAAAAGGTAACGGTAAAGGTCGTATATCTGGAACCCATTCCTTATGATATATATAAAGGAATGAAAACGGTGGAGCTGGCGGCGGAGGTAAAGCGCAGGATAGACGAAGCAATCGCGGCGCATGAGGTTTTATAAAAAGAACTGCAAAACCCCTTGACAGCCGGACGCAGAGCTGATACAATAACTCATGCGTCCGGCAGTGACGCACAATTTCATATTGGCAGAGGCTTATTCAGAATATCCGGAGAAATACTCAAGAGGCTGAAGAGGCGCCCCTGCTAAGGGTGTAGGTCGTGTTAAAGCGGCGCGAGGGTTCAAATCCCTCTTTCTCCGTTAGCTCTGCCAGTGAAAAGAGAATCCTGCTCTTTGGGTTTCTTTTTTTTCGCTCCTGCGTCAGCCCGGCTGATCTGCAAAGTAAAAACTTTGTAAAAAAACAGCAAAAAAGGTGTTGACAAAAGCGATGGTGAGATGATAGAATACATCTTACCGCAGGACAAGCGGAGTTAAAAAACTTCTTCTGAAAAAGAAGAAAAAAGTGC
>QFCE01000139.1_pt1 | contig 152457 bp, 127 predicted proteins | sample 5346091 | NCBI WGS metagenome assembly QFCE01 (sample SAMN09062252, study PRJNA434731) | Human gut metagenome, whole genome shotgun sequencing project. | isolation source: stool timepoint A chromium assembly | host: Homo sapiens | collected 2015
AAAAACTAGAAGTGCTACATTGCACTTCTATAAAAATACAAACACTCAACAGGCGTTACTATTACGTAAACTGTGAATAGTTTATGCTATTACTATGAAATAATCCAGAATTAATTGATAGAAGAGAAAATTTATCAGTTGATTCTGGGTTATTTTTTGGGGGTAAAACACGTAACTTCTCGAAATAGTGTTATAAATCTTGAAATAGTGTTATAAATCTTGAAATAGTGTTATAAATCTTGAAAATTTAATATTCATTAAATTGGAAAGTTTTGTTAACATAGTGTATGAAACAAAGACAAGAGAATGCCGATAGACAGCAGAGGAGAGACAGAATTATATTATCGGTTTATGGAAAAGGGATGGAGTTCGAAAAATGAGAGGAAAGGCAAAACAGAGAGTTAGTCTGATACTTGTAGTGACAATGGTACTCGGAACAGCATTAACAGGAAATACTGTATTTGCAACAGGAGAGAGCAGTGACGGACAAGATCGGATAAAAATTAATATTTCTAAAGATTCTGAACAAACTGTGGAACAGAATGTTACACAGACAATTCATGTGACTGCGCAGGGGCAGTGCTCGCAATCAGTCTGTCTGAATGTATATCTAAAAAACGAGGACGGATCTGCAGCAACAGATATAGATGCAGTCAATCTTCTGACAAGCGATCAGCTTACAGATAAAACCACACAGAAAACAATTGATGAGACATTGAAAGATTCAGTGACTCTTAATAATGGAACAAAGGCAAGTCCAACAGCAGAGTGGAAGAACGACAAGGACGATAATGGAACAGTTACTTCTAAATATCTGCAGATCACAATGCCAGCAGATACAACAGCAATAAACTTTGATATGCAGCTTCAGTATCGTACAGATGAAGCAAGCTATACCAAGAAAGTGCTGGTTGAGGCAAAGGCATTCGAAGAGGAGCAGGATATCACAGAAGCAGCTAAGAGAGCAGACGAGAGCAAAGAGAATGAAGTGACAGTTGTCTGGGAAGGTCAGGCAGCAAGTCAATCAGAAAGCGAAGCTGCGGATGAGAATACGGACGGAGAAAATAATATTAATACGGTGTCAGAAACAGGAGGATATACACTGTATTTTGAGCAAAGTACAATAGGTGATACTGGTTGGGATGATGCAACACAAATCTCTGTATATGCATTTAATAGTGATAGTGACCACACGGTCATTCAGCAGATGTATAAAGTACCTGAATCAAGTTCAAAGAATATTTGGAAAGTCATCTTTAATAAGCCATGGGAGCAGGTGGTTTTTTTAGCAGGTACTGATTGGGATTGTAAAAAACAAACAGTAGATTTAAATGTTGATTGGACAAAGAATTCACCATGTTTTAAATTGACAGGAATAAACTCAGAAGGCAAAGCGGAAGCACAACAGGGGGTGTATAACGAAACACCACTTGCTGCAGATGGAATAACAGTATATTATGACGCTACATTATCTAAATTATCTTATGCTGGTACAGAAAATGTAAAGAATAAAGGAGAAGGAATTCCACATTCAGAGAATGATTCAATTTACATCTATGCTACAGATGGTACTGGTACTACACCTTATCCTTATATAGCTATAATGCAAAAAGTACCAGAAGAAAATTATAAAGATGTATATAAAGTAACTCTTCCAAAGGGATATACAAAAATACGATTTGCTGCATATCTAGTAAATGATACGAACGTAGCAGCAAATGGTGATGCGACAGATTTAGTAGATATTCCGGAAAAGATGACAAAACCATGTTATTACGGAGATTCAAGTGACGACATTATCTATCAAGGCACTCAAAAAAACCGTGGCGGTTACTGGGGAGAGGCATATACAGTAAGAGATGCAGAAACAGGAAAGGGCAACAAAATTGTAGATGTACCAGATGGAAAAGAAAAAAGAGATGCTGATAATTTATATGTAAATACGACAATTTATGATTACTACTCAGATTATGAGTTAAATGGAAATAACAGAGATAACTATCCAAAACAAGATAATGTAACAAACCACAGAATCTATCAGCCGTTCCGTCAGTTCAACATGGCGTTGAGTGATTATTATTATGCAAATGCTGTAGCGTCACCATTATACTGGGGAAACTTTCAGAACTTCGACGGTTCAAAGTTTATAGATATTGCAGGTACAATGAATTTGTTTGGTTATGATAAGGACGGAACTGATTCATATAAAAAATTCTTTTATGAAAACAACTCCATGTGGGGGAGATATGAAGAATCTTTAAAAATAGATGATAAATCACCACTCAATGGACGAAATGCAACGCAGGGATTGGTTGCAGATCAGTTATCCAGTAACAATTTACAATTAAAAACACAAAATGAAAATACGATAACGGCTCCATTTTTTGACAAAGACTTTTTAAGTGGAAAGAATTCAAAGAATACTGTACTTGGAAAAGTATATGAAAATGTAACTTTTCCATTTGTAAAAAAAGCAATGACGTCGTCAAGTAGAACTTCTGACGGAACAGTAGATTATTGGTGTTTTGACAGTGCTGATCAGAGTTTAGCCAATAAAAATCTTCAATTGCAGTATGACACAACGGATGAATATTTTTTGCAATCAACTGATGCAGAAGTAAAGGGAAGAACAACGGATGGAGTAACGTCTAATGGAAACTATTTCCCATTGAATTCAAGTAAACAATCAGGAGATGCTTCAGAATTAAATTATGGATTTGGACAAAAGTTTGATCTGAAGTTCCGTCTTACATCTGATGGAACAGTTGTTGATTCTGAAAATAAAAAAGTACCAATTGAATTCAACTTTTCCGGTGATGATGATGTATGGGTATTTATAGATGGCCAGTTAGTTCTTGATGTTGGTGGTGATCATGATGTAGTAGAAGGAACAATTAATTTCGCAAATAAGACAGCTACAGTAGATCGTGTGAAGAATAGTAATTCTAATAGCGGTGGTGTTAGTGGAGTGAACACAAATGTAGTAAAAGATTTTTCAACGATATTAAGCTCAGCTGACTATTTTACAAAAGAACACACACTTACAATGTTTTATATGGAGCGTGGACTTTGGGAATCAAACATGAAAATCACTTTCAACTTCCCACAGGAGAATAAGCTCACTGTAGAAAAGGAAGTTGATACAACAGGAGCAAATGACATTTTCAAAGGTGCTTTAGCAGATGTCGGAACATTTGATTTTGAGATAAAAAATCTCGCAACAAGTGGAAATCCAAAAAAAGTGTCTGATCCTAGCAACCCTGAGGTAAAGAAAGTGTTTAATGATTATTCAGATAACAAGACTATTTCCGGAATGGGGGTGTACAACTCAAAAGTTGAAGTGATTACAGATCCTACAAATAGCGGGAAAGGAAACATTATAACCAGCTATTATCCGGGCAAAAAGAATGCAAAAGATCCTCAATCAAAAACAGATTCAAGATTGGTAAAAATCCAGGCAAAAGACAGTAATGGTTTCGATGCATCAGATTCAAATGGGTACAAATATTTACAGTTTGATGTATATAACACAGATGCAAGTGCATCGGGAACAGATCCATTTGTTGCATTAGTTGATGCAGATGGAACAAGGATAGGAGCATGGGCAAGCTTCCTTACTTACAATGGACGAAATAACAATATTGATAAACAAACCTGGAAGACAATACGAATCGATCTCGAAAAATTAAAAGCAAATACATTAGATGTTGGAAATACAAGTGGATTTGATTTCAGGAAAGTGAAAGAAATCCAATTTGCTTACTGGAATGATGTGACAGTTTATCTTGACAAGTTTGCATTTGTAAAGCCAGCGAGTGTTGAGAAAACAGGATTCACAACAGAACAGAAAGATATTCCAGATTATGGATCAATTAACTCAAAGAAGCTGGAACCGGTGAATGGCGCATATTATCAGAATACAAAGGGAGATACAATTATCTACAGTGATGGACTCCTTGGTATTGGAAATAAAGAAAGTGCAGTATTTAGCGATCAGTTTAGAAGAGGAAGTTATCTTTCCATTGCCGAGAAAAATGTTTCACCGGATGTATTTACTACAACGTGGTCGTTGTATGAAAATGGAGCAATTGTAAATCCAAGTGATTTGACTCCTACAGAATCTAGTACCGTAACCGGTAGCGGACAAGGTTCTGTTGAAAATCAATCAGGTTATGAAGTCAAAGATGGAAGAGCAGAGAAGGAAGTATCTGTAGGAAAACCTACTGAATCAACGATTGTATTCCGAAGTTATGCTAATCCTGATAGTGAAAATGCAGCGATTGATTTGAAAGCGAAATACGTGAATAAGCTGCGGACAGGTTCTATTTCTCTGAAAAAGTCATTAAGCGAGGGAGAGACAGAATCTCAACTAGGAAGAAAGTATCAGTTTATAATTGAATACCGAAATATCGCAGGGATGAAACTGGAAGCGAATATAGGAACAGATGTTATTACGCAGACAATTGAATTGGAAGCAGGAAAGGCTACAACGATTCAAGGAATTCCGGCAGGAACCGATTATACAATTTACGAAGTAATACCAGATAGTGCCGATTATAGTCTGGAAAAAGTGAATGTTACAAAGGCTGGAAATGACAAGAATGTCAAAGTAGAGAACAATGTAGTTACAGGAATTGTAGTTGCAGATGATGGTGAAAATTCAACTAGCACTAGCACAGAGGTTACATTTGTAAATACAGTTACACCATTGATTTCCATTTCTGGAACGAAGACTTGGGAAGGTGGAGAGACAGCAGATACACCGGGAAATATTGTTGTTCAGATTCAGCGTTTAAATCCTAATAATGTATATGAACAAGCAAAAGATAAGTCAGGAAATGTGATTCCAAATCAGGTCGTTAATATTGATACTGATTGGAGGTATACATTTACAGGATTATTGAAATATGTGGATTATCAAGCTAGTCCTCAACAAGAGTATAAGTACAGGGTTGTAGAATTGGGAACTTTAAAAAGTTTGAATGAACTTAAAGGTACGACACCAGACCCACAGAATCCAGATCATATAAAGCAAATAGCAGGATATTATCCAGAATATACTACAGCAACCGATGGCAGTTACAATATTACAAATAGAAAAACAGGTACTCTAAAGATAATAAAGAAAACCGGAAATAATGAGTTCTTAGAAGGAGCAGAGTTTACGCTTTATACAGATTCTAAGACAACGAACGTAGCGAAAGACTACTTAGAAAATGATCTAACAGGTACGACAGGAAAAAATGGAGAGTTAGTCTTCGATAATATTATCACGGGAACGGAAGAAACTCCGATTACATATTATCTGAAAGAAGTAAAGACAAAAGCCGGTTATGTGCTCTTAAAAGAGCCGATTAAGATAACACTTCCATATAAGTATAATGAGGGAGATATAGTGAATGGAAATAAAGTAACGGAAAGTGGTGTGACATGGAACCTTACTTACACTATCATTAATGATAAAGCATTCAATCTTCCGGCAAGTGGAAATAAAGGAATTTTCAAATTTATCGTAATCGGAATTACAGCAGTTCTGGTAGGTGGTTACTTGTTAACAGCAAGAAAGAAAAGCAGAAAGAAGAGAGTTTCAAGGAGAGGCTAAAAGAATCAATGAACCAGTATTCGTAGGGAATAGGGAGTTCCTTTGAATAGATTTAGAAAAAAGAAGGAGAAGAGAGCAATGAAGAAAAATGTTTTGAAAAAATTTGCGGCGGCAGCACTTGCGGCGGCAACAGTAATGAGCAGTATGTCAGTGATGGCATTTGCGGATGAAGCGGAAACGACAGCAAAGACAGGTAGTGTTACGATTACGAAGTGTGAAGGTACAAAAGATGGATATGAAACGCTTGAAACAAATTATGGAGCAGTTCAAGATGTGTCAGCAGAAGAAAAGTTGAAAGATGTTGAGTTTGCATATATAGCAGTTGGAGAGCGTGAGCAGGTGGATGTAACAGATGCTGATGGTAAAATGACAACAGAGATGCTTTATACATTATCAGATAAAGCAGTTACAGCATTAGGATTGAAAGAAAATGATAAAATAACAGAAAATAGCAAGACATATTACAGAATGTCTACCCTAAATGAAGCTATCAAAAAACAAAAAAATGCTGTGATTACTTTGGTAAAAGGAGAAACAGCAAATTATACAGAAGCTAACACAAAAGAAAAAGGGAAAGGAAAAACAAGCGGAGAGGGAACAATTAAGTTCGAGAATCTGTCTTTAGAAAAATTATATCTCTTTGCAGAGACAGATGCTTCAGGAGCAACGAAAGTAGATGGTACATCAGTAGCAGTTACTAAAGTATCTGTTCCGTTCTTTGTATCACTTCCATTTAAAGATAAAGATGGAAAATCTGTAACAGATATTTATGCATATCCAAAGAACTCAACAGGTACAGCTACAATTGAAAAGGAAATTGTGGAAGGTACAGATGAAAAAGTAAGCACAACTGCTAATATCGGAGATACAATTAATTACAAAGTAACTTATAGCATTCCGGTAGGTGAGAATGGATTAGAGTCTTTAGTTGTAACAGATACAATGAGTAAAGGGTTAACATTTGAAGATAATGCAGAGAATATCAAAGTATTAAATGGCAACGAAGAAGTAGATAAGAAAATGTATACTGTTACTCATAGTACAGATGATTCTACAAAAGTTACAACTATTACAATTACTTTTGACAGTGAAAACTATTGCAAAAAATTAGCCTCAAATACAACACAGAACTTTACAATTACATATACAGCAACATTAAATGATCAAGCAGTTCTTGGTGGAAAAGATGGAAATACAAATGATGTTTTTGTAACATATAAAAATACAGGTGATGTTGACAGAGTAACAAAGCCTAAAGACACTACTAAAGTATTCACATACGGAATTGACCTTCTGAAAAAGGGTGAAGGTGGAGATAAACTTGTAGGAGTAAAATTTACATTAACAGATGAAAGCGATAAAGCAGTAAATGTTGATAAAAAAACTTCAAATACTTTCTATACACCAGGCGGAGATTCAAATGAAGTAGAAACAGGCGCCGACGGAAAAATCTACATCAGAGGTTTAAAACCAGGTACATACAAACTGACAGAGACAAAAACAAACGCAGGTTATGTACTTCTGAAAGATCCAGTAGTGATTAAGATTAAAGCTGATAATGCAACAGGAGAAGCAGAAGCATTTGTAGGCAATAAATCTGTTACAATGCAGAACGATCAGAAGAATTCAGGCAGCAAAACAGCCGAAGTACCACTCACAGTAGTCAACAGCAAGGGATTTAACCTTCCGGTTACAGGTGGAAGAGGTATTGCACTTTTCACAATCGCAGGTATCGCAATCGTTGCAGCTGCAGGATCACTCTTATTCATGAGAAAAAGATCCAAATAATTAATTAGATACTCTCATATACGTAATTAATACTACACAGGGAAACAGAAATGACTGTTTCCCTGTATTTGAAAGTGAGAAAGCACATTTCTTGTTTTCAAATACAGGGAAGGAGCAGGAAAATGAAAAATAAAATAATTAATATCTTTCTTGTGCTGATTCTGCTCTGTGGAATCGGCGTTTTGAGTTATCCGTTTATCAGTAATATATTACAGGATAGAAAGCAGGATCAGATTCTTACAGAATATAGTGAAGAGATGGAGAAGCTGTCAGATGCAGAGATTGAGGATGCGAAAGAAAAAGCAAAGCAGTACAATGACAGTTTGAGCAATACAGTTGTTATATCGGATCCATTTGATCCGGATGCGGCAGATGATATGTCAGCAGATTATATTTCAGCATTGAATCTTGAGAAAAATGGAATTATGGCGTATATTGAGATTCCAAGGATTGATGTGTATGAGCCGGTGTACCATGGCACATCAGAGGAAGTGTTAGCAAAAGGTGTTGGTCACCTGGAGGGGACATCTCTTCCAATTGGTGGAGAGAGTACGCATACAGTACTTTCCGGGCATACAGGACTTCCAGAAGCGGAAATATTTACGAAGCTGGAATCTGTAAAAGAAGGGGATATTTTTCTTATTCATGTGCTGAATGAGACATTGGCATATAAGGTGGATCAGATTAAGGTTGTTGAGCCATCGGAAACAGATGATTTGAAAATCGTTCCGGGGTATGATTATGCAACATTGGTGACATGTACACCTTATGGGATTAATTCACATCGTCTTTTGGTAAGAGGCATTCGAACAGAATATACGCAGGATGTGAGTGATGAGGCAGCAGGACAGGAAGAGGAAGGTCCGGATGGCGGTGGCTGGAAAGCAATGTACGAAAAAGCCATTATAGAAGGCATTCTTTTTGCAGTGATTCTGGTTGTTCTGATCAATGTGATTGTGCGCAAGTTTGGGAAAAAGAATAAATCAGAAGTTGAGATTTATGATGAAAAAGAGAAGAAGGAAAAGAAACCATGCAAAAAAGCAGGAAAAAGAAAGAGAAGAAAAAGCAAAAGAACAGAACGCTGATGGCGATTATGCTGATAATTCTGTATCTTGGAGGTTTGTTTGTGTATGCAATCCCAGATTTGCAAAAGGTTGCATTGCAGAAGGAAAACGAGAAAGCAGTGGAACATTTTAAAGAAGAGGTGGAAGGAAGCCAGCAGGATAAAAGTGGAGAAGAGACAGATCCTACCTCTGCCGATTCCAATCAGATCCCAGAGAACGCCCAGCTCTATCAGGAGATGCAGGCATATAATCAGCAGATCTTTTCAGATGGTCAGTCAGGACTGACTGATCCGTGGTCTTACGAGCAGGAGACATTGGATCTGTCCGAGTATGGGATTGATGACGGGATGATCGGGATTCTTGATATTCCGAAGATGGATGTGACATTGCCGTTATATCTCGGCGCAACGCAGGAGAAGATGGCGAGAGGTGCGGTCATGCTTGGACAGACTTCATTTCCGGTACAGGGCACAGACAGTAATTGTGTGATCGCAGCACATCGAGGATGGAAGGGGATTCCGATGTTCCGCGAGATTGAGCGGTTGGAGATTGGAGATGAACTGACGATACAAAACTGTCAGGAAACATTGACGTATCGTGTGTCTGAGATTGAGATTATCCTGCCGGATGAGAGTGACAAGATCATGATTCAGCCGGGGCGGAATATGGTGACTTTGATGACATGTCATCCTTATACGCAGAATTCCAGAAGATATGTTGTGTATTGTGATGAGGTTGGAACACAGCCGGAGGCAGCAGTTGATGCAGCAGAAGAGGCGGACAACAGCCAGCAAGAGATTATCACCACTTCCGAGCAGAACAGAACGGAAGCATTAGAGGAAGATCAGCGTCTGATCGCGAGAGATACATTATGGAGGAAAGCCGGTTATGCTGGAATCGGGCTGATCGGAGTATTGATTATTTTTGGATTTATCCCTAGGAAAAAGCACTGATTTGCGTTATACTAAGAAAGATGTGAATGAAAACATGGTACAAAGGAGATGGAGCAATGATTCGTTTTACATGGTATGAACTGCTTTGGCTGTTTTTCATCTATTCTTTCTTAGGATGGGTGTTGGAGACAGCAGCCGCAACAGTAAAACAGAAGAAGTTTGCGAACAGAGGTCTGGTGAATGGACCGTTCTGTGTGATCTACGGTATCGCCGCTCTGTTCATGACATTTGGATTACAGGAGCTAAGAGGAGTCTGGCTTTTTTTATTTGCGGCGATTTATGCGACAGTGATTGAATGGGTTGCAGGGCATTTGATCGAGAAGGCATTTAAAGCCAGATGGTGGGATTACTCCAAGATCAGATGGAATCTGGACGGATATATCTGTATCCCGGCTTCTCTTGTCTGGGGTGCTCTTGGATATCTTGGAATCCGCTGGGGAAACAGATTTGCAATCGTAGTATTTAAAATGTTGCCGCTGTTCCTGATGAAGATCCTTGTGTTGATTCTTCTTGGAATACTTATTGTGGATATCCTTGGATCTTATTTACTTCTGCGTGGAAAAGGAAAGAATCTGGCGCGTTGGGAAGCTACGAATGAGGGACTGGACAGAGTCAGTGATAAGCTTGGTCGTATGATTTCCACTTGGGTTGGAAAACGTATCCAAAAAGCGTATCCAAAGGCAGTCGAACTGATCCGCAAGGAAGAGGAAGCGGAGAAGGGAAAAGTATTTGCCGCAGGCTGTGGGTTCTATAAGATCGTGCTGTTGTTTTTTGTCGGAGCATTTCTTGGAGATATTACAGAGACGATTTTCTGCAGGATCACGGCAGGTGTGTGGATGAGCCGATCCAGTGTAGTCTGGGGACCGTTCAGTATTGTTTGGGGACTGGCGATCGCACTTGTGACAGCAATGCTTTACAAATATAAAGATAAGAGTGACAGTTTCTTATTTATCATCGGTACGTTGCTCGGTGGAGCGTACGAATATCTTTGCAGCGTGTTTACCGAAATTGTATTCGGGAAAGTTTTTTGGGACTATAGCGAGATTCCATTTAACTTAGGAGGCCGAATCAACTTGTTGTACTGCTTCTTTTGGGGAATTGCGGCAGTTGTCTGGTTTAAGAAGATTTATCCGTACATTTCCGCATGGATCGAGAAAATCCCGATGCTGGCAGGGAAGCTGCTTACCTGGTTTTTGATCGTGTTCATGATCTGCAATGTTGCGGTGTCATGTATTGCACTCGTTCGTTATGACGAACGTGGAAAAGGTGTTGTAGCGGAAAATAGTATTCAGAAGTGGGCAGATGAACATTATGATGATGTGAAGATGGAGAAGATTTATCCAAACGCAAAAGCGACAGAATAGAAAAAGTGTTGATGCAAAGAAGAGGGTTTGTGTATCAACACTTTTTTGAGTGTATTATAAAATTAGATATTGTCTGTCGTGGAAAGAGAAGCATCTGTCTCAGGAAACAGAAGTGCAGGAACGAAGTAAAACCAGCGACCGAAGAGTCGGGCAATGAATCCAACAAGCAGAGCAGCGATGATAGTTCCTTCACGTATTCCGTTTAATTCTTTTGCAAAGACAAAGGAAAGCAGTGCTGCCATAACAGTCATTGTAACATCGCAAGCAATTTTTGTGCTTCCAAATTCTCGTTCGCATGTCTGTACAACAGCGCGGACGAAGGATTCACCTGGAAGCATTGCAACATCTGCAAGAACTTCGCAGTAGACACCGAATCCGAGAATGATACATCCAATCAGAAGTGCAATGACCTTGAACAGATAGGAATCCGGGTGAACGAAAGATAAGAGAAGCATTGTCCAGTCGATAAAGTATCCGAACAAGATTGAAATCGGAATCTGTAATAGGTGTTCTAATTTAAAATCTTTGCGAAGGATCAGAAGCTGCAGTGCGATTAAAAAGAGACTGAAGATAATCGTAAAGTTACCGAGTGTGAGTGAGAAATTCAAGCTCAGTACATAAGGGATAGAGGAAATCGGAGAAGTTCCGAGGTTCGCCTTTGTGACGAGACTAACACCAAGGGAACTGATAAATAATCCGACCAAAAAGATGAGATAGCGTTTAAATTTTTCCATTTGATTCAAGTCCTTTCTTTCACGTGAAGTTTCTACATCTAAGAAATTTCTATATCTAAGAAGTTTTCTGTATTAATAGGTGAGATTAAAGTTTAGACAGATTGTATTACTTGTCGCTGGAATTTTGAGAAGAAAGATTATCCTGTACCTTTTGAAATGTCTTTAGAAAGAAATTCAAATCTTCTTCGGATATTCCTGCAAGAGCAACAGCTTCTATTTCATGAAATTTCTGCTCAACGATCTGCTGCAGCCTGCGTCCGTTTTTTGTGAGAAACACATGAAATGATCTGCGGTTTCCATTTAATATTCGGCGTTCCACCATGTTCTGGTCTTCCATGCGATTCAGGACAGAAGTGAGAGAACCAGCCTCAATATGACAGGCGGCAGCAATCTCTTTCTGATTTGCACCGTCATGATCTTTTAAGTAATCCAAAACCTTTGGCTGTCCAAGGGTCAGACCGTAAGGCTTCAGCTGTTCCATCAGCTGCTTCTGTATCATCATATGGTTTGACATGGAGAGATAGTGAAAGGATTCCATTTTAAATACCTCCAAAATAACTGTTAGAATTCAAACAATTATGATTATAACAATCTGAATGCGAATGTCAAGAGGTTTCATAAAAAGTCCAAGTGATGGTTCCTATAAAACAGGAAAGTAATTCATAAAGTGTGTAAAGAAAGCTTGCTGAAAATGTCAAAAAGTCTTATAGTAGTAGAGGCGAGATAGATAAAAAAGAGCAATCTTTGCTTTTGGGGGATAAAGCATAAGAAAATGCGCAACATTTTAAGGAGTGCTTCAGAATAGTTATCCAAATACATTTACGGAGAGGAAAAAGGTATGATGGAGAATAAAAAAATGCGGGCAGAGCATCCGAAGAGAGAGCTTGCAGTGGATATTTTGTATGATATTATAGGAAGTATTTTGTTTGGTGCCGGAATCTATACATTTGCAGAGGCAGGAAATTTTGCGCCTGGAGGAATCTCAGGTATTGCCTTGATCATGAACAAGTTATGGAATCTTCCGGTCGGTACAATGACGTTGATACTGAATATTCCACTGGTTATCATCAGTTATAAAACAGTAGGAAAGCGGTTTTTGATAAAGACTGCGAGGACGATGATTATTTCAACGATCTTTGTCGATCTTGTATTTCCAATGTTTCCGTTCTATACAGGACAGCGTCTGCTTGCAGCGATTTACTCGGGAGCATTGCTCGGACTTGGAATGGTTCTTTTCTATATGAGAGGTTCTTCTTCGGGTGGAGCGGATTTCCTGACAATGACGATCAAAAAGAAGAGACCGCATATGTCTCTTGGGCGATTGACGCTGCTGATCGACCTGATTATTATCTTGATCGGATGGCCGGTATTCGGTGATGTTGATTCGGTTCTTTATGGATTGATCGCAGTATTTGTCTGCTCTATGGTAATTGACAAGATCCTTTACGGAATCGGTGCAGGATCACTTGCGATTATCGTAACATCGAAAGGAGAGGAAACAGCGGAGGAGATTGGAAGAATCACCGATCGTGGTGTTACTTCTCTGGAAGGAATGGGGACTTATACGAAGAGTAAGAGAAATGTTTTGCTCTGTGCATGTTCTAAGTCAGAAGCGTATCTTGTGAAAAATGCAGTTTACCAGGTAGATGACTCGGCCTTTGTAATGTTTACTGAGACAAGTGAAGTGCTTGGAGAAGGATTCAAGGAAAGTCTGGATGAGTTGTAAATAAAATAGAAGAACAGTTACGAATATGAAATATAAAAAGCTGCTGTCCATCTGTTGTTTACGAGGTTTGTGAACAACAGACGGACAACAGCTTTTCTATATGCTTTATATGTATAGATTTGTTTTCAAAGATTCAAAAATGTTAATCTTCTTTCGCCCAGTCGAAGGAATATTTAACAGCCTTGTGCCAACCCTTCAGTTTCTTTTCACGGATTTCCGGGTCAATTGAAGGTTCAAAGATCTGATCAATCGCCCAGTTCTCTTTGATTTCTTCAAGACTGTTCCAGTAGCCGACTGCAAGTCCGGCCAGATAAGCAGCTCCCATAGCAGTCGTCTCAACGCAGACCGGACGGTGGACAGGTGCGTTGATCAGATCAGCCTGTGTCTGCATCAGGAAGTTATTTGCGCTTGCGCCGCCATCTACTTTCAGGGAAGCGAGATCGATGTCGGAATCTGCCTTCATGGCAGTCAGGACATCATATGCCTGATAAGCGAGAGACTCGAGGGTCGCACGGATGATATGGTATTTATTTACCCCACGTGTCAGGCCTACGATCGTTCCGCGGGCATACTGATCCCAATAGGGAGCACCGAGTCCGGTGAAAGCAGGTACAACATAACAGCCGTTTGTATTTTTCACTTTCTTTGCCATGTATTCGCAATCGTCAGCGGAATCAATCAGACGCAATTCATCACGCAGCCACTGGATCGCTGCACCGGCAACAAAGATAGAACCTTCCAGAGCATATGTAACCTTTCCGTCAAGTCCCCAGGCAATCGTGGTGACAAGGCCGTTGTTGGAAAAGACAGGTTTTTCTCCGGTGTTCATCAGAAGGAAGCATCCGGTTCCGTAAGTATTCTTCGCATCTCCCGGTTTGAAACAGGTCTGACCGAAAAGTGCAGACTGCTGATCTCCGGCAGCACCGGCGATTGGGACCGCTCCGCCAAGGACGGATGGATCTGTCTCTCCGTAAATGCAGCTGGAAGGCTTCGGTGTCGGAAGCATACAGCGTGGGATCTGAAGTTCTTCGAGAATCTCGTCATCCCAGTCTAATGTATTGATATTGAAAAGCATGGTTCGTGATGCGTTGGAGTAGTCTGTAACATGTACTGCGCCTTTCGTCAGTTTCCAGATCAGCCAGGTCTCTACTGTACCAAAGAGCAGTTCTCCGCGCTCGGCACGTTCTCTTGCTTTCGGAACGTTGTCGAGAATCCAGTGGATCTTTGTTCCTGAGAAATAAGCATCAAGTACAAGACCTGTTTTCTGGCGAAACTCTTCTGTCAGTCCTTTTTCTTTCAAAGAATCGCAGAATTCAGCAGTACGACGACACTGCCAGACAATCGCGTGGCAGACCGGATCACCGGTATTCTTATCCCATACGATGGTTGTCTCGCGCTGGTTCGTGATACCGATTGCAGCGATATCAGAAGGTTCCGCGCCGATGATGTTCATAGCCTCCACAGCAACTCCGAGCATGCTTGCCCAGATCTCGTCCGCATCGTGCTCTACCCAGCCTGGTTTTGGAAAATACTGTGTGAATTCTCTCTGCGTGACGCTGCAGATTTCCCCTTTTTTATTAAATAAAATGCAGCGGTTACTTGTGGTTCCGGCATCTAATGCCATAACGTATTTTGACATAATATGTGCCTCCTCATTCTAGTATTACTCAGAACAGTAATCGAGGTTCGTTCTGTTCTATATTCTAATAAGATAAGAATATCATAATCGGAATGGAGGTTCAATGGACGAAAGGTGCTGTAATAACTAAATTTTCGCATTTTACTGTATTTTACTGTATGCATGCTTGCAAATCTTTTTGCGATACCGTAAAATAAATTTTGAATTGCTTTTCAGCAGTTCGCCTTATGCAACTAATAACGATACAGAGACATTAGAAAGTTTTATTTTCTTATGCATTTTTATAATAAGAAAGGCGGTATATTCCATGGGAATGATACGTGCTGAAAAGCTTGTATTTGAGTATGATAAACGAGACGAAGAAGGTAATGTGATCGGATCCCATCGCGCCATTGACGGAGTTGACATTGATGTCCCGCAGGGGTCTTTTGTGGCGATTCTTGGACATAACGGTTCAGGAAAGTCTACCCTGGCGAAGCATATGAATGCGATTCTTGTCCCGACAGGTGGAACGATGTGGGTGGACGGAAGAGATACGAAAGATCCGAATGAGCTTTGGAACATCAGACAGAGCGCCGGAATGGTATTTCAGAATCCGGATAACCAGATTATCGGAACTGTTGTAGAAGAGGAAGTAGGATTCGGTCCGGAGAACTTAGGAGTTCCTACGGACGAGATCTGGAAACGGGTAGAGAACAGTCTGCGTGCAGTCGGTATGCTGGAGCGCAGAAAGGATTCTCCAAATAAACTGTCCGGAGGCCAGAAGCAGAGGGTGGCGATCGCAGGAGTAATCGCGATGGAGCCGAAGTGCATCGTGCTCGATGAGCCGACGGCGATGCTTGATCCGAATGGACGAAAAGAAGTTATTGAAGCGGTAGAGCAGCTTCGAAAAGAGAAGAATGTTACGGTGATCCTGATCACACATTATATGGAAGAAGTGATCGATGCGGATCAGGTATTTGTAATGGATGAAGGGCATGTGGTGATGCATGGGACACCGAAAGAAATCTTCAGCCGGGTAGATGAACTCAAGAAGTACCGTATGGATGTACCACAGGTGACAATGCTGGCAGACGCATTGATTCAAAAAGGAGTTCCGCTGCCGAAAGGAATTCTTAGAAGGGAAGAATTGGTGGATGCCTTATGTCAATTAAATTAGAAAATATCAGTTATGTATATAGCCCGGGAACTGCATATGAGCATCATGCACTGAAGGATGTCAGTCTGGAGATTCCGCAGGGACAGTTTGTGGGAATCATTGGACACACGGGTTCGGGAAAATCAACCTTGATCCAGCATTTGAACGGTCTGATGAAAGCAACCTCAGGAAAATTACTTTATGAGGGGCAGAACATTTACGAGGACGGATATGATATGAAGAAACTGCGTACACAGGTAGGACTTGTGTTCCAGTATCCAGAGTATCAGTTGTTTGAAGTTGATGTGTTAAGTGATGTGTGTTTTGGACCGAAGAACCAGGGACTTTCCAAGGAAGAGTGCGAGAAGCAGGCAAGAGAAGCCTTGGAGCTTGTAGGATTTCCGGAGAAATATTATAAGCAGTCCCCATTTGAATTATCCGGAGGTCAGAAGCGTCGTGTGGCAATCGCGGGAATTCTTGCAATGCATCCGAAGGTACTTGTTCTGGATGAGCCGACAGCCGGACTGGATCCGAAGGGACGAGATGAGATCTTAGATCAGGTAAAATTGCTTCATGAGAAGACCGGAATGACAGTAATTCTTGTTTCCCATAGTATGGAAGATGTTGCAAAATACGTGGAGCGCCTGATCGTGATGAATGATGGAGAAAAGATGCTTGACGGTACACCGGAAGAAGTGTTCCGCCATTATAAAGAGCTTGAGGCTGTTGGACTGGCAGCACCACAGGTAACATATGTAATGCATGATCTGAAAGAAAAAGGATTTGATGTATCAGCAGATGCGACAACTGTGGAAGAGGCTGCGGACGAGATCTACAACTTCCTGAAGAAGAGACAGGAGGTGCAGTCATGATCAGAGATATTACGATAGGACAGTATTATCCGGCGCAGAGTCCGATCCACAGACTGGATCCGCGTGTGAAGATTGTCTGCACACTGATCTTTTTGGTTTCTTTATTTGTGCAGAACAGTGTGCTTGGATATGCATTGGCATTTGTATTTCTTGCGTGCATGATTCACGTTTCTAAAGTCCCGGCAAAGTTTATTGGAAAAGGACTTAAGCCGATTGTGATCTTGTTATTGTTTACAGTGGCTATGAACTTGTTCCTTACAAGAGGCGGTGCAGTGTTATTCCATTGGGGAATCATTACGATCACAGAGACAGGGCTTCGTACTTCTGTGTTCATGGCAGTCCGTCTTGTACTGCTTGTTGCAGGTTCTTCTTTGATGACATTTACAACGACTCCGAACGGACTGACAGATGGACTGGAGAAGCTGCTTCATCCACTGAACCGAATCCATGTACCGGTACACGAAATTTCGATGATGATGTCTATTGCACTGCGTTTTATTCCGATTCTGCTGGAAGAGACAGACAAGATCATGAAGGCGCAGATTGCAAGAGGAGCTGATTTTGAATCAGGAAATATTATCCAAAGAGCAAAGGCAATGATTCCGATTCTTGTTCCGCTTTTCGTGTCTGCATTCCGAAGAGCGAATGATCTGGCGATGGCAATGGAAGCCCGCTGTTATCATGGTGGCGAAGGGCGTACAAAGATGAAGCCTTTGAAATATCATTATCAGGACAGACTTGCTTATGCAATCACATGGGGGTATCTGATTGCGATTGTTGTGATCGGAAGATTCGTACCATTTAAATTGTGGATATTTTAATGAAGAGAAGAGGGACGGAGATTTCTGTCCCTTTTGTTATAGGAGAAGGTTTTTAGTAGGAGAAAGGTTTTAGATATGAGAAGAATCAGACTAAGGGTGGCATATGACGGCACTGCTTATTGTGGATGGCAGGTGCAGCCGGAAGTGCCGACGATTGAAGGTGAATTGAATCAGGCAATCTCTAGACTTACGAAGGAAGAGATTATCGTGATCGGGGCAAGCCGCACAGATGCTGGAGTCCATGCGAAGGGAAACGTTGCTGTATTTGACACAGAGTCTACAATTCCGGCAGACCGATTTGCTTATGCATTGAATCCACTGCTTCCGGAAGACATTGTGGTTGTGGCATCAGATGAGGTGGAAGCAGACTGGCATCCAAGACATTGTGATACGGAGAAAACGTATGAGTACAAGATCTTAAATAGCAAGTTCCCGGATCCGATGAGAAGAAGAGACACGTATCATGTTTCATTTGATCTTGATCTTGAGAAGATGAGAGAGGCAGCAGGATATCTGAAAGGGGAGCATGACTTTAAGAGCTTCTGTAATGTTCATACTCAGGTGGAAGATACGGTTCGCACGATTTATGATCTGGAAGTAGAGAAAGAGGAAGAGCTTATTACAATTCGTGTCCGTGGAAATGGATTCCTCTACAATATGGTCCGGATCCTTGCAGGTACATTGATCGGAGTCGGAAGAGGAGCGATTGCCCCGGAACAGATTCCGCTTATTCTCGAAGCGAAAGACAGGCAGGCCGCAGGAATGACAGTTCCACCACAGGGACTGAGGCTTGTTGAAATTGACTACCTTGAAGAAAAAAGTAAATAATTTTTTGTAAAGGTTGACAATGAACCGTTTCGCTGTTAGACTAGACAGTGTGGTGATTGTCAGTAGACAGAACCAAATTTCAGGCAGAGACGAATTTTAAACATATGCCTGGAATTTGTTTTTGTAAAGAATAACGAAAAAAATTGCGTATTATGTAAAAGTATAAAAAAAATATAAATATTATTAACAAATTATAAAATATTTGATTGACTTTTATGTGCAGGTTTGTTATACTGAATCACGTAGAAAAGAGATAACATTGACGAATTGTTATCATTAAAGAAGGATTGTTACTGTTAGGCAGGCAAAACCAGATTTTATGAGCGTCACCGAAGGAATCAAGGGGGATGCCTTAAAGTTTGGCTTTTTTATTATGAGGGAGTTTTTCCCAAAGTTAGAGAAAGGCCAATCGGATGGTTATAGACAAAATAATTAATAACAATATTGTATCTGCATTTGACGAAAAAGGCTTAGAAGTTGTTATCATGGGCCGCGGAATCGGATTCCAGATGAAGCGGGGACAGGAAGTTCCTGCAGAGAAGATAGAGAAGGTTTTCCGTATCAAGAGTCAGAGCATAGCAGAACAGCTCAAGGAATTGCTGGCGAAGATGCCGCTTGAGCAGGTTCAGATCTCCAATGAGATCATTTCCCATGCAAAGAAGACAATGAAGCTGAAGTTAAATCAGAGCATCTATGTTACATTGACAGATCATATCAGTTTTGCAATCAGCCGCTGTAAAAAGGGGATTCATCTTGAGAATGCGTTGCTGTGGGAGATTAAAAGATTTTATCCACAGGAATTTGAACTCGGAAGATATGCGGTAGAACTTGTGAAAAAAAGACTGAATGTAGAGATGCCTGAGGACGAAGCAGGATTTATTGCATTACATTTTGTCAACGCAGAGTATGGGACTGATATTCGGGATGCAGTACGGTTTCCGAATCAGATGAAAGAGATTCTTGGAATCGTAGCAGAAGAACTTGGGATTGAGATGGATGAAGGCTCATTGCATTATGAAAGATTTCTGACACACGTGAAGTTCCTTCTTCAGAGGATTTACCGCAAGGAGTTACTTGAAGAGGAAGAGAACGAGATTACAGAGATGATGCAGAGAAAGTATCCGAGAGAGTATTCTTGCAGCAGAAAAGTTGCAGATTACATAGAAAAGACGGCAGACTGCAAGCTGTCAGGAGAGGAAGTTTTGTATCTGACACTCCATATTCGCCGTGTTGCGATGGCGGATTCGGAGGACGAATAGAAGGTTGTTTTGAACGGTAACAAAAGAAATGGCTGTATTAGGGAACAGCCACTGTAAAATTGGACTTTAGCGCAAAGCGCTTTTGTCATAGATGATTCTCTGGTTTGTGGAAGACCCAGAGGATCAGAGGTGATTTTGACCGGAAGACTCATTTGCCGGTTAAAATAAAAAGGGATTAAAAATGAGAGATTATTAAGGAGGGAATTCTATGAAATTCGTACAGAAATTAGGAAAAGCTCTTATGCTTCCTGTTGCTTGTCTTCCGATTTGTGGTATCCTGATGGGATTAGGATACGCAATGTGTCCATCTACTATGCGGGGTGGAGATGTAACTGGTATTGTTCAGCAGATCGGATTTTTCCTTGTAAAAGCTGGTGGTGCTCTTATTGATAATATGGCACTCCTCTTTGCAATCGGTGTTGGTGTTGGTATGTCTGATGACCATGATGGTACAGCAGGTCTTGCTGCACTTGCATCCTGGCTGATGATCACAAACCTTCTTTCTACTGGAGCAGTATCTGTTCTTAGAACACTGGAAGAAGGATCAACAGCATTTATCGCATTCAGCAAAATCGCTAACCCATTTATCGGTATCATTGCTGGTATCATCGGTGCACTTTGCTACAACAGATTCAAATCTACTAAGCTTCCTGACTGGCTGTCATTCTTCAGTGGAAAGCGTTGTGTAGCAATCGTTGCTGGTGTTGTTTCTATCGTTGTATCTGCAGTTCTTCTTTTCGTATGGCCGGTAATCTTCGGTGGACTGGTTGCACTTGGAAAAGGAATCGCAGGAATGGGAGCTCTTGGAGCTGGTATCTATGCATTCTTTAACAGATTACTTATCCCGTTCGGTCTGCACCACGCACTGAACAATGTATTCTGGTTTGATACAATCGGACTTGGAGACCTGTCACACTTCTGGAATGGAGAAACATCTGCAGACGTTTCCTGGAGTCTTGGAATGTACATGTCAGGATTCTTCCCATGTATGATGTTTGGTGTCCCTGGAGCAGCTCTTGCTATGATTCAGTCTGCAAAGAGCAATAAGAAGAAAGTTGCAATCGGACTTATCGCATCTGCAGCAATTTCCGCATTCGTTTGTGGTGTTACAGAGCCATTCGAGTTCGCATTCATGTTCCTTGCTCCGGCACTTTACGTTGTATACGCATTACTGTATGGTATCTTTACAGTAATCACAGTAGCTCTTGGATTCCGTGCAGGATTCTGCTTCTCAGCAGGACTTACAGACCTTATCTTCTCTGCTCCCCTTCCGGCAGCAGCTAAGACATGGCTTATCATTCCTCTTGGAATCGCAGCTTTCATCGTATTCTACGTTGTATTCCGTTTCGCAATCGTTAAATTCGATCTGAAGACACCAGGTCGTGAAGATGACGATGATGATGAAACAAAAGTTGTTCTTGCAAACGATGACTTCACAACAGTAGCTAAGATCGTTCTTGAGGGTGTTGGTGGAAAAGATAACGTTGAGTCTATCGACAACTGTATCACAAGACTTCGTCTTGTAATCAAAGATTACACAAAGGTTGATGAGAAGAAGATCAAATCTGCAGGTGTTGCAGGTGTTGTTCGTCCATCTCAGAAAGACGTTCAGGTAATCATTGGAACAAAAGTTCAGTTCGTAGCTGACGAGTTCAAGAAACTTTGCAAATAAGTTTAAATGATAATTAGGTTATCCGGGATAATGATGTGAAAGAATACGGATAACACACACATTAATAATCCCTTTTCAAAAGCGGAAGTGGAATCGGCGAAGAGCCGGGGACACTTCCGTTTTTATATATTAGGAAAGTTCTTTCCTAATATATAAAAACGCTCCGCTAGGGATGCGCACTGCGGCGTACAAGGTAGGTGTCGCAAGCGACTGCCGCAGGCGCCAGAATGTGCCAAGGCACATTCTTTGTTATATATACAAGACCACTTGACAAAAGGATTACAATAGTCTATCATCAAGACTACGAGAGTTTATTCTGACTCTTATATAGAAGTTATATATGGAAGGCTGTGAAGGGAACAAGTAACAGACAGAACAGACACACAGAAAGCTGCCGGCTGATGAGAGGCGCGTAGATGACTGACTGCGAATACATCCCGGAGCTTCACACCGAAATCTGATGATGGAAATTCATATCTAATTACTAGAATTTAAATTCATAGATTGATATGGGGAACAGATCAGACAGAGAGTAGGCTGTGACGGAGTTGTGCTCGTTATTGCACGAATGAGACTGACAGACATAAAGGTAAGAATTTTATACTTACATCCGAAAAAATGTTGTCGGTGAATTAAGGTGGTACCACGGTGATAGATCGTCCTTATTGCGTCATGCAGTAAGGACTTTTTTATATGTTAGGAAAGTTCTTTTCGGATATATAAAAAGGCCAAGCTGAATGATGCGTTATAATGCTACTGGTCACAGTTTTTGTGCCAAGAGACATGTTATGAATATTCTGTAGAAGTTACAGAAAAATAAAACGAAAAGAGAAGGAGAAGGAAAATGGGAATTTATGAAGAACTTCAGGCAAGAGGCCTGATCGCCCAGGTAACAGATGAGGAGAGAATCAAAGAACTTGTAAATAATGGAAAGGCTACATTCTATATCGGATTCGACCCGACAGCAGACAGTCTTCATGTAGGACATTTCATGGCACTGTGCCTGATGAAACGTCTGCAGGAAGCAGGAAACAAGCCAATCGCACTGATTGGTGGTGGTACAGGATATATCGGAGATCCATCCGGAAGAACTGATATGAGAAGTATGATGACACCGGAGCAGATCCAGCATAACTGTGACTGCTTCAAAGAGCAGATGAGCCGTTTCATCGATTTCTCTGATGGAAAAGCGCTTATGGTAAATAATGCAGACTGGTTGCTTGATCTGAACTACATCGATGTACTTCGTGAGGTAGGACCTCATTTCTCAGTAAACAGAATGCTGACAGCTGAGTGCTACAAGCAAAGAATGGAGAAGGGGCTCAGCTTCCTTGAATTCAACTACATGATCATGCAGGCATACGACTTCTATGAGCTGTTCCAGAACTACGGATGTAACCTTGAGTTTGGTGGAGATGACCAGTGGAGCAACATGCTCGCAGGTACAGAGCTGATTCGTCGTAAACTTGGTAAAGATGCAAGCGCTATGACAATCACACTGCTTCTGAACTCCGAAGGTAAGAAGATGGGTAAGACACAGTCAGGCGCTGTATGGCTTGACCCAAACAAGACATCCCCATTCGATTTCTACCAGTACTGGAGAAATGTCGGAGATGCTGATGTTCTGAAATGTATCCGTATGCTGACATTCCTTCCGCTTGAAGAGATTGACAAGATGGACACTTGGGAAGGTGCACAGCTTAACACAGCAAAAGAAATCCTTGCATATGAGCTGACAAAACTTGTTCACGGTGAGGAAGAAGCGAAGAAAGCACAGGAGAGTGCACGTGCACTGTTCAGCCAGGGAAATGCTGATAACATGCCAACAACAGAACTGGAAGAAGCAGATTTCCAGGATGGAAAGATTGATATCCTTGCAGTTCTCGTAAAGAGCGGACAGGCATCTTCCAGATCTGACGCAAGACGTGCCGTAACACAGGGTGGTGTTTCTGTAGACGGAGAGAAAGTAACAGACATTACAACAACATATGCTCCGGCAGACTTCGACGGAGAAGGTAAGATCGTGAAAAAAGGAAAGAAAAACTTCCGCAGAGTTGTTGCAAAATAATTGAAATGAAGTAGAGAAATAGTGGCTGTTACTGTAGCATTAAGTTGGATACAGTAACGGCCGCTTCTTATAAGGAGGAAACAAAAATGGCATTTAAAGAAGTAAAGATTGAGGAACTTTCATTTAACCCTTTTACAAAGATCAGCAAGGAATGGATGTTGATCACAGCAGGAGATGAAGAGAAGCATAATACAATGACAGCCAGCTGGGGCGGTGTTGGAATTATGTGGGGGATGAATGTGGCTACAGCATATATTCGTCCACAGAGATATACGAAGGAATTCGTAGATGCAGAAGAGATGTTTACACTTTCTTTCTTTAAGGAAGATTATAGAAAAGCATTAAATCTTTGTGGTTCCAAGTCAGGTCGCGACTGTGAGAAAGATAAAGAAGCAGGTCTGACACCGTATTACACAGATGGAACAACAGCGTATGAAGAAGCAGATCTGATCTTTGTCTGCAGAAAGCTTTATGCACAGGAGATGAAACCGGAGTGCTTTACAGTAGACGGACCGGATGAAAAATGGTATCCGGGCAAAGATTACCATACAATGTATATGGGTGAGATCGTGAAGGTTCTTGTGAGAGAATAAAAATCGAAGAAAAGTAAGTCGAGAGATATGGCGGGATTCTTAAATGGAAGCCCGCCATATTTCTATTTGGATAGGTATTGTAAGGAATAATCAGATCCGGAAGGATCGCAAGGGTGTGTTCACAACTGCAGATAATCCGTACGACTTTGATCGTATGATAAACAGGGCGTCTCTGGATGAAATCAATCAGATTTCGCTCGTAAAAAGCATGAGTGGTGTAAGAATGAGAGGCTCAACAAACAAGACAGGATTCCATTTCATGGAGGAATCCAGCCATAAAAGAATCAAACAGCAATTTAGAAGAAGATTTTATACGAATTAACTTGCAAAACAGGGAATTTTTTCTTATTTCACTGGTGGTTATGATTAAAAGGGTTGAATATGCAAGAGGAAAGTGTTATAGTATAAAAAAATAAAAATAAAGTTGCAAAGGTGGTTTTTATGTGTCGTTTAATGAAGAAAAAAGAAATGCGATAAAAAAGTACATGTTGGAGAAAATAAGAAAAGATGATGAAAATTTCATTAGAAAAACAGCAGAGACATTTGCGGTTTCAGAAACATCTGTTAGACGCTATCTGAAGAGTTGTGAGGAAGAACGCATCATTTCGGTGGATCCTACAAAATATTGTAGGTATATTTTGTCTACAGTAGAGAAAACATGGCCCCTGAAGAATGATGGCAGTTTAGAAGAAGATCGTATTTTTTTTAGTAATGTGCGTCCTCTGTTGGAAAATCTTCCGAAAAATGTTTTAGACATATGGTCTTATGTATTTGCAGAAATTATGAACAATGCAATAGAGCATTCTGAAGCAACAGAAATAAAATACTCAATAAAAAGAGACTGTTTGTATACAGAAGTATCTATTTTAGACAATGGGATAGGCATCTTTAAAAGTATTCAGGACTTTATTGAAAAAGAAGAAAATAAACAGATAGACATAGAACAGGCAATGCTTGAATTATATAAAGGAAAGTTGACAACAAATCCATCCTGTCATTCAGGTGAAGGGATTTTCTTTTCATCGAAGATGTTAACAGAATTTGCAATATTATCAGATAATACGATTTTTTCATTTCGCAGTGATGAAAAAGAAAAATTTGTTCAGTCACATTTGATTTCATACTATACAAAATTAAAGAAGGTGGGTACAATGGTAGTAATGAGATTAGAAAATGATACTATAACCACATCAAAAGATGTATTTGATTCTTTTGCACCATTAGAAGAAGGATTTATTAAGACATTAATACCGATGAGAGAAGTATGTCCATTGGGAAATCCAGTTGCAAGATCCCAGGCAAGGAGAATTCTGAAGAGACTTGATGAATTCAAAGAGGTTATTTTCGATTTTAATGGAATTGAATTTATGGGACAGGGATTTGCGGATGAGATTTTCAGAGTGTTTCAAAATGCACATCCGGATATTGTATTACGTCCGATTAATGCAAATGAAGCAGTTCTGGGAATGATCCAGCATGTGATCCGTGCCTAGTGGTTTATAGTAAAAAAGCAGGAAAGCGGGCGGTAGAATGGAAGAAGTAAAAACAATAATACTGAAGGATGTATTGCCTTTTGTGGATCCGGTGGCGAGATCCCATGCAAGAAGAGTTCTGAAAGATGCAGAAGGATACAAGGAGCTTGTGATTGATTTTCGGGGAATTGAATTCATGGGGCGCGGTTTTGCGGATGAAGTGTTCCGTGTATTTCAGGAAGAGCATCCGGAGATAAAGATTACACCGCATCATGCAAGCACATCCATGTTAGCAATGATTCGCCATCTCGGAGGAAAACAACAATAAATGATATTTACAGATTCCTTGTAAACCGTTACAATAGGAAGTCGGGGCGTTTGTCTCTGATATCTAATTTTATAGAAGAAAAGGAACAAGGAAAATGGGGATTTATCTGATTGTATGCCCGCTGGTGTTTCTGGCGGGCTTTGTTGATTCAATTGCAGGAGGCGGCGGACTTATCTCGCTTCCGGCATATATGTTTGCCGGGATTCCGGTGCATAATGCAATCGCGACGAACAAGCTGTCATCTTCAACAGGAACGGTAGTATCGACAGCGAGACTGATTAAGAATAAGAAAGTAGACTGGGGATTCGTACCCGGAACGGTGATCGGAGCGTTGATTGGTTCTGTTGCAGGGGCGAATCTGGCGTTGATCATCAGCGACCATATTTTGAAAATGGTATTGGTTGTTATCCTGCCAATTGTAGCTTTCTGTGTGTTGAGAGACAAGAACATGGATGTGGAAGTTCCGGTCGGAATGACAAAGAACAAGCAGTATCTGATTGCGATTGTATGCTCTTTGGTGATTGGTTGTTATGACGGATTCTACGGTCCGGGAACAGGAACCTTCTTGCTGCTTGTATTTACCAAGCTTGCGAAGATACCATTGGAGAAAGCGACAGGAAATGTGAAGATTGTGAATCTTTCTTCCAATATTTCAGCGCTGATCACATTTATCCTGGCAGGGAAAATCCTGTGGGGACTGGGACTGGCAGCATCCTGTTTCAGTATCGCAGGACATTACGTAGGTGCAGGAATGGTTGTGAATAATGGGGTGAAAGTGATTAAGCCGATTATTCTGATCGTGCTGGTGCTGTTATTGGTTAAGGTTGTGTCTGGGATATAAAAAGAATAAGGATATAACAGAAGCAGAATCATGAGGGAAAATGATTCTGCTTCTTTGTGCATAGGCTTAACTTTTATACAAAATAACATAAATTTGTCAATTTTTATAAACATTATAATATAATACTCACATCACCAATCTCAGCACTCTTGTCTTATCCAATATAAAAATCGAACATACCATAAAAAGATGTGCAAGCATTGTACTGACGATCACACCGTTAGACGTAAGCAGGAATCCGGTATAGAATCCAAACCAGCAGACGAATCCGGAGTAACTTGCCATCAGGATAAGCAGTGGCAATTCTTCCCAGAAGCCGTGAAGTGTGCTTAAAAAGTCATCCATTGTAAAATCAAAGTAGATAAACCGGCCAACAGCAAGTGTGATGAAGTACATCATCAGTGAATCGTAGTTGTCATCATTGTAAATAAACTTAATATACAGAAGTATCAGTATAATATAAAAGGAAGATACCAGTCGAATGGACGCCTTCTGGTTGGAATCTATTTCTTCCAATGGTACAAATACAATATCAAGCCATCCATTTAAGATAACGGAGAAGCAAAGGAAGAGTAAAAGGATAATATCCTGATACTTCTGCCAATAGATGGACACGCCTGGAATCCTCTCGTCAATAACATAGTAAAGAGACAGAAAGATCAGCACGGAGGTGCTGGCGAAGACCATCTCAAAGAAACTTTCAATAATGCTTCTTTTTCGCTCCTGATGGTGGCGGTTGATACGACGGATTGCTTTGTGAGACAGGGCGTCATCCTGCAGTCGCTGGCGTGTTTTCAATTTGGCTACGCCAAGAACAATACCGATCACAATGGCCAGCCCAATCAGCGAGACGAGCAGGTAGATTCCGATGTATTCAAAGTTAAAGTAGTGTGTAACATAAGTTCTCATTAAAATGCCTTCTTTCAAAATCCTTAGCAGATGGTAAATGTTTCTAACCACCTTAATTTTAATTATAGCACGGTGATGCAAGGGATAATCAGGTTTATGGTTAGCGTATACTTATAAGATTTATAAAATAGTGGACAAAATTGAACCTAGTCAAAAGAAATAAACTATGTTAGACTATCGATAGATTGATAAAAAGATAACAAGTATGGTATCTGTACAGAATGGATTGCCAGTCGTATGTAGTGCGAACAGTAATCAAAACAGTTTACCAGGGAGTGGAAAAAGGACAGGATGAGAATAATGAAAGCAATTGTATTCGACGTAGACGACACATTATATGATTTATCAACTCCATTTAAGCAAACATGCAGGGAGATTTTCCCGGAAGATACAGATTTAGATCTGGAAGGTGCGTTTCTCGCAAGTAGAAGATACAGTGATTCCGTGTATGCACGCTGTTTAAGTGGTGAGATGTCGATGGAAGAGATGTATATCTATCGATTCAAAAATGCATTTCTTGATTATGGGAAGAAGATTGATGCACTCAAGGCATTGGAATTCCAAGCAATTTATGAAGAAAAACAGCATGAAATCAAGATGACAGATGCAATGAGACAGTTGATGCAGAACTTGAAAGAGAAGGTGACTCTGGGAATCGTTACAAATGGTCCGGCGCAGCATCAGTGGGATAAAGTGAACGCACTTGGTGTAATGGAATGGATTCCAGTAGGTCATGTATTTATATCAGGAGCACTCGGGGTAGCAAAACCGGACAAGAGGATTTTCAGTCGTGCGGCGGAAAGAATGGGGATTTTGCCACAAGAGATCTGCTATGTAGGAGATTCTTTTGAAAATGACATTGTTGGGGCAAAAGCTGCAGGATGGAATGCAGTCTGGTATAATCATCGCGGACATCAGGCAGCAGGTGATGTAAAGCCGGATGCAGTGGTAAGAAGTGAGGCAGAATTGATTGCATGTCTGGAGAAGATCAGCACAAAGGAGTGAGCGGAATATGCAGAAGGAAGCCCAAATAATCAAGGTGATGGCTGCTCCGGAAGCTGGATGGTAAAAGAAAACCTTTTAAAAAAAGAAAAATAACAGCTGTAAGAGAAATATATTTCAATTACAGCTGTTATTTTCTTCTTATTCGTTATTCTTCTACTTTTTCGCTTTTATCTTTCGGCAGGATCAGACTGAGCAGCAGTGATACTACGAACACACCTGCAACAGCATTTCCGTTGAAGATATCTCCCACAGCCTGTGGGAAAGCCGCTGAAGAAGTTTCCGCATCTGTTTGTGTAAGACCAACACCGACGCAGAAAGCGAGAGATACAATGATCATTGTGCGGTCATTGAACTCGCAGTCTTTGAGCATCTTGATTCCTTCGTACAGGATTGAACCAAACATCATAACGGTACATCCACCAAGTACTGACTGCGGCAGGGAGTTAAAGAAAGCTCCAAGCGGCGGGAACAGAGATGCTAGGATCAGGATCAAAGCTCCCATAAGGATCGTGAATCGATTGATTACGCCAGTCATAGTTACCAAGTCCGACATTCTGGCTGAAGGAAGTCAGTGGAAGACATCCGAAACATCCGGAAATTGTACTGGAGAATCCGTCAACTGCAAGAGATCCCTGCAGCTCTTCAATCTTAATGTCACGGTCTAAAGATCCTTTACATACTGCTGTTGTAGCTCCGGTTGTCTCAGCAGCAGAAACCAGGAAGACAATCGCAATTGTACAGAATGCTCCAAGGTCAAATACCGGTGTATGACCAGTGAAGAAGACAAGTCTCGGAAGGCTGAAAAATCCGATTTCACTCGATTGTCTTGCTGATTCCCGGAGAAATCGATCATTGGAGCAATACCAGCAACAGTAAAGATTGCGGAACAGGATATAACCGAAGATTAATCCAACAAGGATGTTCAGGTTTTTGTATACACCATGCAGTAAATATCTTGAAACCAGACAGACGATCAGTGTCACAAGACCTACCAAGAAGGTGATACCAGGCTCCGAATGACTCAGAACCACTTCCACCGCCCCAGGAATTCATTCCAACCGGGAGAAGAGAAAGTCCAATCGCGATAACAACACACGCTGGATACAACCGGTGTTAAATATTTCTTCCAATACTGGGCACTTAAACCAACAACTCCCTCGAAAGATACCACCAAGGATAATGGCACCGACCATACCTTCATATCCGAGATCCGGATTTGTACAGATCATCAGAAGACTTCCAAGGAAACGTGAAAGCTGACACCCATAACGATCGGCAGTTTAGAACCAATCTTCCATATTGGATAGAGCTGTAAACAAGTACCGATTCCCCGGCTACGAACATGGCACACTGCAGAAGTCGAGTGATTTCAACAGCGCGTCAGATGATCACCGGTGCCTCTGACAAGAGCGCCGCACTGCAGACGATTAATACAGGAGCAAGGTTGGCTACGAACATGGCCAGTACATGCTGTAAGCCGACGGAATCGCTTTTCCGAGTGGTACGCGGCCGTTCAGGACATAGATATTTTTCTCTCGCTGCACGCGTTTGCTGATATTTCGCCCTCCTCTTTATCTTTCATAATTACATACCCGCTCCTTTCTAGACATCTCATATACACTGGTCCTGTATCTGTTACTGGGCACAAAAGCTGCTGCCCAGTCATCGCTGTCCCCAGGCAGTGTAGAACAGCACACCCAATTTCACTTTTAGACAGCGTCTGCTTCTTCATTTTTTCCGAGTCTCGCGAAGCATTGTCTTCTTGACTGCACGGAAAATGTTTTCATAACCTGTGCAGCGGCACAGATGACCGGACATCATTTTACGGATCTCATCATCTGAGAATTCTTTGCCGGCATTTAAAAGTCTCAGTTGCACTCATGATGAATCCCAGGTGTACAGAAGCCACACTGAACAGCTGCTTCGTCAATAAATTCCTGCTGAATATCGGATAACTCACCATTTGGTCCGGCGAGACCCCTTCAAGAGTAAGGATTTCTTTTCCCTCAGCCCACACACCGAGATAGATACAGGAGTTGAAAGCATTCCCCATCAATGATTACATTGCATGCTCCACATTCTCCGACTTCACAGCCTTTCTTTACGCTGGTCAGACGGAAGTCATCTCTTAAAACATCTGTAAGTGATGCACGGACATCGATCATTTTCTCAACTTTCTTTACCGTTGATCGTGCAGGTCAGTAATTTGTACTGTCTATTCATCGATCACACCTCCCTGCCAATCTGATAGATTCTGTCAGTGCACGCTCTGCAAGAACAGTACGCGATGTGCTGACGGAATGCCTTTGGATGCTCTCCAGCTGTCACGTGGATTGATATCTTCCAGAACAGCCTGACCAAATTCATGAACAACAGCTTTTGTAAGCGGTTTGCCCTTTGCTTTTGCCTCAGCAGAAGGTGCACGCATCGGAACAGGTCCTGCAACTCCGTAAGCAATTCTGACATCCTCGATTGTCTTCTTATCTTCAGAGAGTTTTACATTGACAGAACATCCTGTTGTTGCGATATCCATTGCATTACGCATTGCGTATTTAATGTAATGTCCGTGGTAGCCTTCGTATGATTCCTTTCGGAATGATAATTGCTGTCTGAATCTCTGCCCGGTCTCAGACTCAACGACTCCTGCTTTAATATAGAAGTCATGAATCGGGATTCTGCGAACTCCGTCCGGTCCTGTGATCTCAACAATTGCATCCCATGCATGAAGTGTTGAAGCGGAATCAGCGGATGTAACACCATTACATGTATTTCCTCCGATTGTTCCGATGTTACGGATCTGTGGCCCACCAACCATATCAACAGCTTCCCCAAGTACGTTGATATGCTCCTGGATGATCGGATCCTTTGTAATATGAGAGAAGCTGGTCAGAGAGCCAATGCGGATCGCACCGTCTTCTTCATAAGATATGCCTCTCATTTCATCACATATAAATGCTTACCAAGTTCTTTTCCTGCGCGGCGTCCCTTCACGCATCTGTACAAGAACGTCACTTCCGCCGGCAATGATCTGTGCTTCCGGATGTTCCTGTACAAAGCTGTATACCGCATGAGCTACGCTTTCAGCTTCATAAAGTGCTTTAAGATCATACATTTGCTTCTCCTCCTTCCTCAAACATATCGTTGTTCCTTCATACTGCCGGAACAGATGGTGTGGATTCACCGGTGCATCATTTACCATAGACACCTGTTGCCTGATAAACTGCGTTACGGATTGCAGGTGCAATGGAACATGTCGGTGGCTCACCAAGAGATTTTGTTCCGAATGCACTTGTAGGCTCCGCATTTTCTACGAAATAAGCGCGTAGTCTCGGGTGATCCATAAATGTGGATAACTTGTAATCGAGCAAGTTATTATTTAATGCTCTTCCGGTCTTCGCGATCAAAGAGCAGGTTTCTCAGAAAGTCCGAATCCGATTCCCATACTCATACCACCGTGTACCTGAGCTTCAGCAAGTGCCGGGTTGATAAGACGTTCCGGCGTCATGTACATTGACGATATCAAGCAGTTTTACCTTACACATCGGGATGTCAACTTCAACTTCTGCAAATGTACATCCGAAGGAGTAAGCATTGGACTTAATCTGTGCTGTACTTTCAGCTGACAGATGCTCACTGTGTGAAAGGCTGTACAGTGCTTCTGTTGAAAGATCTCCAAGAGACATCAGAACACGGTTATCTGTGATACGAACAATCTGTCCGTCAATGATATCCAGATTATATTCAGGCATTCTTGTCAGTTCATGCGCATATTTCAAAATGCGTTCTTTCAGAAGCAGTGCTGTCTGGCGAATTGCAGAATCCGGCTGTATAAGTCTGACGGGATGCATAAGCACCTGTTCCGAATGGTGTAACGTCTGTATCCTGACAGGAAACAACGTGTACAGCTCCAAGCGGAACGCCCAAGAATATCTGCAGTCATCTGTGAATATGCAGTATCAGCACCCTGTCCCGATCTCTGTCTCACCGAGCTGAACCTGAAGAGAACCATCCTGATTCAATACCATACGGCAGGAAGATGTCTCAAGTGAGATTGGCCATACAGCTGTGTTGTACCAGAAGACTGCCATACCGATACCTCTGCGGATATCTCCCTGTCTGGTTCTGGTATTCTTTGCTATTTACGAAGGTAATCAGTAACTTCGATTCCTTTGTCGAGACACTGGTTGAATGTGTCGCTGTATAATTCATTCTAGAAAATGCATCCTTGTATCCGACCGGCATCAGGTCTGCGGCGGAATTCAAGCGGATCCATGTCTAAGTTTTGCACAAATGTCTTCTGTATGACATTCTACAGCCCACATTGCCTGTGGGATTCCGTAACCACGCATCGCACCGGCAACGGATTTGTTTGTGAATATTGTATAAGCATCACGCCTCTATGTTATCACAAGGATAAAGCTGCGGGAATGCGCCAACTCCTTTGGCACAGATACTGTGACCGTGAGATGCGTAAGCACCCTGATCAGAAAATGCTTCCAGTTTTCTTGCAGCAAATGTTCCATCCGGACGAACCCATGAAATGATGTGGCTCTTGATCGCATGACGTACACGGGTAGAAACAAAGGTCTCCTCTCTTGGTACATCAAGTTTAATAAGATGTCCCGTGAAGCTGCATGGACAGCCATGCACAAAGTGGTTCATACAAAACATCCTGTTTATTTCCGAAACCACCGCCGATGTAAGGCTTAACGACACGGATCTTACCCCATTCAACTCCGAGTGCCTGGCCGACAACACGACGTACGATATGAGGGAATCTGAGTAGAACTCACAACCTTGATGCGGTCTCCCTTCCATCTCAGCGTAGCAGATGAAAGTTCTCAATATGACAGTGCTGAACAGTTGGTGTGCTGTACCAGCCTTCTACTTTGATCAGTCCCAGGTTCTTTGATTGCTTCTTCGTAGTTACCTTTACTGATCGTTGTGTGTTTCGAGATATTGTTCGGATATTCTCATGAAGCTGAGGAGCATCCTCTTTCATAGCATCCAGAACATCCAAAACAAATGGATATTCTTCATATTCTACTTTGATCGCACGAAGTGCCTGTGCAGCGGAAACCTCATCCTCTGCTACAACCGCAGCGATATCATCCCCATAAAATCTGACGCGGTCTGTAAGTACAAGACGATCGGCAACATCCTGATGTGATCTCATCTGTGGACCATAGATGTCCGGCAGTTGGAAAATAATGTTTTTCCTTTCAATCAAAACAGGTAAATACTTTTACAACTCCAGGTATCTTCTCGGCTTCAGATGTGTCAATAGACAGAATACGTCCGTTGGCAACCTTGTAGAGTGTAAAATACGTGCAATATAGGCACTCTTATCACAGAGATCATCTGTATATTTTGTACGTCCAATTACTTTATCGTAGGCATCTACACGAGTAACTTTTTTTCCCTACATACATGTTATCCCCTCCTTAAACATAAGTTTGGATCAACCGTTTACGTAAAAATCAATATCCTGTTTCATCTGAAGATATTGGGCCTTGGTAATCACGATCTTTCCTTTATTCAGCGTCAGAAGATTCATCTCTTCCAGCTTTCTGATGTTTCTGTCCAGAGTTTTAATAGAAATCCCCACTTCTTCGGAAATGCGCGCTCGTGTCTGGTTAAGTACCAGAATCTCCGGTGCCGGGATCTTTTGTTCATATATTCCTGCTTTTTAAGTGGTAAGCTATTAAATAAATCCACGAATCTTCCTCCTCCTTTTTATTCATTATAGAGAGAAAAGCTGATACATTAAAAGGCCATGTGACATTTTTTCTCCGCTTTTTTGAATTATGGCGTTTTGGACAAAAAATGACTATAAATTAATTGTATTATAATGTTTTTTTGGCAAAAATGACAATAAAAATTGAAAAAATATTGATTTGTAAAGTTATCCACAAATTATCAACAAAAAAGATGAGTTATAAACAAGAAACACATTGCAATTAAAAGTGGACTGGGATATTCTGAGAACATACCAATTCATGAAGTTGGTGTTGGGCAGGTAAGAGGACTGTTTTATTTTAAATATCGCATCAAAATAAACGATGAAAAACAAATTACAAAACTATTTCCCAATGATCAGAACCAAAGGACAAGTGCTTGAAGAAATCCGGAATAGCCCGAAAATGTGGAAGACATTTTGCGGTTGGGAAGAAAAATACCAACAGGAATATCTTGACATTTGCACTGGTGTAAAAGGTGTAAAACTTCTCTATGATACCTATTTTAAAGTTATTATGAATCCGGATACCAGACCCGAAAGGTTAAATGATTTTCTATCAGAAATACTGGGAAGAAAAATTAGAATTTTAAAAGTACTTCCGAATGAATCAGCGCGTATTGCAGCAGAGAGCTCCTTATTGATTATGGACATTGTTGTTCAGTTTGAAGATGGCAGTATAGCAAATGTTGAAGTACAAAAAATGGGATATTTATTTCCCGGACAGAGAAGTGCCTGTTATTCTTCTGATTTATTGTTACGACAGTATAAACGAGTGCGCGCAGAATTAGGAAATTCATTTACTTATAAGAGAATTCAGAAAGTCTATACAATTGTATTATTTGAAAAGAGCAGCGCTGATTTCCGCAGGTTTTCGAAAGAAATATATATTCACCATTGCGAACAAAAAAGTGATACAGGAGTAGAAGTGAATTTACTGCAAGAATATACTTTTATATGTCTTGACATTTTTAGTGACATCATTCAAAATGAAAACAGAAAGATAAAAAACAGATTGGAAGAGTGGCTCGTATTTCTCAGTCAGGATGATCCGGAGATGATTATAAAACTTTTGAATCAAAATTCGGATTTTCAGAAGATTTATGAAGAAATCTATACACTCTGTCTTAATATGGAAGGAATGATGGAGATGTTTTCGAAAGAACTTGAGATTTTGGATCGTAATACAGTAAAGTTGATGATTGACGAGATGGAAGAAGAATTGGCACAAGTAAAGGCAAGTGTTGCAAAACAGGTCGAAGAACAAGTGGCAGAGAAGGTAGCCGAACAGGTGGCTCAAGCGAAGGAGAGCATTGCAAGAGAACTAGAAGAAGAGAAGCAAAAGATAGAAGAAGAAAAGCAAAGAGCGGAAGAAGAAAAACAAAGAGCAGAAGAAGAAAAACAAAGAGCTGATAAAGCAGAAGAGGAAAATATGAGATTAAGAAAGAAATTGATGGAATTGCAAAAATTGTAATAAGGTAGATACAAAAAATTAAAAAAACTTAGAAAAATTTAAATTTGTGCTTGCATATCTCTGATACGTATGATAAGATATAACTCGTGTCAGAGATAACACAAGACACGCGGGTGTAGTTCAATGGTAGAACACCAGCCTTCCAAGCTGGATACGTGGGTTCGATTCCCATCACCCGCTTTTTTTGTACCCGTTTTTAAAAAAGAAGGAGGCCAAGAACATGAAAACAGCAATTACAATCGCCGGAAGTGACTCTAGCGGAGGCGCAGGAATCCAGGCTGATATCAAGACAATGATCACCAATGGAGTATATGCAATGAGTGCGATTACTGCATTGACAGCGCAGAATACAACAGGTGTTACTTCTATATTAAATGCAACACCGGAATTTTTAGGACAGGAGCTTGACAGTATCTTTACAGATATCTATCCGGATGCCGTAAAGATCGGGATGGTTTCAGATAAAGAACTGATCAAAGTTATTGCAGCGAAGCTGCGTCAGTATGAAGCAAAGAATATTGTAGTAGATCCTGTTATGGTAGCAACAAGCGGAGCGAAGCTGATCAGTGATGATGCGGCGGATACATTGAAGGAAGAATTATTCCCGCTTGCAAGTGTACTGACTCCGAATATTCCGGAGGCAGAGGAGTTGATCGGAAGAAAGATCACAAGTGCAGAAGAGATGATCGATGCGGCGAAAGAAATTTCAGAAAAATATCACTGTGCAGTACTCTGCAAGGGTGGACATAACTTAAATGATGCGAATGATCTGCTATATGCAGATGGAGCGTATCGATGGTTTAACGGAAAAAGAATTGATAATCCGAATACTCATGGTACAGGTTGTACATTGTCTTCTGCGATTGCTTCTAATCTTGCAAAAGGATTCTCCTTGGAGGAGTCTGTGGAGCGTGCGAAAGAGTATATCTCTGGGGCACTTGCAGCAATGCTTGACCTTGGGAAGGGAAGCGGTCCAATGGATCATGGATTTGCTATCCAGAATGAATATACAAAAGAAGCAGAGGCATAAACTATGGAAAAAAGAACATCATTATTTGAGAACGGATTAATCTGGTTTGGAGCAGGAGTCTCCATTGCTGAGATTCTTACAGGGACATATTTTGCAGCTCTTGGATTTGGCAGAGGGCTGGCAGCCATTCTGGTAGGACATGTGATTGGATGTATCATGTTGTTTCTGGCTGGAGTGATTGGCGGTAAGACAAGAAAAAGTGCCATGGAGACAGTAAAAGACAGCTTTGGAAGTCATGGAGGACAGCTTTTCGCAATCCTGAATGTGCTTCAGCTTGTCGGATGGACTGCAATTATGATCTATGATGGAGCACTGGCAGCAGGAGGCATCTTTACAGTGGGACACTGGGTATGGTGTCTGGTAATAGGTGCATTGATCATTGTATGGATTCTGATCGGAATTACAAATCTTGGAAAGGTAAATACAGTTGCGATGGCAGCACTTTTTATTCTTACATTGATTCTTTTTAAGATTATTTTCTTTGATGGAACTGTAGTTGCATCCATTACCGATGAGACATTTTCCTTTGGAGCAGCAGTAGAACTTGCGGTTGCAATGCCATTGTCCTGGCTTCCGTTGATCAGTGATTATACAAGAGAGGCGAAAGAACCTGTGAAGGCAACCGCAGTCAGTACAGTTGTTTATGGAGTTGTAAGCTGTTTTATGTATCTGGTCGGAATGGGTGCTGCATTGTTCACAGGAGAAAGTGATATCGCACAGATCATGGTAAAAGCAGGACTTGGAATCGCAGGTCTTCTGATTATTGTATTTTCAACAGTTACAACCACTTTCCTGGATGCTTATTCAGCAGGAATTTCAAGTGAATCCATCTTTGCAGGACTTAAAGGAAAATACGTTGCTGTAGTTGTAACAGTGATCGGTACCATCGGAGCAATTGTCTATCCGATGGACGATATCACAGATTTCCTGTATCTGATCGGCTCTGTATTTGCGCCAATGATCGCAGTGCAGATTGCAGATTTCTTTATTCTGAAAAAGAAAAAATCGGAAACCGGATTCGATTGGTATAATCTGTTGATCTGGCTGGCCGGCTTCATTTTATACCGTGTTCTGATGAATATTGATATGCTGCTTGGAAATACACTTCCGGATATGGTTTTGACAATTCTTCTTTGCATGATCGTGGCAGCAGTAAGAGGAAGAAAGAAAGCATAGCCTTTTAAAGGTCAGCGCGAAGCATAACCTTTGCGGTAAAGACTCCATCTTTATAAGTAAAATTACAAGAACCATCGTTCTTTTCTGCCATTCTGCGGACAGACTGGGTACCGATTCCCAGACCTTTTCGCTTGGTGGAATGGAACAGATGGTTCTTTTCTTTGATCGTTCCGTCAAAATTATTTTCTACCCGGATTAAAAGAATAGAAGCAGAATGTTGATAGATTTCCAACGATATCTGCTGCTGCGCAGCGGTAGTTTTGCGACTGGCTTCCAATGCATTTTCTAATAGATTGGAAAGAATAAGACAGAGATCCATTTCATCTACGGAAAGTTCTTTTGGAAGATCAACACGGGCAGCAAATGGAATTTCTTCTTTTTGAGCAAGCGCATAATAATATCCAATCACGTTATCGACAGACTGATTTTCACAGAAGTGATAAGTAAGGTTTGGAATTTTATCCATTGCATTTTGCAGGTATTCTTTGATCTTTTCTAAATCACCGTCTTTGGCCATGGTGGAAAGTTGTATAAAATGATGACGAATATCATGTCGAGCCTGTCTGGCATCTTCAATCGCACTTCTTAAATTCTCATATCGTTCCTGCTGTACAGAAAGAAAAAGATTTTCCTGCTGAAGTTTTTTGTTTTTATTCAGGATATTAGCCATCATTAAAAACATCGAGTAAAATAATGCAAGGATGAGTAGAAGAGCATAAACAATCACAATGTATCCACGCAGAAAACGCTGCGTGTGCAGGATGGTATTATATTTTGGAATCAAAGCAAGGTTCAATCCGATGACCAGAACCGGGAGAATCCAGAAAACATACCAGGTCGGAGCAAGATTTTCATCTTCTACTATTTCTTTGACTGAATGGGAGGCTGGATACCATACGAGAAGGACGAAAAGAATGCAGAAAAGATTATACAGGATTCCAAAAGTAGAAAAACCGGAAAATGCAAGGTGTCCAGAACCAAAATTCAACATTGCAGAAGCAGCTCTGGAAAGGCTGTTAAAGCAGGAAAAAACTGCACAGACGGCAAGATAGATGCTGACAGATTTCCAAAGTGAAATTAACAAAGTGTTATGGTATAGAACAAGTAGAACAAATAGAAGAGGAAGAAGAACAGATCTTGTTGACAAATGGAATCTATAGCATGCAAAACCACAAAAACAAGAGCATATAATAAGAAGCGGGAGCATCCAGACAGCCAGCTTCTTAGGTGTTTGTTTCAGAGATGATCTTACCGGCAGATAGGCAAGCAGCATACCAGGAATCAAAACTGTAAATTCCAAAGTTTGGAAAATTAAAGTCCGCATCAAAATCCCCCCTTTTGAAATAGATAATCCATAAAGTGTTGTCGTGCAGGTTTGCACAGTTCATATTAAATACAAACGTTTTGACATAGGATTAGTATACCACAGAATGACGATTCGTGCCATTTTCAGACAGTTCATGTCAAAAATATTGAACAATCTGGTATCAAAAATATAATAATAAGAAATATGATTGCCGATAATATAGCAAAATACAAATGAGGAGGAAAAACGGATATGAAAACAATAAAAAGGATAATGGCAGCGCTCATATGTATGACGATAGCACTTACGGGGATTCCAATCAGTGTAAAAGCGGCAGATTCCAGTGGAACGCTGGACACAAATATGGAGACGAACAGCGAATTATTTATTACATTGGAAGAAAATACAGATTATCGTTGGAATGTAAATGACAGTGGCGAGAAAGGAAGCGATGTACATTTGGATACCGGAGAAGGCGGTAATTGCCGTTTTCGTCTGGATAAAATAGAAAACGGATGGTATGGAATTAAACACATTAAGGTGAATGGAACAGATCGTTTCGCAGATGTAGAAGATGAAAGTAAAGATAGCGGTGCAAAGATACATGTATGGGAAAGTAATGATGAGAAAGTCAAAGGAAAAGAGCATCGTCAATTTGCATTTTATTATCTTGGAAATGATGCAAACGGAAATAAAAGATATTATATAAAGAATAGAAAAAGTGGAAGATGGCTTGGATACTCAGGAAATTTGAATAATAATAATCCCAATATTATTCAGACAGAAGAAAAAGATAGAAAAGTCTGGCTGGTTACAAAATCGGTGGTTCCGCTCACAGGAAAGGAAACTCAGATTTTAAAAGATGGAGATAAAAGTGTAGTTTCTGAAATCTATAAAGCAGAAACACATGAAGCAATAAACAGGCCTTCAAATGAGTCACTCCCAGGAACACAGTTACTTTTTCTAGAACAGGGGATCGCCAGTAAATGGAAACTGGTTTGGTATCCAGACTATCAGGCATATAGAATTGAAGCTATATCGGATGGAGAGAAAGATACCAATTATGCGATAGATGTCCTGGGAGAATCAGGTTGTGCAAATACAATAGTACATATCTGGAATAAGGAAAGTTTTGACAGAAATCAAAATACCAGCCAATTGTGGCGCTTCTTTAGACAGGATGATGGAACATATAAAATCATGAATGCCAGAAGCGGTATGTATCTAAAAGAGGGGATTGGCGAGACATGGATTGGTCATACAGCGACGGCTATGAATGTGTCAATTTTGGCAGGAAGTACAAATGATACGGCTTACGGTTACGCAGATGAATGGATGGCAGATATTCCAGATGATGCACTATTATCTTCTGTAAATATTCCGGCAACACATGATACAGGAACAGCAGGGGTTGTACAAGACCTTGTTGCAAGTTTATCACTCACATCTTGTCAGAATCTTTATTATGATGAGCAGTTGAATGTGGGAGCACGTAGTTTTGATATTCGTGGAAATGCAACAAAAGACGATGCTTCTGCGGCAGACGTGAAGATTATACATGGAGGCGATACATGGCAGTGTCAGGAAAAAGACGGAAGTGATCTTACATTACAGTCAATCTTTAATACATCACTTGCTTTTTTGGAAAAACATCCTTCAGAAACAATTATTCTTACGATAAAACCGGATGATGGTTCTACAGTAGGAATGGAGCATGCAGTTGCAGAATTTGTGAAAAATCATCAGGATAAAGTGTACACTGAGGGAGACATTCCATCAATGAAGGAAGCTCGTGGAAAAATTGTACTTATCCGAAGATTTAAATTAACTCAAAATTATGAAGCCTGGCAGACGCGTGCAATGGGACTTGATCTTACCAATTGGGATGATGTGAGTTATAGAGATTATAAGTATGCATATAAAACATATGATGATGGAAAAAATCGAGTGTATATCCAGGATGCATATAATACATATGACTGTGATATTTATTCAAAGAAGTGGGAATATATAGCAGGAACAATGAAACAGACAACAGGAATAGATACAAGTCATCCAATTGATTCTAATTCATGGGTATTTAATTATACTTCCTGTGCAAATGGAATTCCGTTGAATATGACAAGAGATATCAATTCGGATTTATATAAAGATAAGGAGAATTGTATCGATAACCGATTCCTTGGAACAGTAATGCTTAACTTTATTGATGAACCAATGTCACGGTTGATCTATGAGACAAACAGCAACATGATATTTGAACCAAAACTTCCTACACCGGAAGTAGAGGTTGAATATGGTCAGACACTGGCAGAAGCTACATTGAAGGGGATTGAAAATGCACCGGCAGGAACATGGAAGTTTGAAGATGCAACCCATGTTGTAACAGATCAGGAAGTAACAGATCAGACAAAATTTGAATTGACCTTCCTGCCGGCAGATAATAAAAAATACAAAAATGTTACTATGTGGGTTCCGGTAAAAACAGTGAATAAGTCAGAAGTGATCACAGCGTATCTCGGATATGAAGAAATTTCCTATGGTGAAACTCCGAAGATGTCATACGTTGTTGCACCAACGGAAACACTGAGCGCAGATGAAGTGGAAGAACTTTTTGCAAATGTTACGGATGAAATGAGAATCCAGGAGACAGGACAGTCATTAAATGAGATAATCGATGCAGGAAGCTATAAGATTGATTGTCCGGAAACAGTAGGCGGATTCAAGGTAAACTGGATTCATTTGAAAGAATACGATCTTGATATCAATCCAGTGAACACAATGGAAACAACAGGTTCCAAAAGCAGCACAGCAGAAAATACTACATTCGAAAATGGAGCAGTCAGTAGTGCACAGAGAATCATTGTCCGTGCAGAAAAGAAAACAAAGACATATGGAGATGAGTTGACCAGCGCAGATCTTACATTTACGATCAGTGATTCAGAAAGGGCGAAACTTCTTCCGGGTGATACTGTTGAAAGTCTTGGACTGACATTGAAAGCAACAACAATTAAACCGGAAGATATTCTGACAGGAAGCACAACAGATGCAGATGGAGATGACATTCTTGGCGCATATGGAAATGCAGGAAGATATGTTATCCTGAAAGACAATGCGACAAATACGAATTATGATGTTGTAGTTCTTCCGGCATTCCTTAATGTATCACCAAAGGAAGCAGAGATAGAATGGAATGCGGCAGCACAGTATACATATACAGGAAATGCATGTGGAATAGAGGCAAACGTGAAAGCAGACAGCCTTTTAGAAAAGGATAGTTGTGCGATTAAAAAACTGCTCAATGCAGATCATACAGAAGTTGGAAATTACAAGGCGCTTGCAATAGGTTTGACCAATGAAAACTATATCTTTTCCGGCACAAACCGCGTGCATGTATGGGAATATGAGATTTTGCAGGCAGATCCGGAAGTGACTTTCCCAGCAGCAGAAGTGATTTATGGAGACAGCTTAAAGAAAGCAACACTTTCCAGTCAGTCGGGAGAAGGTGTATTCCGTTTTGCAGACGATACGACAATGCTTACAGTAGCAGAGGATCAAAGTGAACAAGAGATGATCTTCACACCGGCTAATCCGAACTACAAGACAGTTACGTCAAATATTTCTGTAACAGTAAAACCGAGAAGCATTACGATCAGACCGGACCGTATGGAGAAAGAATATGGACAGACGATCACAGAGTATACCTGGTCAATCAGTGATGGAAGTCTGGCAGGGGATGATCAGTTAGAGGATTTGAAAATAAATGTCACATTGACAGCAGGAAATGCAGAAAAAGAAAACTGTATGGTCGGTCTTTATGATATTACAGAAAAAACTCCGCTGACAGCAGATAATGCGAATTACACAGTACTGTTTAAACCAGGAACACTGCAGGTACAGCCAAAACCTCTGGGCGTTGCATGGAATACGGACGGAACTGTGATTTATACAGGGAAAGAAGCAAATGTGTCTGCAGTATTTACAGGGGTATTGTTCGAAGATGACTGCAAGGCGGTTGTAGAAGGTGGAAATGAAATCAAGACCGGAACATATACAGCCACCATTGTCGGAATGATCGGCGAACAGAGTGATAATTATGTGCTTCACGGAGAGGATACAGACTATCAGATAGATTACCAGATTGTGAAGAAAGAAGAAACAAAGAATCCAACCGATTCAAAGGAAACATCGACAGGTACTGCAGGAAAGAAATCAACAGGAACTTCAGTGTCAGGAAAACAGGTGAAAACAGCAAAGACAGGAGACAGCATCAGCTACATATGGATTCTGATGATTGCAGGATCAATTGCAGTGATCGGTGGAATGATTTATGTTATTAGAAGAAGAAAACAGAAGTAAAATTAAAGTGAATCTATAAACGATAGATAGAAAGGTGTCAGGCATATGTGGAAGCTGTTATTTTAAACTTCAGCCTGACACCTTTTGTTGAAAAAAAGATGAAATTAGTATATTATGAAAACAGATGCGGTATATCCTAAAGATGCAATAAAAAGTGTTTTTGACCGCAATGTGTTGAGAAAAAAGGAGAGTGAGAAATGAGTGAATTAAGTAAAAAAGCAAGAAATAGAACAAGGGTCCAGATGGTACTGACAATGTTGGTTATTGTCTCCATTATCAGACAATTCTTTTTAGGAAACTATCACAATATGTTTCTTGGAATTCTAACATTGATTTTGTTTATGGTGCCACAGTTTATCGACAAGAAACTTGGAGTGACAATTCCGATTGGTCTGGAAACAGTTATTCTGATCTTTATCTTTTCGGCAGAGATACTTGGAGAAATCAATGCATTTTATGTAAAGATTCCGGTATGGGATACTATTTTGCATACAACGAATGGATTCCTGATGGCGGCAATCGGGTTTGCACTGATTGATTTATTCAACCGAAGTGATCGATTTTCAATTAAGATGTCCCCATACTTTGTAGCATTTTTTGCATTTTGTTTTTCAATGACAGTTGGTGTTTTGTGGGAGTTCTTTGAATTCAGTATGGATTGGTTTTTCGGATTGGATATGCAGAAAGACTGGATCGTTCCGGCAATCAATTCCGTGAAGCTGAATCCGACAGGAGCAAATATCCCAATCCATGTAGATGTCCAGTCCGTTGTGATCAACGGTGAGACCTGGAATCTGGGCGGATACCTGGATATTGGAATCGTAGATACAATGAAAGATCTTATGGTGAATTTTGTCGGAGCTGTTGTATTTTCTGTGATTGGAATTTTATATTTGAAACATCGTGGAAAAGGAAAACTGGCAGCTTCCTTAATTCCGCAGGTAAGAGATACGGATGCAGAAACATCTGAAAAATAGAAAACGTAAAGGACAGATCGATGAACAGTCAAAAAGAAATTAGAAATATAAAGATAAAAAACCAGTTAGAGCTCTGGCTGTTCTGTGCAATTATCGGTGCAGTTGCCGGCGGATTGGTCTGGGCACTTTTGAAGATCATGGCAGTCGGAATGAATCTTATCTGGGAATGGGTTCCGGAACATTTTTCATTACCATACTATACGATAGGGGTCTGTGTGATTGGTGCATTTCTTATCGGTATCTTCCGGAAGGTGTACGGAGATTATCCGGAAGAAATGGAAACTGTTATGGCAAAAGTGAAAACGGAAAAGCATTATGATTACAAAAATATGCTTGTCATGATGATCGCAGCAGTGCTGCCGCTTTTGATCGGAAGCAGTGTAGGTCCGGAAGCCGGGCTTACCGGAATTATCGTTGGAATGTGTTACTGGGCAGGAGATAATCTGAAGTTTGCCAGACAGCATGCGAAGGAATACTCCCAGATCGGGGTAGCAGCATCCTTAAGTGTTTTATTCCATGCTCCGCTATTTGGATTGTTTGAAGTGGAAGAGAACACTTTAGAAGAGAATAATTCAGAACAAACGGTTGTTCCGGCAGGAATTTCATCAAAGATATTTATTTATGGAATCGCAATTGCTGCTGCAACAGGTATTTATGCAGGACTTTCCGCAGTATTCGGTTCAGGACTTTCTGGATTTCCAAGCTTTGAGGCAGTTGAGATCGGAAAGATGGACTATGCATTAATACTTCTCTATATTATTGCAGGATGCGTGTTAGCTGTTTTTTATGAAAAGACACATCAGATAACGAAGAAAACTGCGAAAAAGGTACCGGCAGTTCTTCGAGAAGTTTTCGCAGGAATTTGTCTTGGAATCTGTGGAATGTTAATCCCGGCAGTTATGTTTTCGGGAGAAGAACAGATGGGAGTGTTGATGAAAGAGTATAGTCAATACCTTCCGTTAGCACTGATCGGAGTTGCATTTTTGAAAGTGCTTCTCACAAATATTTGTATACAGTTCGGTTTGAAGGGAGGACATTTCTTCCCGGTTATCTTCGCAGGTGTATGCATGGGATATGGCGTGGGAATGCTAATCTGCGGAAATGCAGAGAGTCATCTCGTTTTCGCATCTGCAATTGTTACAGCGGCGCTTCTAGGTGGAACGATGAAAAAGCCGTTAGCCGTTACAATGCTTCTGTTTCTATGCTATCCGGTGAAATTGTTCGTATGGATTTTTGTGGCTGCGGCAGCAGGTAGCAAATGCCTATCCTTATTTGATAAGAGAAAAGTGGAAAACAAAAATTCCGTTGAGTGAAAACTCAGCGGAATTTTTTTACCCTTTTTGAGATGTCTTCCAGTTCTTCTTTGGAAAGTTCCGGGAGACGTTCTAATTTATCCAGGAACATCATTGCCGTTTCACGACGCTGCATCTCTACAATCTGTCCGTAATAATTGACAACAACACCGGTAACGATTGCAACAACGAAGATCGTGTAGATTGTGAGAAGTACCGAAACCAGTTTGCCAATGAAAGTTATGGCAACAATATCGCCGAATCCGGCGGTAGAAAGTACCGCATAGCAATACCAGAGGGCATCTCCATAGCGGTTGATGTCAGGCTCTACCAGCTGAATTATGGCTGCGGATACAAAGAGAAATACGATATAACCGGAAAGAATCTGGGTTGCTTTCGTGCGTTTTAGGATCATCCATAAAAGTTTTAGTTTTTTCATATATTAACGGCTCCGTTTCATAAATTTCAGATAAATTAATTATATCATGAAATGGAGTCAAAAGAATAGTCATATAAAATTTATTCTGCGGTTTTCATTTTACTGCCTTTATTCAGAATTCCATTAAAGCGGCTCATGAATGTGATTGTTGTGATTGTGGCTGCAACAATATCACTGATCGGTTCTGCAAGAAAGACTGCAAAAACCTTATCCTGAATAAAGAGTGGCAGGATAAAGATCAGCGGAATCAGCAAGATCAGTTTTCTTAAGCAGGCGAGCAGCAGACTGACCTTTGCCTGTCCCAATGCCATGAAACTTTGCTGACATGAAACCTGGAATCCGAGGGAGAAAATACCTGCCATATAGATTCTCAGCGCCCATGCGGTATAAGTGATCAGATCCGTATTGTTGGAAAAGATTCCTGCAAACAGCTTAGGAAACAGCAGCATGATCAGCCAGAAACAGCTGGTGAAAATTGTACAAACCTTAAATTGTGTAAAGAAGGCTTTTTTTACTCGCTCTTTATTGCCGGCACCGAAGTTATAACTCATGATCGGCTGACCGCCCTGGCAGATTCCCTGCAGTGGCAGCGTGGCAAGCTGGCTGACACTTGTAATGATCGTCATGGCTCCGACAGCAAGGTCCCCACCATATCTTGACAGACTGGAAGTAAAGCTGATGGAGAGAATACTTTCTGTAGAAAGCATGACAAAAGTGGAAATACCAAGTGCAAGGCATGGTAAGATAACATCCTTTTGTAATCTGAAATTTTCTTTTCTAAGATGAAGGATCGTCTTCTTCCCGGATAAGAAGCGAAGAATCCAAATCGCACCGACAGCCTGACTTAAAACAGTGGCAAGTGCGGCACCTCTTACACCAAGATTGAATACGAAGATAAAAATCGGATCAAGAATGATATTGATCACAGCTCCGATCACAGTAGTCATCATACTGATCTTGGCAAATCCCTGTGTTGTAATAAATGGATTCATTCCCATCACGATTAAGACAAAGATACTTCCAAGAATATAGATTCTTGCGTATGCTACTCCGTACGGCAGTGTCTTCTCGCTGGCTCCAAAAAGTGTCAACAGCTGTGGTGCAAATGTAAAGAAGACTACAGTAAGTATGACAGCCATAAGGATGAGAAGCGCAAAACAGTTTCCAAGGATTTTTTCAGCTGTTTTATTATCTTTCTTTCCCATAGATATCGCAGCACGCGGAGCACCACCGGAACCTGCAAGCATAGCAAAAGCGTTGATCAGCATAAGGATCGGTGTAAATAATCCAACGCCGGTTAATGCCGCAGCTCCAACACCGGAAATGTGTCCGATATAGATTCGATCTACAATGTTATATAGAAGATTGATGATCTGGGCGACAACCGCAGGAATTGCAAGCTGTGCCAGAAGGCGCGGAATCTTTTCAGTCTCCATCGCCTGAGAAGTTGATTTCATGTCCATAACGATTTTCTCCTAAATAGTTTTAAAGTCAAAGAAGATTATACATCTCGTGTAAAGGAAAAAGCAATAAGAAATCCAAAGTCACTATTGTATCAGGAATAGAAACTTTGGATTTCGATATTGTCAATTTTTTACCATATATGCATGATGTGTTGCATTGCAAGGCTGACTACTGTAATACCAACCCAGCAGGAAGCACCGAGAAGGATTGGCTTTCCACCAGATTTGACAAGCTTCACAACATTGCTGTTCAGACCGATTGCAGCCATAGCCATGATAATGAAGAACTTAGACAGTTCTTTCAGCGGAGCAAATACATCCGCACTTACCCCAAGGCTCATGCATACAGTTGTAATGACGGCCGCAATGATAAAGTACAGGATGAACATTGGAAAAGCTCTTTTTAAGCTGAACTTACCGGATGATTTTCCGTCTTTTGCGGCTGATTTCGCACGAATCAGTGAGAGCACAAGTGTAATCGGAATGATTGCAAGCGTACGTGTCAGTTTAACTGTGACAGCAGTATTGAGTGTCTCACTTCCAAGATTCCACATGCTGTCCCAGGTAGAGGCGGCAGCAGTTACGGATGAAGTATCATTGATCGCAGTGCCGGCAAAGACACCGAAAGCATTTCCGCTTGTTGTGTCGAAGCCGAGTGCATTTCCAAGCACCGGGAAAAGTACAGCAGCGATAACATTGAAGAAAAAGATAACAGAAATCGCCTGTGCGACTTCTGTGTCATCGGCGTCAATGACAGGCGCTGTAGCAGCAATCGCAGAACCACCGCAGATGGAAGAACCGACACCAACAAGGATAGATGTGTTTGAAGGAACATTCAGTACCTTGCGGAGCAGCCATGCAATGATCAAAGAGGTAGAAATTGTACTGATGATAATAGGAAGAGACTGCTTTCCTGTCTGTAAGATAACTCCGAGATTCATGCCGAATCCAAGCAGAACAACAGCAGTCTGTAAAATAATTTTAGATGTCCATTTAATTCCTGATTCGGCTGTTCCTTTTTCAGTCCAAAAGCAGGTGATCACCATTCCGGCGAGAATCGCAATGACAGGTCCGCCGATTACCGGGAATGATTTTCCAATCAGCCAGGATGGAATCGCAATCAGAAAGCAGACCAGAATTCCTTTGAAATTTTTCTGAATAAAATTCATGATAGTTTCCTCTCTTAAGTCTTTTGTTACTGTCGGCACTATGGGCGTCAGCAACCGTATTTTTATGAAACAATTATAGATTATAACACTGCTAAACAGAAAAAATAAAGACTTTACAAAATTTTTAGAAAAGAATTAGCACTCAACTCTTTACAGTGCTAACAATACGTGCTATATTCCTAATAGAACACAGGAAAAGAAAATTTGTGGTTCAAAGGAGGGAAAGACCATGAATATCAATAAATTTACACAGAATTCATTACAGGCAGTTCAGAACTGTGAGAAGATTGCTGCGGATAACGGGAATCAGGAACTGGCGCAGGAGCATTTGCTGTATGCGCTGCTGACACAGGATGACAGTCTGATTTTAAAATTATTTGAGAAGATGAACATTCAGGGCCAGCTCTTTATTAACAGTATCGAGCAGGCAATCGGCAAGAGACCGAAGGTACAGGGAGGTCAGGCTTATGTCGGTCAGGACTTGAATAATGTGCTGATCCATGCAGAAGATGAAGCAAAGCAGATGGGAGATGAGTATGTCTCTGTTGAGCATCTGTTTCTTGCAATGCTGAAGTATGCAAGCCGTGAGTTGAAGCAGATTTTCCGTGAATATGGCATCAGCAGAGAGGGCTTCCTTCATGCGCTGTCAACAGTAAGGGGAAATCAGAGAGTTACTTCTGACAATCCGGAAGCAACTTATGATACATTGAATAAATACGGCCAGGATCTTGTTGAGAAAGCAAGAGATCAGAAACTGGATCCGGTCATCGGACGTGATGAAGAGATCCGTAATGTGATTCGTATCCTGTCCCGTAAGACAAAGAATAACCCGGTGTTGATCGGTGAACCTGGTGTAGGTAAAACTGCGGTTGTAGAAGGACTTGCACAGCGAATCGTCAGCGGAGATGTACCGGAAGGCCTGAAAGATAAGACAATCTTTTCGCTGGATATGGGAGCGCTGGTAGCAGGAGCGAAGTATCGTGGTGAATTCGAGGAACGTCTGAAAGCCGTTCTGGAAGAAGTGAAGAACAGTGACGGAAAGATCATTCTTTTTATCGATGAACTTCATACAATCGTCGGAGCCGGTAAGACAGACGGTGCGATGGATGCAGGAAATATGCTTAAGCCTATGCTTGCCAGAGGTGAACTGCATTGTATCGGTGCAACAACACTGGATGAGTATCGTCAGTATATTGAGAAGGATGCTGCATTGGAGCGTCGTTTCCAGCCGGTTCTGGTAGATGAGCCAACCGTTGAGGATGCAATCTCTATCCTGAGAGGACTGAAAGAGAGATACGAAGTCTTCCATGGAGTTAAGATCACAGATAGTGCGCTTGTTGCGGCAGTTACACTTTCGAACAGATATATTTCTGATCGTTTCCTGCCGGATAAAGCAATCGACCTTGTTGACGAGGCGTGTGCATTGATCAAAACAGAACTTGATTCTATGCCGACAGAGCTTGATGAGCTTCGCCGTCGTGTGATGCAGATGGAGATTGAAGAGTCTGCACTTAAGAAAGAGGAAGATCGCTTAAGTAAAGAGCGTCTGGAACATTTGCAGGAAGAACTGGCAGAACTGAAAGCGCAGTATGCAAGTAAGAAAGTACAGTGGGAGAATGAGAAGAATTCCGTAGAGCATGTGCAGAAGATCCGCGAGCAGATTGAGCAGGTGAACAAGGAGATTCAGAAAGCTCAGAGAGAGTACGATCTGAATAAGGCAGCAGAGCTCCAGTATGGACGTCTTCCACAGCTGCAGAAACAGCTGGAAGAGGAAGAGGCAAAGGTAAAGGCAAAAGATCTTTCTCTTGTGCATGAATCCGTTACAGATGATGAGATCGCAAAAATCGTTTCCAGATGGACAGGTATCCCGGTTGCAAAACTGAACGAGAGCGAGAGAAATAAGACACTTCACCTTGCAGATGAACTGCATAAGCGTGTCATCGGTCAGGATGAAGGTGTTGAGCTTGTAACTGAAGCAATCATCCGTTCCAAAGCAGGTATCAAAGATCCGACAAAACCGATCGGTTCCTTCCTGTTCCTTGGACCTACAGGTGTAGGTAAGACAGAGCTTGCAAAAGCACTTGCCCAGAGTCTGTTTGATGATGAGAACAACATGGTTCGTATCGATATGAGTGAGTACATGGAGAAATATTCCGTGTCCAGACTGATCGGAGCTCCTCCGGGATATGTCGGATACGATGAAGGCGGACAGCTGACAGAAGCAGTCAGAAGAAAACCATATTCTGTTGTACTTTTCGATGAGATCGAGAAAGCACATCCGGATGTCTTCAACGTATTGCTGCAGGTACTGGATGATGGACGAATCACAGATTCCCAAGGACGTACAGTTGACTTCAAGAATACAATCTTGATCATGACTTCCAACATTGGTGCAAACTATCTGCTGGAAGGAATTAAGGACGATGGTTCGATCGATGAACAGAGTCAGGAGATGGTAATGGGTGATCTGAAAGCACATTTCAGACCGGAATTCTTGAACCGTCTGGATGAGATTATCATGTTCAAACCATTGACAAAGACAAATGTACGTTCCATCATTGACCTTCTGGTTGCTGATGTGAACCGCCGTCTGGAAGAACGTGAACTGAGTGTCGAGCTGACAGATGCAGCGAAAGACTTTGTTGTGGAAGGTGGATATGAGCCGATGTACGGTGCAAGACCACTGAAACGTTACTTGCAGAAGAATGTAGAGACATTAGCTGCAAAACTGATCCTTGCAGGAGATGTGGGACGTGGAGACACGATCTTGATCGATGTGAAGGACGGTAAACTAACAGCAGGTGTGAAGAAATAAAATATTAGTATAGTAACGATATAATATGTAGGGCTGTGAAAAATGAAAATTTTCTGGAGATTTTTAGAAAATTGAGTTTTTCACAGCTCTTTTTTCGTTCACCGAAGTAATTGATACAAGAGCAGACTCTATGTTAAAATAAGAAACTGACAGAATGTATATGCATATAACAAGAATTAATACTAAGAAAGAACTCAGGCGGAATCCAAGAAAGGAGGCTCCCATGGCGCGCATTATTTTCCACATCGACGTCAATTCAGCATTTTTAAGCTGGACGGCGGTTGAACAATTGAAAAATGGATCAAAAGTGGATCTGCGGGAGATTCCGGCGATTATTGGCGGAGATCAGAGCTCTCGTCATGGAATCGTTCTTGCAAAATCATCACTTGCCAAATCCTATGGGATTCAGACGGGTGAACCTGTAGTAAATGCATTTCGAAAATGTCCGAATCTTGTGACAGCACCGCCGAATCATAAGATGTATCGAGAAAAGAGCCGGATGCTGATGGATTTCCTGCGGACATATACAAAGAAGATCGAGCAGGTCAGTGTCGATGAATGTTATATGGATTTTACAGAGCTTGTCGGGCGATATCCAACACCGGTGGACGGGGCGATGGAGATTAAGGAAGAGGTAAAGAGACGTTTTGGATTCACGGTGAATATTGGAATCTCCAGTAATAAACTGTTAGCGAAGATGGCTTCGGATTTTCAGAAACCGGATCGGATCCATACGTTATTTCCGGAAGAGGTTCCGCAGAAAATGTGGCCGCTTCCGATTGGAGAACTCTTTATGGCAGGGCGTTCAAGTGTGGAGGTTTTCAAGAAACTTGAAATCAATACAATTGGAGATCTTGCTCATGCGGATGTAAATGTAATTACGCTGCATTTAAAAAGTCATGGACGGATGCTTTGGAATTTTGCAAATGGAATTGGAGACGATAAGGTACAGTATGAACCGGAAGAGGCAAAGGGAGTAGGAAATTCAACGACTCTGTCAGAGGATGCAACGACTTATGAAGAAGCGAGAGATGTATTTCGTGAGCTTGCACAGAGCGTGGGAAGCAGGCTGAAGAAGGCAGGCAAGAAAGCCGGGATGGTGAGCATGGAGGTACGCTACTATGATTTCAGAAATATGTCGCATCAGGTGCAGCTTCAAAAGCCAACGAATGATCCGGTTATCTTATGTGAGACAGCATGTAATTTGTTCCGTGAAAGCTGGAGTGGAGAACCTGTCCGTCTGCTCGGAATCCGAACGTCAAAGTTAGTAGAAGAGAGTGCACCGGAGCAGCTGACAATTTTTGATATTGAATTTCCAAAAGAACCGGACGAGAAACATAAGAAATTAAATGCCGCATTGGAACAGCTGAACAATCGTTATGGAAAGGGTGCGGTTGTGAAAGGTACATTTTATAAACCGGACGGAAAGAAGAAAAAAGATGGAATTTAGAAGAGATAGAAAGAGGAACGTGCATTGAAAGAAAAAAATTATAATCTGGAATTAATTCGAATGATTTCCTTTATATTTGTTATTGTGATTCATGTATCGAATTATTATTGCAGAGCCTATGGCGATATTACGATTGGGGAGTACAGTTTTTCACTGCTATTAAATCTGCTGGCAAGGATAAGTGTACCATGTTTTTTCATGATTACAGGAGCACTTCTGCTTGGAAGACAGGAATCACTTCATAAACATGCAAAAAGAATCTTTCGTTTTTTAATTGTTCTGCTTGTGTGGAGTGTAATATATATGATCTGGAATGCAGTTTATATGAAGGATCCTTATCAAATCAAAGATTTATTATATAAGCCGGTAGAACAGCATCTGTGGTATCTGTATGCAATGATTCCGATCTATCTGGTACTTCCTTTTTTCCAGGTTATGTGTAAAGGGATGAACCTTCGGATGGAACGCGCATTTCTTGTGGTGATTACGGCGGCTGTTTTGTTCAATTATATTTCCACATTTTTTGATGAAAAGATGTATTATTCCGTCCCAATGGTGGGGGACAGAATCTATTCTTATTATGTATTTATCGGATATTATATATATAAATATCGTAAGCATGTGATGAAGGGGAAAATGATTCCGGCAGGTATTTTTGTAGTATGCATGGCATTAAATTATGGGCTGACTTATGCGGTAACCTTGCAGGATGGAGAACATTATGAACGTCTGCTGGAATATGGTAATCCACTGCTTGCGCTGGCAGCAGCGATGGCATTTCTTATGTTAGTAAGATTGAAAAAGAGCGAATTCAATCCGTCCGAACAGGCAAAGAAGTGGATTGACAGATTTTGTGGATGTTCCTTTGGAATCTATTTGATCCATATCATGTTTCTTGATGTTTATAAGAGAAATATTAAGCCAGAGACATTTTCAGCCTGGATCATGATTCCGGTAGTGAGTGTGGGACTTGTGTTATTGTCATTTGGATGTGTCTGGCTGATTCGAAAGACGAAAACAGGACGAAAGATTATGTAGGTTTTTTTGCATATGTGGTGAGATTATGTTATTCTATAAAGGTTAAGACAATCGTTATTTGCCTGAAAGTCAATGATGCAATACACCAGTTCAGAACAGGAGGGATAGATCATGAAATTAGATAAATTATTAGAACGCCTGGACTACACAGTAGTACAGGGAAGTGATTCTACGGAAGTAACAACACTGATCAATGATTCAAGAAAAGTGGAAGAAGGATCTGTTTTCGTGTGTATCAGCGGAGCAGTATCTGATGGACATAAATATGCAGCGGATGTTGCGGCGAAAGGTGCGGCAGCTGTTGTTGTAGAGAAAGATGTCGAAGTGCCGGAAAATGTGACTGTAATTAAGGTAGAGGATACTCGTTATGCACTGGCTCTGATGTCAGCGGCTTACTTTGGATATCCGGCAGATAAGATGAAAGTCATCGGTATTACAGGAACAAAAGGAAAGACAACAACAACTTACATGATCAAGTCTATTCTTGAAGAGACAGGACACAAGGTTGGATTGATCGGTACAATCGAGGCAATTATCGGAGACAAGAAGATCCCGTCATGTAATACAACACCGGAGTCTTATACAATCCATAAATATTTTGCAGAGATGGTAGAAGCTGGCTGTGACTGTGTTGTTATGGAAGTTTCATCACAGGGACTGATGCTTCACAGAACAGCGGGAATTCCATTTGAGATCGGTATTTTCACAAATCTTGGAAGAGATCATATCGGTCCGAATGAGCATAAGGATTTTGATGATTACAAGAGATGCAAAGGGCTTTTGTTCAAACAGTGTAAGCTCGGAATCGCCAATGTGGATGACAAGTATTTCAAAGATGTATTTAAAGGGTCTACATGTAAGATTGAGACATTTGGATTTTCACCGGAGGCAGATCTTCGCGCAGAGAATGTAGAACTGGTATCCAGACCAGGATATCTTGGTGTTGCATACCATGTTGCAGGAGTGATGGACTTTGATGTGGAAATTGATGTTCCAGGCAAGTTCAGTGTTTACAATTCACTGACTGCAATCTCAGTCTGCCGCCATTTCCAGGTGCCGGTTGAGATGATCAAAGATGCACTTAAGAAGGCCAAGGTAAAAGGACGTATTGAGATGATCAAAGTGTCTGATGAATTCACATTGATGATCGATTATGCGCATAATGCAATGAGCCTTGAGAGTCTTCTGACTACATTAAAGGAATATAACCCGAAACGTCTGGTATGCCTGTTCGGATGTGGCGGAAACCGTTCCAAAGACAGAAGATTCGAGATGGGTGAAGTATCCGGAAGACTGGCAGACTTGACGATCATTACATCAGATAATCCGAGATTTGAAGAACCACAGGATATTATTAACGATATTAAGACCGGAATCGCAAAGACAGATGGAAAATATGTGGAGATCTGTGATCGTAAAGAGGCAATCAAATATGCGATCGAGCACGGCGAACCGGGCGATGTTATTGTACTGGCAGGAAAAGGACATGAGGACTATCAGGAGATCTGCGGCGTGAAGCATCCGATGGATGAGCGCGTGCTGATCAAAGAAGTTCTGGAAGAATTAAAAGAGAAATAAGATTGTGTTTGCAGATGTTATTGTAGATATACAACATGAAAAACTGGATAAGATCTTTCAGTACCGAATACCGGAACGACTGAAAGACGAGCTGCATCTGGGGATGGAAGTAATTATTCCTTTTGGAAAAGGAAACCGGCAGATCAAAGGTTATGTGACTTCATTATCAGAGACTTGCAATTATGATCTGTCAAAGGTGAAGGAGATCACAGACATTTCCAGAAACAGCGTGGCAATCGAAGCGAGACTGATCGCGCTGGCGGCATGGATGAAAGAGCAGTATGGCGGAACAATGATCCAGGCGCTTAAGACAGTGTTGCCAATCAAGCAGAAGGAGAATGCGAAGGTAAAGAAACATCTCCGTTTGCTGCTTACTGAGGAAGAGAGTCGAGAGAAGCTGGCTTTTTATCAGAAAAAGAATCAGAAAGCAAGAGCGAGACTTTTGGAAGCTTTGATGGAAGTACCGGTTCAGGATTATGAGCTGGTGACGAAAAAATTAAATGTGACGTTGCCTGTGATCCGGGCATTGGAAGAGCAGGGCGTGCTGAAGATAGAGTCAGAGCAAGTATACCGTAATCCGGTGAAACAGGCAAAGAAATCACAGCAGGAAATCATCTATACAGAAGAACAGCAGCATGTGATCCAGGGATTCCGGCAAGACTATCTGTGTGGAACAAGGAGAACTTATCTGCTTCACGGAGTGACCGGAAGTGGGAAGACAGAAGTCTATATGGAGATGATTCGCACTGTGGTCGGGCAGGGAAGGCAGGCAATCGTTCTGATTCCGGAGATCGCACTGACCTATCAGACAGTGATGCGGTTTTACCGCTGTTTCGGCGACAGAGTTTCTATCATGAACTCAAGACTGTCTGCCGGAGAACGTTACGATCAGATGATGCGTGCAAAGAGGGGCGAGGTCGATGTGATGATCGGACCACGTTCTGCACTTTTTACTCCATTTCCGGATTTGGGGCTGATCGTTATTGATGAAGAACATGAACCAACCTACAAGAGTGAGCAGGTGCCACGCTATCATGCAAGAGAAGTGGCAGTCCACAGGGCAGAAGTAGAAGATGCCAGTGTAGTGCTTGGAAGCGCAACTCCGTCCATGGAGGCCATGTACAGGGCAAGACTTGGTGAATATCAGCTTTACGAGATGAAGAACCGTTCCCATATGCAGCAGATGGCAACGGTGTATACAGTAGACATGCGTAAAGAACTGAAGAATGGAAACCGATCCATCTTGAGTGAGAAGTTGCAGGAATTGATCGAAGACAGATTGAATGCAAAAGAGCAGATCATGCTGTTTTTGAATCGCAGGGGATATTCTGGTTTTATTTCCTGCAGAGAATGTGGCCATGTAGTGAAATGCCCGCACTGTAATGTATCCTTGTCGGTACACAAAGGTGGAAAAATGGTCTGCCATTACTGTGGATATGAGCAGCCGAAGGTGACGGAGTGTCCGGAATGTGGTTCCCGTTATATCGGAGAATTCCGCGCAGGAACCCAACAGATCGAGGATATGGTGAAGGCAAGATTCCCACAGGCAAGAGTACTACGCATGGACATGGATACGACGAAGAAAAAGGATTCCCATGAACAGATTTTATCTGCATTTGCGAATGAAGAAGCAGATATTCTTGTGGGAACACAGATGATTGTAAAAGGGCATGATTTTCCAAAGGTCACGTTAGTCGGTGCATTGGCAGCGGATATGTCACTTTATACAGATGATTATCGTTCCGGTGAGCGAACATTCCAGCTTTTGACACAGGCAGCAGGCCGTGCCGGAAGAGGTGACAGACCGGGTGAGGTTGTGATCCAGACTTACGATCCGGAGCATTATGCAATCGAGGCTTCAGCAGCGCAGGATTATGAAGCATTCTATGAGAAAGAAATTCGCTACCGCAGTCTGATGGGATATCCACCGGTGGAGAACCTGATGGCAGTACTTGCGGCATGTGAAGATGAGGCACTTTTAGAGAAAGCGTGCAAGTATCTGAAGGAATACATTTTGCGGATCAAAGGGCAGGCACAGCTCAATGTGATTGGCCCGGCAAGTCCGGGAGTGGATAAGATCAAAGATATTTACCGGAGAGTGATTTATGTAAAAGCTCCGGAATACCGAACCTTAGTTGTATTAAAAGACAGGATGGAACAATATATAGAAATTAACTCAGGGTTTCAGAAAATGAGAATCCAATTCGATTTTAACCCAATGAATTTATAGAAAAGAGAGGAAAGAATAATGGCAATCAGAGAAGTAAGAGAGATGGGCGATGACGTTCTTGAAAAACAGTGTAAACCAGTGACGAAGATGACACTTCGTACAAAGATTTTAATTGAAGACATGCTTGATACGATGTATGAGAAGATGGGTGTGGGTCTTGCCGCACCGCAGGTTGGTATTCTCAAACAGATTGTAGTGATTGATGTCGGAGAGGGTCCGATCGTTTTGATCAATCCTGAGATCATTGAGACATCCGGTGAGCAGACAGGCGAAGAAGGTTGCTTAAGTGTGCCGGGAAAATGGGGAATCGTGACTCGTCCGAATCACGTAAAGGTACGTGCACTGGATGAAAATATGGAGGAATTCGAGATAGAAGGAGAAGAACTTCTTGCAAGAGCATTCTGTCATGAGATCGATCATCTGGGAGGACACCTCTATGTAGAGAAAGTAGAAGGAGAACTGCATGATTCACCGGCCTACAACGAGGAAGATATGGAATACGAAGTGGAGGAATAATTGATGAGAATAATTTTCATGGGAACACCGGATTTCTCTGTGGGAACACTGGAGGCACTGGTGGAAGCAGGACATGAGGTATGTCTCGTAGTGAGCCAGCCAGATAAACCAAAGGGACGCGGTAAAGAGATGCAGCCAACTCCGGTGAAAGAAGCTGCGATGAAACATGGAATTCCGGTTTATCAGCCTAAGAAAATCCGTGATCCGGAATGTGCAGAGGAACTGAGAAAATATAATGCAGATGTGATGGTTGTCATTGCATTTGGTCAGATCATTCCGAAAGAAATCCTGGAGATGACACCATATGGATGCATTAATGTACATGCTTCACTTCTTCCAAAATACCGTGGAGCAGCGCCGATCCAGTGGTCTATCATCAATGGCGAGGAAGTAACAGGTGTTACAACAATGCAGATGAACGAAGGACTGGATACAGGAGACATGATCCAGAAAGTCGAAGTGCCGATCACAGAAGAGGAGACAGGAGAAAGCCTTCATGATAAGCTTGCTGAAGCGGGAGCGAAACTTTGTGTAGAAACTCTGAAAGCCATTGAAGATCATACAGCAACTTTTGAGAAGCAGGGTGAGAGTCCAACAGAATATGCTAGAATGCTCGATAAAAAGCTTGGAAATATTGACTGGAATACATCCGCAGTACAGATCGAACGTCTGGTGCGTGGCCTGAATTCCTGGCCAAGTGCTTATACACATTGGGGCAAAAAGGTAGTGAAGATCTGGAGAGCAAAAGCTGAGGCTGACGGAACAGCAAAAGCAGAGCCTGGAACAGTTTTGAGCGTAGAGAAAGATTCCTTTACTGTTCAAACAGGGAATGGAGTCTTACGAGTTCTAGAACTTCAGATACCGGGGAAAAAGAGAATGGATACAGGAGCTTTCTTAAGGGGATACACAATTGAAAGCGGAGTTAAATTTACACAGGAATAAGAGTACTCTTGGAGGGGGACTACAGATAACAGGAGGTAATTAAAGTATGTATTATGGATTTTATTATGACTGGACTTATATACTGGTACTGATCGGTGTGGTTCTCAGCCTGTTTGCATCGTCCCAGGTGAAAGGAACATTTGCAAAATATTCGAAGATCCGCAGTTATTCGGGGATGACAGGACGAGAAGCGGCAGAACAGATTCTCAGGAGAAATGGAATCTATGATGTGCAGGTGACTCATATAGCGGGAAATCTGACCGATCATTATGATCCGAGAAACAAGACACTGGCGCTTTCTGATCCGGTTTATAATTCAACTTCTGTAGCAGCAATCGGAGTTGCGGCACATGAGTGTGGCCATGCAGTACAGCATTTTGAAGGGTATGCACCTTTATCAATCCGTGGGGCACTTGTGCCGGTCGTAAATTTCGGCTCCATGATTTCCTGGCCGTTGATCATTATCGGCCTGTTTATGAATGGCCAGATGTCCAGCTTCCTTATTGATATTGGAATTCTCCTCTTTATGGTAGCTGTGGCATTTCATCTTATAACACTTCCGGTGGAAATCAATGCTTCCAGAAGAGCAGTGAAGGTGCTTGGAAATTCAGGAATGCTCCGTGAAGACGAAGTTGGTGGAGTGAAGAAGGTACTTCGGGCAGCCGCAATGACATATGTGGCAAGTGCGGCCGCAATGATTTTACAGCTTTTACGTTTGTTGATCCTGACAAACGGACGAAGAAGGAATGACTGATAAAAAGAAAAAATGCTGTAACTGTTCAGAGCCAACCTCCAAAATGCTATGCATTTCGTCGGTGTGGCGTATCCGCCAAATAAAATTTCAAAAACAGTCTTAAAAATGCAAGCATTTTACAACTGTATTTTAAAATTTTGCTTGGCTCTGAACAGTTACAAAATGCGGAGAATAGGAGATTATTTATGGGAAAACAGATCAATGAACGCGAGGTCGTTCTTGAGATTTTGATGGAAATAACAGAGAATGGAGCATATAGTCATAAGATTCTTGGAGATGTTCTGTCAAAATATCAATATCTTGAGAAACGTGAGCGTGCATTTATCACCAGAGTTGTGGAAGGTACTCTGGAACATATGATAGAAATTGATTATATCTTGAATCAGATTTCTAAGACAAAGGTTAAGAAGATGAAACCGGTCATCCGTAATATTCTTCGCAGCAGTGTCTATCAGCTGAAATATATGGATAGCGTACCGGATCATGCGGTGTGCAGTGAGGCAGTAAAGCTTGCGGTTCGAAAAGGATTTTCAGGTCTGCGGGGATATGTGAATGGAGTTCTGAGAAATATTGTCCGTAAGATGGACGAGATCGAGTATCCAAAAGAAGATGTCCAGAGATTGTCTGTGAAATATTCTGTCCCGGAATGGATTCTTTCTTTATGGAAGAAAGAATATGGGGAAGAGATCACAGAGAAGATGGCAGCAGATTTTCAGAAAGAGAAGCCAATTACGATCCGCTGTTGTATGAACCGGGTTACACCGGAAGTATTGAAAGAAAAACTGGAAGCAGAGGGAGCGAAGGTAGAAGCACATCCGTATCTTCCTTATGCGTTTTATCTTTCAGATTATGATTATCTGGAAGGTCTGGAAAGTTTTCAGGAAGGACTCTTTGCAGTGCAGGATATCAGTTCTATGTTTGTCGGAGAGCTGGCAGCTCCAAAAGCCGGCGATCATGTAATTGATGTCTGTGCGGCACCGGGAGGAAAATCACTTCATGTGGCAGAGAAACTTCAGCTGGCAGATGAAGCGGCAGCGAGAGAGAACGGAACAGAAGAAAAGGCAGGACGGGTTGAAGCAAGAGATCTGACCGAATATAAGACAGATTTGATCTGGCAGAATATCGACCGTTCCGGACTTGGAAATATTTGTGCAGTATGTAAGGATGCGTCAGTGTTTGATAAATATGACGAGGAAGCAGCAGATCTTGTGATCGCAGATCTGCCGTGTTCCGGGCTGGGAGTGCTTGGCAAAAAGCCGGATCTGAAATATCGCGTACAACCGGAAGATCTTGAAGAACTTGCAGATCTACAGAGAAAGATCCTGACTTGTGCACAGGCAATTGTTAAGGAAGGCGGAACATTGCTGTACAGCACATGTACCGTGAATCCGGGAGAGAACATAGAGAATGTGCACTGGTTTTTAAAAGAATATCCACAATTTGAGCTGGATGATATTACAGAAAATATTTGCAAAGAGTTAAAAAGTGATGTGATCGAGAAGGGATGTATCCAATTCTTCCCGGGAGTTCACGATTGTGACGGATTCTTTATTGCAAGATTTAAGAAAAAAGCATGATTTTCAGGAAATGTGAAAAAATAGAAAAAGTAGATAAACAATGTGAATAACTCACAGAAAAAACGAAATACAGGAGGAAAACTTTAAGATGAAGAAGGATATCCGTGCTTATGGATATGAAGAATTACAGAAAGAGATGGCAACGATCGGAGAAAAAGCATTTCGTGCAAAACAGATTTATGAATGGCTGCATGTGAAGCTGGTAGATCATTTTGATGAGATGACGAATCTTTCAAAGGCTTTGAGGGAAAAACTGGAAGAGAATTATGAGATTCTCCCGGTTGTTATGCTGGAGAGACAGATTTCCCAGATTGACGGTACGAACAAGTTCTTGTTCCGTCTTTATGATGGAAATGTAGTTGAAAGTGTTCTTATGAAATATAAGCATGGAAATTCTGTCTGTATTTCCTCTCAGGTCGGTTGCAGGATGGGATGTGCATTCTGTGCATCAACGATCGGAGGTCTGGTGAGAAATCTTTCTCCGTCTGAGATGCTTGGACAGATCTATCAGATTCAGAAGATAAGTGGTGAGAGGGTTTCAAATGTAGTGATCATGGGAACCGGTGAACCGATGGATAATTACGATAATTTCCTGAAGTTTATTCATTTACTTACAGATGAGCATGGATTGAACATCAGTCAGAGAAATGTCACCGTATCAACCTGCGGAATAGTTCCAAAGATGAAAGAACTGGCGAAAGAGCATTTACAGATTACACTTGCACTTTCACTTCACGGTTCCAATCAGGAAAAGCGAAGAAAATTGATGCCGGTTGCAAATAAATATGATATCACAGAAGTACTCGCGGCCTGTGATGAATATTTCAAAGAAACCGGCCGGAGAGTGAGTTTTGAGTACAGCCTTGTGCATGGTGTGAATGATACGGATGAGGATGCACAGGAACTGATTCATTTATTAAAGCACAAGAACTGTCATATCAATCTGATACCGGTCAATCTGGTAAAAGAGCGTGATTTTGTTCGTCCAAGCCGGAAAAGTGCTTTGAATTTCAAAAATAAACTTGAAAAAAGCGGAATAAATGTTACTATAAGAAGGGAAATGGGCTCTGATATTGACGGAGCCTGCGGTCAGCTCAGGCGCCGCTACGTAGAAACTGAAGGAGAATAGAAGGTATGAAGACATTTTCAATTACAGATGTTGGAATGGTGCGACAGGTAAATCAGGACTACGTCTTTACGACGGGAAAACCACTGGGTATTCTCCAGAACCTGTTCGTGGTAGCGGATGGTATGGGTGGCCATCAGGCAGGAGATTATGCTTCCAAGTGTACTGTGGAAGTGATGATCAAAGAGATTGCGAAGAGCGAGGGCGAGGATATTGAACGTGTTCTTGTAAAAGCAATCAAGGCTGCCAATCGTGAGATTATCAAAGAAGCATCCGGTGACGAACATCTGAAGGGGATGGGAACAACGGTTGTTGCCGCTACTGTGAAAGAACAGATGCTGTATTTTGCCAATGTGGGAGACAGCCGTCTGTATCTGATCAATCAGGGGATCCAACAGCTAAGTAAGGACCATTCTCTTGTAGAAGAGATGGTACGTCTTGGTGGAATTAAGCCGGAAGAAGCGAAGCATCATCCGGATAAGAATATTATCACAAGAGCGATCGGGGCAAAAGCTGATGTGGATGTGGACTTTTATGAACACCGTCTGAAACGGGGAGACATCATTCTGATGTGTACAGACGGATTAAGTAATATGGTGGAAGATGAAGAACTTTTCCATATTGTGCAGGGAAGCCGGGATATCGTCGAGGCAGGTGAGATGCTGGTGGAAGCAGCAAAAGAGAATGGAGGAACAGATAACATCGGAGTGGTATTGTTTGAGCCATTTGCAGATGAGGTGAGTGTATGATTAAAGAAGGAGTATTTTTAGGGAAACGATACGAGATACTTGGCCGTATCGGTTCTGGCGGAATGGCAGATGTCTATAAAGGCAAGGACCATAAGCTGAATCGTTTTGTTGCGATCAAGGTGTTGAAGAGCACATATCGTTCGGATGAGACGTTTATTAAGAAGTTTTTAAGCGAAGCTCAGGCAGCAGCAGGATTGATGCATCCAAACGTAGTCAATGTCTATGATGTAGGGCAGGATCGTGGTCTTTATTATATGGTCATGGAGCTTGTAGAAGGAATTACGCTGAAGGATTATATCGAGAAGAAAGGAAAGCTTTCAGCAAAAGAGACGATCAGTATTTCTATTCAGATGGTGACAGGCATTCAGGCAGCGCATAACTGCCATATCATTCACCGGGATATTAAGCCGCAGAATATTATTATTTCCAAAGATGGAAAGGTTAAGGTTACTGATTTCGGAATCGCGCGGGCTACGACATCAACGGCAACGCAGGCAGTAACAACAACGGTGATGGGATCTGTACATTACACATCTCCGGAACAGGCCAGAGGCGGTATTGTAGATGAGAAGAGTGATATCTATTCAGCAGGTATCACGATGTATGAGATGATCACCGGGCATGTTCCGTTTGACGGAGATTCGACAGTGACGGTTGCTTTGAAACATTTGAATGAAGTGATTAAGTCTCCTGCAGAAGAAGTACCGGATATTCCGTACAGTCTGGAGTGCATTATTATGAAATGTACACAGAAACTGCCGAATAAACGATATATGAGCTGTGAGGAACTGCTTCAGGATCTGAAGCACTCACTGGTAGATCCGGATGGAGATTTTGTAGTTCTTGATGGTGTGACAAAACGTATGCCGGCAGCATCCCAGGATACAGGACGGACCACGGTTGTTATGTCACAGGATGAACTGAATCGTATGAAGAATCGTCAGAATTATAATGATGATTATGACGACGATTACGAGGATGACTATGACGATTACGATGACCGCCGCAGAAGCCGTTATGATGATGACGATGACTACGACGACCGCCGCAGAAGTCGTTATGATGATGACGATGATTATGATGATCGCCGCAGAAGCCGTTATGATGATGACGATGATTATGATGATCGCCGCAGAAGCCGCTATGATGATGATGATTACGACGACCGCCGCAAAGACCGTTATGATGATCGCCGTAAGAAAAATGAAGTGAATAAAGACACGAAGAAGATCATGAAGATTCTTATGGTTGTTGCCGGTGTTGTGATCGCACTTTTGATCATGTTCCTTGTAGGAAATGCAGTGGGCGTATTTAAAGGTGGAAAAGGAACGACTACACAACAAACAGATTCAGAGATGGTAAAAGTACCGGATGTGACAGGCAAGACATATGAGGAAGCTCAGAAAGAACTGAACAAATATGATCTCGGAATCCATAAGTCAACTGCGCCTTCCGATACTGTTGCAAAAGGAAAGATCATCAGCCAGGATCCTGCTGATGGAAAGAAAGTAAAGAAGCATACAACAGTCAATGTTGTGATCAGCAGTGGTGAAGAAGCTAAGATGACAACGATTCCAAATGTTGTTGGAATGTCGGAAGCTGATGCAGAAAAAGCACTTCAGGATAAGAATCTTGTTGTGAAGAAAGGTGATCCGGTCTACAGTGATGATGTGGAACAGGGAGAAGTTGTTTCTGTCAGTCCGAGTGAAGGTGCAGAAGTAAAAGAAGGAACAACGGTCACTCTTGTAATAAGCAAGGGAAATCAGCCGGCAACAGTTCCTAAACTTACCGGAAAGTCCCAGTCGGATGCTGAAGCAGCACTTTCACAGGCAGGTTTGTCCGGAAATGCAACTGAAGATTACAGTGATACTGTAGAAGAAGGAGTTATTATTTCACAGGACACAGATGCCGGAAAAGAAGTATCTAAAGGTACAACAATCGGATATGTGGTGAGCAAAGGACCAAAGATGACGGTGGTTACAGTACCGGATCTTTCCTATAAAGACCAGAATACAGCGGAAAAACTGTTGAAGCAGGCAGGACTTACACCGGAGTATATTGGTGAAGATTATAGTGATGAATATCCAGAAGGACAGGTATTCTATCAGTCTGTTAGCAGTGGTACGCAGGTAGAAAAAGGAACAACTGTCCAGTATATGGTCAGCAAAGGATCTCAGCCATCAGATCCGGATAGTGGAGATTCCGGAAATGATTCCGGGACAGAAGAGAACACGAATCAATGATAACAGAGAGCAAGTATATGCAGGGAAAGATAATAAAAGGGATTGCCGGATTCTACTACGTGAATGTAGTAGAATCCGGAATTTTTGAGTGTAAAGCAAAAGGTGCTTTTCGAAAAGACGGGATCAAGCCGTTGGTCGGTGATGATGCTGTGATCGAGGTACTTGATGAAAAAGAAATGACAGGAAATATCACAGAGATCCTGCCGCGTAAGAATGAGTTGATTCGTCCGGCAGTAGCCAATATTGATCAGGCACTGGTTGTGTTTGCGGTGACAAAACCGAAACCACATTATAATCTGTTGGATCGTTTTCTTGTCATGATGGAACGAAAAGAGATACCTGTCGTATTATGTTTTAATAAGACGGATATTGCCAGTCATCCTGAAATTGCAGAATTGAAAGAAGTTTATACCGGATGCGGATATCCGGTAATCTTCACAAGTGCGAAGGAAGAAGAAAATATCAGTGAGTTAAAATCACTTTTAAAAGGAAAGACAACTTCGATTGCAGGTCCTTCCGGTGTTGGAAAATCATCCCTGATCAATCTTCTGCAGTCTGAAGTGAAGATGGAGACAGGAAGTATCAGTAAGAAGATTGACCGTGGGAAACATACAACAAGACATTCCGAACTGATCGTGATTGGAGAAGATTCTTATATTATGGATACTCCGGGATTCAGTTCTCTTTACGTCAATGATTTCGAAAAAGAAGATTTAAAATATTATTTTCCGGAATTCACACCGTTTGAAGGACAGTGCAAGTTCAATGGCTGTGACCATATTCATGAACCCGGATGCGCTGTAAAAGAGGCAGTTGAAGAAGGGAAGATCCATAAGATCAGATATGAAGATTATACGGAGATGTACCGTGAACTAAAGGAAAGAAAGAGGTATTAAGTTTATGAAAAATATTTTGGCACCATCTATTCTCTCAGCAGATTTCAAGATTTTAGGAGAACAGTTGAAATTAACAGAAGAAGCAGGCGCAGAGTATATTCATTTTGATGTGATGGACGGAATGTTCGTTCCAAGCATTTCTTTTGGAATGCCTGTTCTCGCATCAATCAAGGGAGCAACAACACAGATACTGGATGTTCATCTCATGGTGACAGAACCGATTCGTTATGTGGAAGAATTCGTGAAAGCAGGAGCAGATATCGTTACAGTTCATTATGAAGCATGTGAAGATCTGCAGGCAACAATTGATAAAATCCATGCAGCAGGAGCGAAAGTGGGAATTTCTATTAAACCAAAGACACCGGTTGATGTACTGCTTCCATATCTGGATCAGGCAGAGATGTTTCTGATCATGTCTGTAGAACCGGGATTTGGCGGACAGGCATTTATTCCGGAATCACTGGAGCGTATCAGTGAATTGAGAAACCTTCTGAATGAAAAAGGACTTACAACTGATATTGAAGTAGATGGTGGAATATATCATAAAAACGTGGCAGAAGTACTTGCAGCCGGAGCGAATGTAATGGTCTCAGGTTCAGGCGTTTTTAAAGGTGATATCAAAGATAATACAGCAAAGTTTATGGAGATTTTAAACGGCAATGTGTAAGAGAACAGTTATTGTGAGCGGGGGAATGCTGGAAGAAGATTTTGTCCTTCCGATTCTTGAGGCAGAAGAGACAGAATTTATTATCGGAGTAGATAAAGGACTCGCATTTCTTTATGAACATAAGATCAAGCCGGATTACATTGTAGGAGATTTTGACAGTGTACCGGAAGAAGTAATCGATTATTATAGAAAAGAAGCAAGTGTACCGATCCGGGAGTTCAATCCGGTAAAGGATGCGTCTGATACGGAGATTGCACTTCGTATGTGTCTTGGACTCAGAAGAAAAGAAATCTGGATTCTTGGAGGAACAGGAAATCGTCTGGATCATTTCTGGGCTAATGTTCAGTGCCTGAATATTGCACTTGAAGCAGGATCTCAGGCGATGATCTTAGACAGTCATAATAGAATTCGTCTGCTTGATCATGGAATCGCAATTCGCAGAGAAGAAGCTTTCGGAAAGTATTTTTCAGTATTTCCGATGCAACTTCCGGTTGAGGATTTCTGTATCAGCGGTGCAAAATATCCATTGCAGAATCATTTGCTCTCATCAGGAGACAGCTTATGTGTGAGTAATGAGTTTGCAGAAGGTGAAGATGAAGTGAAGATCTCTTTCGTGTTTGGAAAAGTGATTTTGATGGAGACGAGAGATTGAAATTCAAGCCCCATTATAGTATAATATTAGATGCTATTTTGGGGCTTCTTTTTGTGAAAGAGTCACATAACAGAAAATAAGAGAAATAGACCTTGTGGATTTAGCTTTAGAAATCAAGGCTTTAAGGAGGAAATAGAGAAAATGAAACTTGGTATTGTGGGATTACCGAACGTAGGAAAAAGTACACTGTTCAATTCACTGACAAAGGCCGGTGCAGAATCTGCAAACTATCCATTCTGTACAATTGACCCGAATGTCGGTGTTGTAACAGTTCCGGATAAGAGACTGGATGTGCTTGGAGAGATGTATCATACAAAGAAGATCATTCCAGCAGCAATCGAGTTTGTTGATATTGCAGGACTTGTGAAGGGAGCATCCAAAGGAGAAGGACTTGGAAACCAGTTCCTTGCCAATATCCGTGAGGTTGATGCAATCGTACATGTTGTAAGATGCTTCGAGAATACGAATATTGTGCATGTAGACGGAAGTATTGATCCGCTGCGTGACATTGAGACAATCAATCTTGAGCTGATTTTCTCAGATCTTGAGGTTCTTGAAAGAAGAATCTCCAAGACAGTGAAGCTTTCTAGAAATGATAAGATGGCGGCGAAAGAGCTGGATCTTCAGAACCGTTTGAAAGCACATCTGGAAGAGAATAAGATGGCAAAGAGCTTCGTGACAGAGGATGAGGATGAGCAGGCATGGCTTGCCGAGTACAACCTTCTGACAGCAAAACCTGTAATCTTTGCGGCAAATGTATCTGAGGATGATCTTGCAGATGATGGTGCGAATAATGAAGGCGTTAAAGCTGTTCGTGAGTATGCAAAAAAAGAAAACTGCGAAGTGTTTGTTGTATGTGCTGAGATTGAAGAGGAAATTTCTCAGTTAGATGATGATGAGAAGGCTATGTTCCTTGAGGATCTTGGATTGGAAGAATCCGGACTTGAGAAGCTGATCAAGGCAAGCTATCATCTTCTTGGACTGATCAGTTATTTGACAGCAGGTGAGCCGGAAGTTCGTGCATGGACAATCAAGAAGGGAACTAAGGCACCACAGGCAGCTGGTAAGATTCATACAGACTTTGAACGTGGATTTATCCGTGCGGAAGTAGTAAGTTATGATGATCTGATGGCATGTGGAACTCATGCGGCAGCGAAAGAAAAAGGATTGGTTCGTTTGGAAGGAAAAGACTATGTCGTTCAGGACGGAGATATCATGCTGTTCAGATTTAATGTTTAACAGATATAGGAAATATGCTTGAAAACCAGTTAGATTCATTGTTTTCTAATTGGAAAAGCAGTAAAAACAGGAATCAGGGACAACTGGATTTGTTCCTGATTTCTGTGGATATGAAAGGAAATAACATAATATGCATTATAATATCAGCTTTCCGAATTTAGGGATTTATCTGGATCATGTAGGAAAAAGCATCAGCATCTTTGGCTTTTCCATTGCTTACTACGGCATGATTATCGGTGCAGCAATTTTGATTGGATTTTTGATTGCCACAGTGGAAGCAAAAAGAACAGGACAGAATCCGGAAGACTATCTGGATATGGGAATTGTCGGAGTAATTGCAGGAATTGCAGGCGCAAGAATCTATTATGTGATTTTCTCCTGGGATTTATATAAAGATAATCTTTTGTCTATCTTTAATCTCAGAGAAGGTGGTCTGGCAATTTATGGTGGCGTGATCGGAGCAGTGATCGCAGTTTTTGTGATGGCTGCTGTTAAGAAAAAATCACCATTTCAGATTTTGGATACAATCGCACTGGCGCTTCTGAATGGTCAGATGCTTGGACGTTGGGGGAATTTCTTTAACAGGGAAGCGTTTGGAGAATATACGGATTGTCTGTTTGCGATGAGGCTTCCGGTTGATGCAGTAAGACCGGGAGATATCACAGAACTTATGCGTGAGAATATGCAGAGAATTGATGGAGTCAGTTATATCCAGGTACATCCGACATTTTTGTATGAATCATTATGGTGTGCCGGACTGCTTATTATATTGTTTCTGTATAGGAAACATAAGAAATATGAAGGTGAGCTCTTTCTTATGTACCTGTTTGGTTATGGGGCAGGACGCGTGTGGATCGAGAGGCTTAGAACGGATCAGCTTGTTCTTCCGGGGATCGGATTTCCGGTGTCAGAACTTCTGGCAGGTTGTCTGGTGATTATGACAGGAATTATGCTGATCTATTGCAGAAGACATTGCAGAAAAAGAAACGAGAAGAAAAAAGTGGATCAGTACGAGCCGGTGCCAACAAAGATCAAAGGGAAAAAACCACCGAAGTGGGATGACCGGTTGTTTAAGAATAGATAGAATAATAAGAAAAAAGTATAGTGATTCATAAGTCAGAAGAGTTAATGTTCAACAGAAAGAACTCTTCTGACTTTTTCTATTCCTGCCTGTTTTAGTTAATAATCCCCAATACCAGCACTGATAACTATTCTCAAAACAATACTCTGTACACGAAAATATACAAAAGAGGATATTTATAACTCTAGACTTTTGTGACTTTTGGAGATATAATAAAATTACATGTGAATTAATTATACTTAACTCAGTGTAAAACCTATGTAACACCTAAGGAGGAATAAAAATGGCAAGAAAAATGAAGACCATGGACGGTAATCAGGCAGCAGCTCACGTTTCTTATGCATATACAGAAGTAGCAGCTATTTACCCGATTACGCCTTCATCCGTTATGCCGGAGCATATCGATGAGTGGGCTACTGAAGGAAGGAAGAACATTTTCGGACAGACTGTACAGGTTACAGAGATGCAGTCCGAGGCCGGAGCAGCAGGTGCTGTTCACGGATCATTAGCAGCAGGTGCTCTTACAACAACATTTACTGCTTCTCAGGGACTCCTTCTTATGATTCCTAACTTATATAAGGTTGCTGGTGAGCAGCTTCCGGGAGTATTCAACGTATCTGCCCGTGCACTTGCAAGCCACGCACTGTCAATTTTTGGAGATCATTCTGACGTTTATGCATGTCGTCAGACAGGAGCAGCTATGCTCTGTGAATCCAGCGTACAGGAAGTAATGGACCTTACTCCGGTTGCTCATTGTGCAGCACTTGAAGGAAAGATTCCATTCATCAACTTCTTTGATGGATTCAGAACATCACACGAGATTCAGAAAATCGAGACATGGGATTATGAAGATCTGAAAGACATGGTAAGCATGGAAGCAATCGATGAGTTCCGCGCACATGCACTTAACCCGAACCACCCATGCCAGAGAGGTTCAGCTCAGAACCCGGATATCTTCTTCCAGGCAAGAGAGGCTTGTAACCCATTCTATGATGCACTTCCGGGAATCGTTCAGAAGTACATGGATAAGGTTAATGAGAAGATCGGAACAGACTACAAACTGTTCAACTACTATGGAGCAGCAGATGCAGAGCATGTGATCGTAGCTATGGGATCTGTTTGTGACACAATCGAGGAGACAATCGATTACCTGACAGCTGCAGGAGAGAAAGTCGGAGTTGTTAAAGTTCGTCTTTACAGACCATTCAGCGCAGAAGCTCTGATCGATGCTATCCCGGATACAGTTAAGAAGATTTCTGTTCTTGACAGAACAAAAGAGCCAGGAGCACTTGGCGAGCCACTGTACCTGGATGTTGTTGCAGCACTTAAAGGATCTAAGTTCGATGCAGTTCCAGTTTACACAGGACGTTATGGACTTGGTTCTAAAGATACAACACCTGCTCAGATCGTTGCTGTATACCACAACGATGAGAAAGCTAAATTCACAATCGGTATTGAAGATGATGTTACACATCTTTCACTTGATGCTGGTAAGCCACTTGTTACAACACCAGAAGGAACAATCAACTGTAAGTTCTGGGGACTTGGAGCAGATGGTACTGTTGGAGCAAACAAGAACTCCATCAAGATCATTGGTGATAACACAGACATGTATGCACAGGCTTACTTTGATTATGACTCTAAGAAGTCCGGTGGTGTTACAATGTCTCACCTTCGTTTCGGTAAGAAACCGATTAAATCAACATACCTGATCCATCAGGCTAACTTTGTTGCATGTCATAACCCGTCTTATGTTAACAAATACAACATGGTTCAGGAACTTGTTGATGGAGGAACATTCCTTCTGAACTGCCCATGGGATATGGAAGGACTTGAGGAGCATCTTCCGGGACAGGTAAAAGCTTATATCGCTAACCACGGAATTAAATTCTACACAATCGATGGTATCAAGATTGGTAAAGAGATCGGACTTGGCGGACGTATCAATACAGTTCTTCAGTCTGCATTCTTCAAACTTGCAGCTATCATTCCGGAAGAAGAGGCTATTGACCTTATGAAAGCAGCTGCTAAGGCTACTTACGGAAGAAAAGGTGACAAGATCGTTCAGATGAACTACGATGCAATCGATGCTGGTGCAAAACAGGTTGTAGAAGTAGAAGTTCCGGAAAGCTGGAAAGATGCAGCTGATGAAGGACTTGCTACACCACACATCGCAGACGGCGGAAGAACTGATGCAGTTGCATTTGCTAAGAATATTCAGGCAAAAGTTAACGCTCAGGAAGGAAATACACTCCCTGTATCTGCATTCAATGATTATGTTGATGGATCTACACCGTCAGGAACATCTGCATATGAGAAACGTGGTATCGCAGTAGATATTCCGGTTTGGAATCCAAATCAGTGTATCCAGTGTAACCGTTGTGCATATGTATGTCCACACGCAGTTATCCGTCCGGTAGCTCTGACAGAGGAAGAAGTTGCTCAGGCTCCAGAAGGACTTAAGACACTTGATATGATCGGAATGCCGGGAATGAAGTTCACAATGACAGTATCCGCTTACGACTGTACAGGATGTGGATCTTGTGTGAATGTCTGCCCGGGCAAGAAGAATAAAGAGACAGGCGAAGTTGAGAAGGCTCTTACAATGGCTAACATGGAAGCTAATGCAGGAGAGCAGACATTCTTCGACTTTGGTAGAGAGATTCCGGTTAAACCAGAAGTTGTTGCTAAATTCAAAGAGACAACAGTTAAGGGAAGCCAGTTCAAACAGCCACTCCTTGAGTTCTCAGGAGCTTGTGCAGGATGTGGTGAGACACCATACGCTAAGCTGATCACACAGCTGTTTGGTGATAGAATGTATATTGCAAATGCAACAGGATGTTCTTCTATCTGGGGTAACTCTTCACCGTCTACACCTTACACAGTAACACCAGAAGGTAAAGGACCTGCATGGAGCAACTCCCTGTTTGAAGACAACGCTGAGTTTGGATACGGTATGCTGCTTGCACAGAATACAATCAGAGACAGACTGAAAGCAAAAGTTGAGAAGATCGCAGAGAAGACTACAGATGAGGCAGTTAAGGCTGCAGCAGCTGAGTATCTTGAGACATATACAGTAGGCGCTACAAATGGAACAGCTACAGACAAACTTGTTGCAGCTCTTGAAGCACTCGATTGCGATTGCGAAGAGAGAGCAGAAGTTCTGAAGAACAAAGATTTCCTTGCTAAGAAATCCCAGTGGATCTTCGGAGGAGACGGATGGGCTTACGATATCGGATACGGCGGAGTTGACCACGTTCTTGCAAGCAAGAAAGATATCAACATTATGGTATTCGATACAGAGGTTTACTCCAACACAGGTGGACAGTCCTCTAAGGCTACTAAGACTGGTGCTACAGCTCAGTTCGCAGCAGGCGGAAAAGAGACTAAGAAGAAAGACCTTGCAGGAATGGCTATGACATACGGATACGTATACGTAGCTCAGATCGCTATGGGTGCTGACTTCAACCAGACAGTTAAGGCAATCGCTGAGGCTGAGGCTTATCCGGGACCATCACTGATCATCGCTTACGCTCCATGTATCAACCATGGTATCAAGAAGGGTATGAGCAAAGCTCAGACAGAGGAACAGCTGGCAGTAGAGTGTGGATACTGGAATAACTTCCGTTACAACCCGGCTGCAGAGGGAGACAAGTTCTCACTTGACAGCAAGGCTCCGAAGGCAGAAGGATACCAGGACTTCCTGAATGGTGAAGTACGTTACAACGCACTGAAGAGAGCTAACCCGGCTAAGGCTGACAAGCTCTTCGCTCTCAATGAGCAGGAAGCTATGGAGAGATACGATTACCTGAACAAACTGGTAACTGTATACGCTGCAGAAAAAGAAGATAAATAAGGATATTTCATGAGTGAATGAGATATGAAAAGAGGAGATCTCCGTAAGGGGATCTCCTTTTGCGTGAAAAAATGATGGAGGTTAACCTGCTTCACAATTTTTGATTACAGTGGTGCGCGAAGATATTTCTTCGGTGTCATTCCTTTATATTTTTTAAAGGTTTTGATAAAGTAGCTTACATCGTTAAATCCACAGCTAAGTCCGATGTCTGCGATTGATTCATTCGAAGTAACGAGCTTGAAACAAGCTTGTTCTATTCTATAGTAATTCAGATAGTCAACAGGAGTTCTATGGGTCATATCTTTAAAGTAGCGACAGAAATATTTTGAATTCATACCGGCGGCCTGAGCCAGATCTTCCAGTGTGATACAGTCAGCATAATGGTTTTCAATCACTTCAAGAGCTTTCTTTAAATGTTCTATTTTTCGGCTATCCTTTTGACTGATGATTCGAACGTTTTCATACAATTTATTTTCCAAAATATAGCCTAAGAATTCGTACAGAGTACCAATCACCATAAGCTCGTGCCCTTCAGTACGCTTTTTGATATGTTCAAACATCATGGAGGTAATATGCTCTAAATTCTTTACAGGTGCTTTGATAAGGGAAGGGATAGTCAGAGTGTCACTTCCGATCTTCTTAAGCAGACGTTCGCTGGCATGATTTACCGCCATGAGCGATTCAAGGTTAAAAACAAGGCATTCATAGACACAATCCTTAGGAATTCCGCCATGAAGAAGCCCTCCTTTTATGAAAATAAGGTCGCCGGCTTCTGCAGTGAATTCACTTTCACCAATTGACATAAGTAATTTCCCTTTTAAAACACGAATAAGTTCATATTCGATGTGCCAGTGATAAGACATTTCATACCGTGGATGATTCGGCGTAACATGATAAAATTCAATTGGAAAATCAATGGTTCCGTGATTACGTTCTTCTCTGTAATTGATGTATTTCATGCAATAATCTCCTTTAAAAATCTAAATCATGTAAAAACAAACACATATGTGGAAATATATGTTTATAAATTGTACTTTGTTGTATAAAAGGTGAATATCTTTATATTTTTATTCTAGTATACCACAAGACAAAAAGAAAGGAAAGAACTATAATGATACTCAAAGAAGCGGTTCTGCAAAGGAAGATAAGCAGAGCAAGGCAAACAATTAAGGAGGAATGTAATTATGGCAGAAAGAAGATTAGTAGGATCTTATCCAGTAATTGGTATCAGACCGACAATCGATGGACGTAGAGGAGCTCTTGACGTAAGAGGATCTCTTGAAGAGCAGACAATGAACATGGCAAAATCTGCAGCAAAACTGTTTGAGGAGAACTTAAGATATTCAAATGGTGAGCCGGTTAAAGTTGTTATCGCTGACACAACAATCGGACGTGTAGGTGAGAGTGCTGCCTGTGCTGATAAGTTCAGAAGAGAAGGCGTAGATATCACAGTTACAGTTACACCTTGCTGGTGCTACGGAGCTGAGACAATGGATATGGATCCACAGACAATCAAAGCTGTATGGGGATTCAACGGAACAGAGAGACCGGGAGCTGTATACCTTGCATCTGTACTTGCTACACATGCACAGAAGGGACTTCCGGCATTCGGAATTTACGGACATGACGTTCAGGAAGCTGACGACACAACAATTCCGGAAGACGTTAAAGAGAAACTTCTTAGATTCGGACGTGCAGCTGTTGCAGCAGCATCCATGAGAGGAACATCTTACCTTCAGATCGGATCTGTTACAATGGGTATCGGTGGATCTATCATTGATTCTGATTTCATCGAGTCTTACCTTGGAATGCGTGTAGAGTCTGTTGATGAGGTAGAAATCATCCGTCGTATGTCAGAAGAGATCTATGACAAGGCTGAGTTCGAGAAAGCTCTTAAATGGGCAAAAGAGACTTGCAAGATTGGTTGGGATAAGAACCCAGAAGAGCTTCAGGCTTCTCCAGAGGAGAAAGAGGAGCAGTTCGAGTTCGTTGTTAAGATGGCAGTTATCATCAAAGACCTTATGAACGGAAACAAGAATCTTGACGAGAAGTTCTCAGAGGAAGCAATCGGACACAACGCTCTGGCAGCTGGATTCCAGGGACAGAGACAGTGGACAGACTTCTATCCGAACGGAGACTTCGCAGAGGCAGTTCTGAATACATCTTTCGACTGGAACGGAGCTCGTGAGCCATACATCCTTGCTACAGAGAACGACGTTCTCAACGGACTTGGAATGATGTTCATGAAACTTCTTACAGGACGTGCTCAGATCTTCGCTGATGTTCGTACATACTGGAGCCCAGAGGCAGTTAAGAAAGCTACAGGATATGACCTCGAGGGTGTTGCTAAAGAGAACGGTGGATTCCTTCACCTGATCAACTCTGGAGCAGCTTGTCTTGATGCATCTGGTGTTGCTAAAGACGAGAACGGTAACGGCGTTATGAAAGAATGGTGGAACGTTACAGAAGAAGACCAGAAAGCAATCATGGATGCTACAGAGTGGTGCATGGCTGACAACGGATACTTCCGTGGAGGCGGATACTCAAGCCGTTACGAGACACGTGCTCAGATGCCAGCTACAATGATCCGTCTTAACCTTGTAAAAGGCCTTGGACCGGTTCTTCAGATTGCAGAAGGATGGACACTTGAACTTCCAGAAGAAGTATCTGATAAGCTTTGGAAACGTACAGACTACACATGGCCATGTACATGGTTTGCTCCAAGATGTGATGGTAAAGAGGGAGCATTTAAGACAGCTTATGATGTAATGAACAACTGGGGAGCTAACCACGGTGCTATCTCCTATGGACACATCGGAGCTGACCTGATCACAATGTGCTCAATGCTTCGTATTCCAGTATCTATGCACAACGTACCGGAGAAAGATATCTACCGTCCGGCAGCATGGAATGCATTTGGAATGGATAAAGAAGGCGCTGACTTCAGAGCTTGTAAGAACTACGGACCACTTTACAAATAAGAATGAGTCCTTTTGTCAGGAAATGTAAAAAGACTGTAAATACAGTTTCGATACAGAGCTAGAACAAAGAATGCGGGGGGTCTGCCTATGCAGGGCCCCCGCTTTAATACCGACTAAAAGAGTATTAAGAAAAGAGGAAGATTATGGAGAAAAAAGTATTAGCATTTGACTTTGGTGCTTCAGGCGGAAGAGCAATGTGCGGAACTTTTGATGGTGACAAGATCAGCATTGAAGAACTTCACCGTTTTTCTAACGATCCGGTTATCCTGAATGGATCAATGTACTGGGATGTACTGAGATTATTTTTTGAGATCAAACAGGGTCTGATCAAAGCAAAGAAATGTGGAAAGATCGAAAGTATCGGTATCGACACATGGGGAGTTGATTTTGGACTGATCGACGAAGAAGGAAGACTTCTTGAGAACCCTGTACATTACCGTGATGCACGTACAGAAGGAATGATCGAAGAAAGTTTCAAACTGATCGATAAAGAGAAATTCTACCAGATCACAGGAAATCAGTTCATGGATCTCAACACAGCATTCCAGCTCCTTTCTCTTGTAAAGACAAGAAAAGAGCTTCTTGAAAAAGCTGACAAGATGATTTTGATGCCAGACCTTTTCAACTACTTCCTTACAGGGGAGAAAAAAGCTGAGTATTCTATCGCTTCTACAACACAGCTTCTTGATGCGAAAAAGGGCGAGTGGTCAGATGAAGTGATCGAAGCACTGGGAATTCCGAAACATATTTTCCCAGAAATCGTACCTACAGGTACAAAGATCGGCACTCTTACAGATGAAATCTGTACAGAGCTTGGTCTGGATAAGATTGATGTTATGGCTGTTGCAGGACATGATACGCAGAGCGCACTTGTATCTGTACCAACATCAGAAGAAGATTTTATCTTCCTGAGTTGTGGAACATGGTCACTGCTTGGAACAGAGCTTGCAGAACCTATTATCAATGAGAAATCTGAGCATTACAACATCACGAATGAAGGTGGATATGGAAGAAAGATTTCCTTCCTTAAGAATATCATTGGATTGTGGTGTATTCAGGAAAGCCGTCGTCAGTGGATCCGCGAAGGAAATGAGTACGGATTTGGCGAGCTTGAGATTATGGCAAAAGAAGCTCCGGCACTTCAGAGCTTTATTGATCCGGATGCACCGGAATTCACACCTGCCGGAGATATTCCGACAAGAATCCGTGAATTCTGCAAGAAGACAGGACAGCCTGTTCCGGAAACAGTCGGAGAAGTTGTTCGTTGCATCAACCAGAGTCTTGCAATGAAATATCGTCATGCGATGGAAGAGATTAAAGAGTGTACAGGTAAAGATTATAAGACGGTCTACATGGTAGGCGGTGGAACACAGAGTGCTCTTCTTTGCCAGTTCACAGCAAATGCATGTGGATGCAGAGTAAGTGCAGGTCCGATCGAGGCGACTGTTCTCGGAAATATTGCACTGCAGCTCATGGCTTCCGGAGATATCAAATCTATCGAAGAAGCAAGAGAAATTATCAAACGTTCTCAGGACATCAAGATCTACGAGCCACAGGACAAAGAAGCATGGGACGAAGCATACGAGAGATTTAAGAAAATTTTAGTATAGTGCTTTGAACTAAGGGGGAATGAGTTGCCAGTTGTAGTGTAATTATGGCGTTGCTGATCGCACATCGTGTGAACAGTAACATTATGGCTGGCAACGTAATAAAAAGAATTCTTCAGAAACACTTGACTGTCAATCTGCTGTATGATTTAATGGAATAAGCAGTTAAGTTGGGCAAAATGCATAACGGTTCGCTGATTGGCCTGGGAGGAGAAGATTATGGCTGCTACTATTCGCGATATCAAGAAAAGGACAGGATTGTCCCTTGCAACGATATCGAAGTATTTGAATGGCGGTAATGTATTGCCGGAAAATCGTATCTTGATTGAGGAGGCAATCAACGAACTGCATTATGAAGTGAACGAGCTCGCAAGAGGGCTTGTTACCCACAAGACAAAGACAATTGGAGTTCTGGTCTATGATATACAGTGTCTTTTTGTAGGAAGTATGCTGCATTATCTGGGAATGGAACTTCATAAAAAGGGATATGGAATGTTGATCTGTGATTCCTGTAATGACGAGAAGCTACAGAAAGAAAATTTGCAGTTTCTTCTTAGCAGGAAAGTGGATGGAATATTGGTATTTGCTGTAGGAATGCATGGAAAGTTTCTTCATGCTGCGAAAAAAGCAAATGTTCCGGTTGTTCTGGTTGACAGATCATTCCAGGATGAAGAATATGATTGCGTTGAGGTTGATAACCGGACAGCAATCTATCGTGCAACAAATAAATTAATTGAGAACCATCACAAGAAAATAGCTGTGATTGCCTCTAATATTGAATATACCGGAAGGGAACGTGTGAAAGGATATTCTGATGCGATGAACCAGGCAGGACTGGAGATTCCAAAGGAATACTGTAAGCTGGGAAGGCATTCTTTTGAACATGGGTACAGAGGAATGAAAGAACTTTTGGAGCTTGAAGACCGTCCGACCGGTGTGATCTTAGGAAACTATAACACCATGCTTGGTGGAATTATGGCATTGAACGAATCAGGACTCTCCTGTCCGCAAGATGTCTCGCTCATCGGAGTGGATAATCTTCCGATGACCCAGGTGCTGCGCCCTAAATTATGGCTGATTGTCCAGCCAATGGAAACGATGTGCGAGAAGGCTGTAGCTATGCTCCTGGAGCGAGTAAATGGAGAGCAAAACGGTATGCCGGTAAAAATTAGTTTCAGTACCTCTGTAAGAGAGGGAGACTCAATACGAGACCTTGGATAGTGCATAAGCAAAATGCACAGAAAAGCGTGGTTTTTGTTGTGAGAATGGATAAAAATATAGTGAAAACAAACAAAAACGAACCGTTTCGCTCTAAAAACGGTGGGAAATCTTGACAAAACGTGGAGACAAAGCTATAATTTATTCATGTATCAAAGGTGTGCGGGAAAATTGAAAACACACTTTGAAAAACAAAAAATCTTAAAGCTTTGAAAGCGAACCGTTACGCTGAGGTTAAGAGGAATGGGGGTATCGTAAGAGTTAATCGACAATCCAGTCAACACCAGCAAAGTAAAAGATGGGAGGAAGAAAATTGGAAAAATTTAAACAAAATCCTTTTGTAAAAAAGGTAGGATTTAACAGAATTGTTTTGTGCTGTGTCCTTCTTCTGATGTACGGACTCTTCTGTGCACTGACCGGAGGAAGCTTCGCAGGAATGAACCGAATCATGAGCGCACTCAATTATGCTTATTTCCTTGGATTTTTATCACTGGGTGTTACATTTGTAATTGCTACAGGACAGATCGACTTCTCTATTGGACCGGTTATGTTCTGTTGTGCACTTATCTCAGGTTACACATTGACAACACATGGAATTTCCATGCCGGTTGCAATCCTGATCAGTATCCTTGTGGGATTTGCTTTTGGTCTCTTTAATGGATACCTGGTAGCTTACTGGTCAGTACCTTCATTCATCACTTCAATGGCAAGTATGAATATTGCAAAAGGTCTTGCGTCAGTTTACACAAAGACACAGTCAGTCAGCTGGCCACAGGCAGCAGATCCGGACAACGGATGGTTCAGAAATCTTGTGACATATAACGGATTCCCGGTTGGACTTGTTATTCTTCTGGTAGTTGCAGTTGTCTGTGCGATTATCCTGAACAAGACAAGAATCGGACGTTACATCCTTTGCCTTGGTAGTAACAAAGAAGCTGTTAGACTTTCAGGTGTAGATGTTAAGAAATGGGAAATGCTTGCATTCATTATCTGTGGAGTTCTCGTTGGAATGGGCGCTATCTTCTATGTATCTGCATATACAACAGTACAGCCTGGTTATGGAGATCAGTACAACAACGAAGCAATCGCCGGATGTGTAATGGGTGGTACATCCATGGCAGGTGGACTTGCATCCATCAGCGGTACAATCATTGGTGTATTTATCATCGCTCTTCTTCAGGAAGGAATTCTGGCTCTTGGCTTTACAAAAGATTATCAGCTTATCATTACAGGTGTTATTGTTATCGTCGCAGTATTCAGTGACGTACTTGCAAGACGCAGAAAGAACTAATTTCTCTTCTATATTAAGAGATCAGCTTTATGAATGATGAACGAAATGTTTGATTGAAAGAAAGGCAAGGGTAATAAAATGGGCGAAGTTATATTGGAAATGAAAGGGATTGATAAATCTTTCCCAGGTGTTCACGCACTTGACCATGTAGATCTTGAGATCAGAAAAGGCGAAGTTCTTGCTCTTATGGGAGAGAATGGTGCCGGAAAATCAACTCTGATGAAAGTTCTCACAGGTATTTATACAAAAGATTCAGGAACAATTACATATGAAGGTAAAGAAGTTGAGTTCCACAGTGCTCGTGAGGCGCAGGACAATGGTGTTATCATCGTACACCAGGAGCTGAACATGCTTGGTCATCTGACAGTTGCTCAGAACATCTTCATCGGAAGAGAGTTCAAGAAGGGCATCAAGATCGATGACAAGAAGATGAACGAAGAAGCACAGAAACTGTTCGACAGAATGAACGTTGATATTGATCCTAGAGAGACAATGTCAAAACTTACAGTAGGTAAGCAGCAGATGTGTGAGATCGCAAAAGCTATTTCACATGATGCAAAGATTATCATCTTTGACGAGCCATCAGCAGCTCTGACAGAGACAGAGATCGAGCAGTTGTTCAAGATCATCCGTGACCTGAGAAGTCAGGGAATGGGAATTGTTTATATCTCCCACCGTATGGATGAGATTAAAGTGATCACAGACCGTGTTACAGTCATGAGAGATGGTACTTATGTTGGAACATTGATCACAAAAGAAAGTACAAAAGACGACATCATCAACATGATGGTTGGTCGTGTTATTTACGAAGATCCGAAGGAGAAAAACATGACACCTCCGGGAGCACCGGTAGTTCTTAAAGTTGAACACCTGAACGCTGGTAAGATGGTACAGGATGTAAGCTTCGAACTTCACAAAGGTGAGATCCTTGGATTCTCCGGACTGATGGGAGCTGGACGTACAGAGACAGCCAGAGCACTCTTTGGAGCTGACCCGATCGACAGCGGTGATATTTATATCAACGGTAAGAAGGTTACAATCAAGAGCCCACAGGATGCTGTTAAGTGCGGTATCGGTTATCTGTCAGAGGACAGAAAGAGATATGGTATTGTTGTACAGAAATCAGTTGCTGAGAATACAACAATGGCAACACTTGAAAAATTCATGAGCGGTCCTTTTATCAATAAGAAGAAAGAGAACAAGATTGCTCAGGAATATGTTGAGCAGCTTGCAACAAAGACTCCTGGTACAGATCAGCTGGTAGTTAATCTGTCAGGTGGTAACCAGCAGAAAGTCGTTATTGCAAAATGGCTGACAAGAGACTGTGACATCCTTATCTTCGATGAGCCTACAAGAGGTATCGACGTTGGAGCTAAGAATGAGATTTACAAGCTGATGAATCAGCTGGCAGCAGAAGGAAAAGCCATTATTATGATTTCCTCCGAGATGACAGAGATCCTTCGTATGAGTGACAGAATCGTTGTTATGTGCGAAGGTAAGAAGACAGGTGAGCTGGATATTTCCGAAGCTACACAGGAAAATATCATGAACATGGCTACACGTGAGATTGAGTAGGGAGGGAAAAAGTAATGGCAAATAATACAACAAAGAAGGCCGGCTCTAATAAGTCATTTATTGACAGAATGGGAGGACAGAAATTCATCGTCCTGCTCGTTGTTATTGCACTGTTTATCTTCTTCTGTGCAATGAGCCCGAACTTCAGAAAATATACAACATTTATTAACATTCTGGACTTCTCCTATTATATTGTCCTGATGGCAATTGGAGTAGCCTTTCCACTGATGACAGGTGGTGTTGACCTGTCAATCGGTACTGGACTTGTATGTTATTCACTCGTTGGTGGATATCTGATCGTTCACAAAGGAATGCCTACAATCGTTGGTATCCTTGCAGCAATTATTCTTGGAATGCTGATTGGTGTTCTGAATGGTGTACTGGTAGCAATCATGGACCTGCCGGCATTCCTGGCAACACTTTGTACTTGTATGATTACTCGTGGACTTGGTTCCATTATCGTAGGTGGATTCGGAATCTCATGGCCGGCAGCAGCAGCACCGGGCGGATGGTTCAGAAGTATCTTCAAGATTCAGTCTGGCGGACAGAATATCCCGATCGGTTTCCTGTGGGTAATTCTTCTCGTTGTTGTTATGACATTCGTACTGAATCATACAAGAATTGGACGTTATACACTTGCAATCGGAAGTAACAAAGAAGCAACAAGACTTTCCGGAGTTAATGTAAGATTCTATCATATTGCAGCATATGTAATCTGTGGATTCTTCGCAGGACTTGCTTCTATCGCATACTCCGCTATCTTCGCTACAGTTCAGCCAGGAAGTGGTGCTGGATTCGAGCTTGAGGCTATCGGTGGAGCAATCATCGGTGGTGTATCCATGACAGGTGGTGTAGGAAGCATCACAGGAACACTGTTTGGTGTATTCGTTATCTGTCTTCTGAAGACTGGTCTTCCATTCATCGGACTGACAGCTAACTGGCAGCAGATTATTACAGGATTTGTCCTGATCGCAGCCGTACTTGTTGATATTCTTAAGAGAAAAGCAGGAAAAGAGTAATTTTTTCCACTTAAATTTAGAATTTGTGAAAAATCACGAAAAAGCAATAATTAATTGCAAAACCATTAGTAATGTGCTATATTATTAATGTGTGCGGATAGATAGCAGCAGGAAAATATGCTGAAAAAAGCGTGAAAAAGAAAGCTGTTACTATAGAAGCTAAACGAAACAGACTGTATAAAGAGTTTTCGGACAAAAAAGTTTGGGCAAACTACTTCTGCAGAGCGATTTAAGAAATGCACGAAAGAGGCTCTGCCAGAGAGGCCCGGCATTAGGGAGAGGAAAACTGGAAGAAAACTCAGACAAGCAGTCACAAATTTATTTTGTCAGGAGGACATAATTATGAAAAAGAAAGTTTTAGCAGTTTTACTTGGTGGATGTATGGTAGTTGGAATGCTCGCAGGATGTGGATCCAATGGAGGTGACACTAAGACAACAGATGGCGACACTAAGACAGAAGGATCAGGAGATTCCAAGGGATATCATTTCGAAGTTGTTGTAAAGAGCTTCCAGTCTTCATACTGGCAGGCAGCTGTAGAGGGAATCAACCAGGCTTGTGATGAGCTCGGTGTTACAGCTAACACAACAGGACCGAACGCTGAGTCCGATATCGCTGACCAGGTTAACATGCTGAACAACGCAATCAACAAAAATCCAGATGGAATCGCTCTTGCAGCTTGTGACCAGAACTCAGTTCTTGGTCCACTGAAGACAGCACTTGAAAAGAAGATCCCAGTAGTATGCTTCGACTCAGGTGTTCCGGACGCTCCAGAAGGATCTGTATACGCAACAGTTGTAACAGACAACGAGCAGGCTGGTGGAATTGCTGCTGAGCATATTTATGAAGCAATCAAAGACAGAATCGGAAACGGACAGGTTCGTGTTGGTGAAGTTAACCAGGATGCAACATCTGCTAACATTTCTGAGCGTGGTATGGGATTCATCAACAAGTTCATCGAGCTTGCTAAAGCTGATGGAAAGACAGTAGCAGTTGTAGGAAATGACTTCTATGTAAACCAGGTAAAAGATAATGGCGATCAGGCATCTGCTGACGTAGTTCTCGAAGTTGCAGTTCCGGCACAGACAACAGTTGAGCTGTGTGCTACAGAGGCTTCTAACATCATGAACAAAGACGATACAATCGCTATGTTCGGATCAAACCAGGTATCTGCAGAGGGTGTTCTCACAGCTAACCAGAACCTGAACAAACTTGGAACAGATGATGATAAGATCGTTGCAGCTGGATTCGATGCTGGATCAGTTATCAAAGCCGCTGTTAAAGATGGTACATTACTTGGTGCTGTTACACAGTCTCCTCTGATGCAGGGTAAAATCTCCATCGAGACTCTTGCTAAGATCTGTGATGGTGAGTCTGTAGAAGACGTTACAACAGATGGTTACTGGTATGATTCTACAAACATGGATGATGAGGATATCTCTCCAAACCTGTATGACTAATTCATATCTGTAAAGAGAAGCTGAATTATTAAAGTGAAAAGAAAGGAATCGGGAAATTCCCGGTTCCTTTTTTAAAATAATATGTTATTATATCAAGGAGGAAGATAATATGTTAAAAGGAATTCCAAAAATTTTATCACCAGAACTGTTGAAAGTACTTGCTGAGATGGGACACAGTGACAGACTGGTTATCTCTGATGGAAACTTCCCGGCTGAATCAATGGGAAAAGACGCGATTGTGATCCGTTGCGACGGACACGGAGTACCGGAGATTCTTGATGCGATTCTTCAGGTGTTCCCTCTGGACAGCTATGTGGAGCATCCGGTAAATCTTATGGAAGTTATGCCTGGAGATACTGTGGAGACACCAATCTGGGATACATATAAAGAGATTATCCGTAAATATGATGACAGAGGTGATGCTGTTGTTGGAAACATTGAGCGTTTTGCATTCTATGATGAAGCTAAGACAGCTTATGCAATCATTGCAACAGGTGAATCAGCACTTTATGCGAATGTAATGCTTCAGAAGGGTGTTGTAACAGACTAGTCACATTTTTTAACGTAATGGAGGAACAATATGCTTGATCATGTAGAAAAAATATTTGCAGATATGAAGCCGATGATGAAAAAGTTGAAGAAGGCTTCTTATAAAGTAAATATGGAGGCTTTTATAGAGAATCATGGACATTATTTCCGTGAGATGACAGAATATACGGAGAATGCTTCTGATAAAGAAGCGGCAGCAAAAGAGCTTGCAGTATGCTTTACAGATAAGGTTTATGATGCATATGTTTCTCCGAAAAAAGGAAAAATAGACAGTGCAGTTCAGACAGATCTGAATTTCTTTATGATCTATTATGTATTTCCGGCAATTCTTTTGACAGAGCATGACGATGCGAAACTGATCGCAGATCATCTCTGCAGCAGATGGGGAGAAAAGTTTAAGAACAGTAAGATTCAGTATACAGATTATGATTCCTTATATGTATCGTTCCGTGAGAAGATATTTGGAATCTTTTAATACTTGCAAATTAACCATACTTGTGATAGAATAATTAAGATTCATGTAATGGCATGAGAAGATTTAAGAAGCTATATTTTTATGGTTTAACAGGTGTGCTGTTACGTCAGTGTGTAGGAGGTCATAGAAGATGGACATTTTGAAGATTGTTTTATACATTATCTTTGTTATAGACTGTATCGCATTATCAGCGATTATTCTTTTGCAGGAAGGAAAGTCAGCTGGATTGGGAACGATTGGCGGTATGGCGGATACTTACTGGGGACAGAACAAGGGACGTTCTATGGAAGGTGCACTTGTAAAGTCTACAAAGTTTCTTGCTATTCTTTTCCTGGTGCTTGCAGTAGTACTGAACCTTAAGGTTTTTAATTAATAACAGATGATGAAGTAAGTATAAGACATTCTATAATAAGACTATAGAATGTCTTTTTTTACTTTAAGTAGTGATGAAAGGTTACATCGTGTGAACAGTAACGATGAAAGGAAATAGAATGGATCAGACATTTGAAAAGAGAAAAAAAGTGATTTATGACTTTATTTGTGATGATTTTTATATCCCAATGAAAGTCAAAGAGATTGCGACGGTTCTTCAGGTATCGAAAGAACAGAGAAGAGAGCTTCAGGAAGTGTTGGATGCGCTCGTTGAAGAAGGAAAGATTACACTTTCTAAAAGAGGGAAATACAGTAAAGGGCAGACGAAGCGTATCACAGGAACCTTCCAGGCGAATATCCGTGGATTTGGATTTGTTATGGTAGAGGGTGAAGATGAGGATATCTTTATTCCTGGAGAGAATGTGAACGGTGCATTCCAGGGAGATGAAGTGGAATGTATTATTACAGGTGCGCCGGGCGGTAAGAGAAAAGAAGGAAAAATCGTAAGAATCGTGTCGCATCAGGTGAAGAAGATTGTCGGATTGTATGAGAAGAGTAAGAGTTTTGGATTTGTACGTCCGGATAATCAGAGATATCTGAAAGATATTTATATTCCGGCCGGAAAAGAGATGGGTGCCATGGACGGTCATAAGGTTGTGGTAGAACTGACATCTTATGGACAGGAACATGCTAAGCCGGAAGGAAAGATTGTTGAGATCATTGGTCATGTGAATGATCCGGGAGCGGATATTTTATCTATTGTAAAGGATTATGATCTTCCTACAGAATTTCCGGAGAAGGTATTGAATCAGGCGGTTCGTGTTGGAAAAGATGTATCAGAAGCAGATTGTGCAGGAAGATTGGATTTACGCGACTGGCAGATGGTTACGATCGATGGTGAAGATGCGAAGGATCTGGATGATGCGGTTTCTCTGACAATGAAGGATGAGAATTATCAGCTGGGAGTTCATATTGCGGATGTTACCAATTATGTACAGGAGAAAAGTGCTCTGGATCGAGAAGCACTGAAGCGTGGGACGAGTGTTTATCTTGCTGACCGTGTCATACCGATGCTGCCGCATGTGTTGTCGAATGGCATCTGTTCTCTGAATGCAGGGGAAGACCGTCTGGCATTATCCTGTATTATGACAGTGTCTCCAAAGGGCGAGGTGATCGATCATCAGATCGCGGAGACTGTGATCCAGGTAGACAAGCGTATGAGTTATACAGGTGTATCTAAGGTGCTGGCAGAAGAACCGGAAGCACTGGAAGAAGATAAGGATTTTGTTCCGATGATTCAGAAGATGCAGGAACTTTCAACGATTCTCAGAGAACGACGTGGCAAGAGAGGTTCGATTGATTTTGATTTTCCGGAGACAAAGATTGAATTGGATGAGAAGGGGAAACCAATTAATATCAAACCTTATGAGAGAAACAGTGCAACGAAGATCATCGAAGATTTTATGCTTCTTGCCAATGAGACAGTGGCAGAAGAATATTTTTGGAGAGAAGTTCCATTTCTCTACAGAACGCATGAAGTTCCAGACGAAGAGAAGATAAAGAAACTGAGTACATTTATCAATAATTTCGGTTATCATATTCATGTGCATGATGAAGTAAAGCCAAAGGAGATTCAGAAACTTCTTAGTCAGGTGGAAGGAACCCCGGAAGAAGCTCTGATCAGCAGACTTACATTACGCTCCATGTGCCAGGCAAAATACACAACAGATAATACAGGACACTTTGGATTGGCAGCGAAGTATTATACACATTTCACTTCTCCGATCCGCCGTTATCCGGATCTCCAGATTCACAGAATCATTAAAGAGAACCTGCGCGGACGATTGAATGAGAATCGTATAGAACATTATGACAAGATCCTCCCGGAAGTAGCGAAGCAGTGTAGTGACAGAGAACGACTGGCAGAAGAGACAGAACGTGAAGTTGTGAAGATGAAAAAAGCAGAGTATATGCGCATGCATATTGGAGAAGAGTACGAAGGTGTCATTTCCGGTGTTACAAAATGGGGAATCTATGTAGAACTTCCGAATACAGTGGAAGGTCTTGTTCATGTTGTGGATCTGCGGGACGATCATTATAATTTTATAGAGCAGACATATGAAATGGTCGGAGAGCATACAGGAAAGACATATAAACTTGGTGAAAAGGTGCGTGTCCGCGTAAGTGATGCAGACAAGCTGCTCCGGACAATTAATTTCGAGCTGGCATAATACTTGCAGGAGTGCGGTTAAAATAGATGAGTTAGAGGTTGGAATCAGATGGCAAAGACAGAGAAAAAACTTATTGCGAATAATAAAAAAGCATATCATGATTATTTTATTCTTGAGAAATACGAAGCAGGACTTGTGCTGCATGGCACAGAAGTAAAGTCTCTTCGTATGGGAAAGTGTAGTATCAAAGAAGCATTTATCCGTGTGGAAGACGGGGAGATGTATATCTATGGTATGCATATCAGTCCTTATGAGAAGGGGAATATCTTTAATAAAGATCCGCTTCGTGTGAGAAAGCTGCTTCTTCATAAGAAGGAGATACTGAAAATATTTGGTAAGATGAAAGAACAGGGAATTACAGTTGTTCCGCTGCAGGTTTATTTCAGCGGAAGTCTTGTAAAGATTGAGATTGGACTTGCCAAAGGTAAGAAATTATATGACAAGCGTGAGACGATCGCAAAGAAAGATCAGAAGCGTGAAGCACAGAGAGAATTCAAAGCGTTCAATCGATAAAGGATTGAGGCAGGAGCGAATAGAAAAAGCAATTGGATCAGAAACCAATTGCTTTTTTTACTTCATTGATATCGCCAGTAAATACAAGTCCACCCATTCCGGCTTCTTTTGCTGCATTGATGTTTGGCTCAAGATCATCAATAAAGAAACATTCTTCTGCCTTTAAATCAAATTTCCTGAGAAAATGACTGTAGATTTCAGGAGACGGCTTTGCAAGTCTAATCGGTCCGGAAAATAAGATTCCGTCAAACTGAGAAAGAAGTTCACTTCCTTCATAGTATTCTGCAAAATAGGTTGGAGCATTAGACAGCAGATAGATTGGTATATTGCGCTCTTTTAATTCATGGATAAATGTAATGGTATCCGGAAGTAAAGTAGTGCAGCGTGGCCATTCTTTTGCAAACCGGCGGATGCAGTCCCTCAAATGTTCCGGAACCTGATCGATGACTTCATTTATGTAACTATCATAATCAAGTGTGCCGGCGTCAAGTTCTGCCCAGCGTTTATAAACGATTTCGGATAAATAATCCAGTTCTTCTTCATATGGGCAGAATTCTGAGAGGATCGCTTTTCCATCAAAACGTCCGATGACATTTCCAAAGTCAAAAACAATATTCTTGTATTTCATGACAAATTCCCTTTCTATAGATGCTTATTTTATTATACTGCGCAGAAAAGACAGATTCAAATAAAATATGCATTGCTGGTCGCACATCGTGTGAACAGTAACATTGTGCGAACAGTAACTAATAGACAAAAAGAGAAAATCTGTCTAAAAATTATCTTGACATCTATTTTATTTATGATATACTTTGAGAGTCAAAGTATTTAAAGGTCAAAACAATTATGGTTCAGATATAGAAAGAATCATACTGTAAAGAGTGACAATTATTTTGACAGAGTTGGAGAAGAGATATGATAGGAAGAATATGCGGGACAGGATCGTACATACCGTCCCATCGAATGGACAACGTGGAATTGTCCTCTCTGGTCGACACAAGTGATGAATGGATCCGGGAACGCACAGGAATTCAAAGCCGACATCTCGCAAAACAGGAGACGGTATCTTTTATGGCTGCAAAAGCAGCAGAAGAAGCTCTTGCAGACAGCGGGCTGAAAGCAGAAGAGATTGACCTGATCCTTGTAGCGACGTCTTCTTCAGAAACAGTATTTCCGAATACTTCCTGTGAAGTGCAGAAAGCAATCGGTGCAGTTCATGCATGGGGTTACGATCTGAATGCAGCCTGTTCGGGATTTATTCTCGCATTGAATACGGCTCAGTCTTATATCCGTTCGGGACTTGTTAAGACTGCACTGGTGATCGGTGCAGAGAAGATGAGCAGAATTGTGGACTGGAAAGACCGTGGAACTTGCATTTTATTCGGAGACGGTGCAGGTGCAGTGGTTCTCCGGGAAGAAGAAAGTGAAAGCGCAGAAGCAGTCTACACGGCCATGGCACATTCGGCAGGAGACAAGGGAGAGGCATTGACCTTACAATATGGAACAGAAGAAACGCCGGTAATTCGGATGGATGGACAGGCAGTTTTTAAGTTCGCTGTGAGAAAAGTACCGGAAATCATCGAAGAAATGTTGAAAAAAGCAGATGTTTCAAGAGAAGATGTGGATTACTTTGTTTTGCATCAGGCAAACAGAAGAATCATTGAAGCGGCTGCAAAGAGGGTTGGCGTAGAAATTGAGAAGTTCCCAATGAATCTTGGTGAATATGCGAATACGTCGGCGGCGTCAGTTCCAATCCTTTTAAATGAAATGAATCGGGATGGAAAGCTGAAAAGAGGTCAGAAAATTATACTTGCCGGATTCGGGGCAGGACTTACATGGGCAGGATGCCTGATGGAATGGTAAATTCAAGAAAGGAAAACAAAATCATGTTAGAAAAAGTAAAAGAAATCGTAGCAGAGTCATTAAACGTAGAGGAAAGCACATTAAGTGAGACAACATCTTTCAAAGAGGATCTTGGAGCAGATTCCCTGGATCTTTTTGAGATGGTAATGGCATTTGAGGAAGCTTTTGAAGTAGAGATCCCATCTGAAGATCTGGAGCAGATCACAACAGTGGGTGACGTTGTAAAATATATCGAATCACACAAGTAAAAGTATAGAACTAGTAGAAAACGAAGCATTTCGGTTCCTTTTCGGCAGCCGATCCGAGAGAACCGTTGATAGAGAAGTGATCAAGAAGGGAGTTCTTATGAGAACGAGAATAACAGAATTACTTGGAATTGAGTACCCGATCATTCAGGGCGGTATGGCATGGGTTGCGGAATATCATCTGGCGGCAGCAGTTTCAAATGCCGGTGGACTTGGACTGATCGGAACAGCAAGTGCACCGGCCGAGTGGGTCAGAGAACAGATCCGTGAGGCAAAGAAGCTGACAGATAAGCCGTTTGGAATCAATATTATGATGATTAGTCCTTATGCAGATGAAGTTGCAAAGGTGGCTGTCGAAGAAGGTGTCGCAGTTGTCACAACAGGTGCAGGATCTCCGGAAAAATATGTAAAGATGTGGAAGGAAGCTGGAATCAAAGTGATCCCTGTAGTTGCTTCTGTAGCGATGGCGAAGAGAATGCAGCGTTGTGGAGCAGATGCTCTGGTGGCAGAAGGAACAGAAGCAGGCGGACACATCGGTGAGAATACAACGATGGTTCTCGTTCCGCAGGTTGTAGATGCAGTTGAAATCCCGGTGATCGCAGCCGGAGGAATTGCAGATGGAAGAGGAATTGCAGCGGCATTTATGCTCGGAGCAGAGGGTGTCCAGATCGGAACACGTTTTGTTGTGACAGAAGAAGCACAGGTGCATGAGAATTATAAAGAATGCATTTTGAAAGCAAGGGATATTGATTCTCGTGTGACAGGAAGATCTACAGGTCATCCGGTTCGTGCTCTTCGTAATAAAATGACGAAAGAGTATCTTGAGAAAGAACAGGCAGGAGCAACATTCGAAGAACTTGAACATCTGACACTAGGAGGACTCAGGAGAGCTGTTGTTGATGGAGATGTTCAGAGCGGAAGCGTGATGGCAGGGCAGATCGCAGGTATGATCAAGGAGAAGCTTACCTGTCAGGAAGTGATCCAGAAGCTGGTCTCACAGACAGATGAACTGATCGGAGGAAAAGGATTCTATGAGTAAGATCGCATTTATTTTCCCGGGACAGGGAGCACAGAAAGCCGGAATGGGAAAAGATTTCTATGAAAACAGTAAGACGGCAGCAGAGGTGATCGACCGTGCAAGTGAACTGCTTGGACTGGATATGAAAGCACTCTGTTTTGAAGAAAATAATCTTCTGGATCAGACAGAATATACACAGGCAGCACTTGTGACTGTCTGTATGGCAATGGAGAAGGTATTAAGAGAACGGGGACTCGCCCCGGATGTCACAGCAGGCTTAAGCCTGGGTGAATATTGTGCGATTGCTTCAGCAGGAGGAATGAGCACAGAAAATGCAATCACAACAGTAAGAAAACGCGGTATTCTGATGCAGAATGCAGTACCGGGTGGTCAGGGAGCCATGGCAGCGGTTCTTGGACTGGATGCCGGAAAGATTGAGGAAGTGCTGGCAGATCGAAGTGGTGTAATGATCGCCAACTACAATTGTCCGGGACAGATTGTGATTACAGGATGGAAGGAAGATGTGGAACAGGCAGCAGATGCACTGAAGGAAGCCGGAGCAAAGAGAGTCCTTCCGCTTAATGTCAGTGGACCGTTCCATTCTTCCCTCCTGGAGCAGGCCGGAGAAGAACTTGGAAAAAAACTGGAACAGGTAGATTTTTCTGATCTCCAGATCCCATATGTGACGAATGTGACAGCAGAATATGTAACTGATATTACAAAGACAAAAGAACTGCTCGCACGTCAGGTAGCATCTTCCGTACGCTGGCAGCAGAGTATGGAACTTCTGATCGCGGACGGTGTAGATACATTTGTCGAGATCGGGCCTGGAAGAACACTGGCTGGTTTCTTGAGAAAGATAAACCGTGAGGTGAAAGTGTATAACGTCGGAACCTGGGAAGATGTAGATAAGGTGGTAAATGAATTATGTTAGACAGACTGACAGGGAAAGTTGCGGTAGTGACAGGTGCTTCCAGAGGAATCGGAAGAGCGATCGCGCTGCGTCTGGCACAGGAGGGCGCAGCAGTAGTGATCAATTATAATGGATCGAAAGAGCGCGCGCAGGAAGTGAAAACAGAGATTGAATCTGCAGGCGGAACAGCACAGATCATGCAGTGTGATGTGGCAGATGCAGCATCTTGTGATGAGATGTTTCAGACAATCATTAAGGAATTCGGAAGAATAGATATCCTTGTGAACAATGCGGGAATTACAAGAGACGGACTGCTTATGAAAATGACAGAAGAGGATTTTGATGCTGTGATCGATACGAATCTGAAAGGAACTTTTCATTGTATCCGTGCAGTCTCAAGACAGATGCTACGTCAGAGATCCGGAAGAATTATTAACCTGTCTTCTGTATCAGGAGTTCTTGGAAATGCAGGACAGGCTAATTATTCTGCATCAAAGGCTGGTGTGATCGGACTCACAAAGAGTGCGGCAAGAGAACTGGCTTCCAGAGGAATTACCGTAAATGCGATCGCTCCGGGATTTATTAACACAGAGATGACAGAAGTACTTTCAGAGAAGGTGAAAGAAGGAGCAACAGCCCAGATCCCTCTTGGAAAGTTTGGAGAGACAGAAGATATTGCGAATGCGGCGGCATTTCTTGCTTCTGATGAAGCACGTTATATCACAGGCCAGACGCTGCATATCGACGGCGGAATGGCGATGTAAGAATAGAAGGAGTAGGAAAATGAAGAGACGAGTTGTTGTAACCGGAATGGGTGCGGTGACACCGATTGGAAATACAGTAGAAGAATTCTGGAACGGAATCAAAACAGGTAAAGTTGGAATTGGTCCGATCACAAAATTCGATACAACAGATTATAAGGTTAAGCTGGCAGCAGAAGTGAAAGATTTCGTTGGAAAAGAACGAATGGATTTCAAGGCAGCAAAGAGAATGGAATTGTTCTCCCAGTATGCGGTTGCAGCAGCAAAGGAAGCATTTGCGGATGCGGGACTTGATATGGAGCAGGAAGATCCTTACCGTGTGGGAACAATCATCGGTTCAGGTATCGGAAGTCTCAGCTGTGTAGAGCAGAATTACGACAAGATCCAGACAAAAGGACCAGCGCGTGTAAATCCATTGATGGTTCCTTTGATGATTTCCAATATGGCAGCAGGAAATGTATCCATCCAGCTTGGACTGAAAGGAAAATGTACAGATGTCGTGACAGCATGTGCATCAGGATCTAACAGTATTGGAGATGCACTCCGTGCGATTCAGTATGGTGACTTGGATGTTTGTGTTGCAGGGGGTACAGAGAGCTGTATCTGTCCGACCGGAATTGCAGGATTTACTGCGTTGACAGCACTGTCTACAAATGAAGATCCAATGACAGCTTCCCGTCCGTTTGATCAGGACAGGGATGGATTTGTCCTCGGAGAAGGAGCCGGAATCGTAGTTCTGGAAGAACTTGAACACGCAAAAGCGAGAGGCGCGAAGATTTACGCAGAACTCGCTGGATACGGCTCTACAGGAGATGCTTATCATATTACATCTCCGGCAGAAAATGGAGAAGGAGCCGGAATGGCGATGAAACTTGCAATGAAAGAGGCTGGTGTGGCACCGGAAGAAGTGGATTATATCAATGCCCATGGAACAAGTACACATCACAATGACCTCTTTGAGACGCGTGCGATCTGTTATGCATTAGGAGATGCAGCCGAAAATGTAGTTGTCAATTCAACAAAATCTATGATCGGTCATCTTCTTGGAGCAGCAGGAGCAGTAGAATTTGTTGTCTGCGTAAAGAGTATTCTGGATAATTTCATCCATCAGACAGTTGGTACAAAGAATGTAGATCCGGAATGTGGATTGAATTATGCAGTAGGCGCACCGGTAGAGAAAGAAGTGAATTGTGTAATTTCTAATTCTCTTGGGTTTGGTGGGCACAATGTGTCTCTTCTTGTAAAACGTTTCGAAGAATAAGGAGAAGCGAAGATGAAGATGGAAGAAATATTGAAGCTGATCGAAGCAGTCTCTGCTTCTGAGCTTACAGATTTTAAATATGAAGAAAATGGAACAAAGCTGAATCTGAAGAAAGAACAGCAGAAGGTGGAGATTATACAGAGTCCGGGAGTAGTTCCGGTGACAGGAACTGTCACAGCAGGTCTTCAGACAGCAGAAATTCTGCAAAATCCAGGAAATGAAGCGGATCACACACAGGAAGAGCATCAGGAAGTGATAAAAGAAACAGAAGGTGAACTGATCGTTTCACCTCTGGTTGGAACTTTCTACGCAGCACCGGCAGAGGATGCACCGAGTTTTGTTAAGGTTGGTGACAAGGTCGAAGCCGGACAGGTTGTCGGAATCATAGAAGCGATGAAACTTATGAATGAGATTGAGAGTGAATGTGCCGGTACAGTTGCAGAAGTTCTTGTAGAGAACGGAGAACCGGTAGAATACGGCCAGCCGATTTTTAGAATTGTTTAAGAAAGGAATTCAGATATGAATAGTTTAAATGTAGAACAGATTCAGGAAATCATTCCGCACAGACATCCATTTCTTTTGATTGATAAGATTGAAGATTATGTTCCGGGAGAATATGCAATTGGATACAAAGGTGTTTCTTATCATGAGGATTTCTTTCGTGGACATTTCCCACAGAAAGCAGTAATGCCGGGAGTTCTGATTCTTGAGGCACTTGCTCAGACAGGAGCTGTGGCAATCTTAAGTGTACCGGAGAATCAGGGAAAGATTGCATTCTTCGGTGGTGTACAAAAATGTCGCTTCAAAGGAATGGTATTTCCGGGAGATCAGTTGAAATTAGAGACAAAGATTATTAAAAGAAAAGGACCGGTAGGCGTAGGAGAAGCTGTGGCAACAGTTAACGGAAAGGTCGTTGTTACGGCAGAACTTACATTTATGGTTGGAGAATAAAAAAATCAGGAGCAGAAGAAATGATAGAGAAGATTTTAATTGCGAACAGAGGGGAGATTGCAGTCCGGGTGATCCGCGCCTGCAGAGAAATGGGAATCCGTACGGTTGCTGTTTACTCTGAGGCAGATAAAGATGCGCTGCATACCCAGCTCGCAGATGAAGCAGTCTGTATAGGCCCTGCTCCATCCGCAGAAAGTTATCTGAATATGCAGAATATCATCAGTGCAACACTTGTGTCCGGCGCAGATGCAATCCATCCGGGATTCGGATTCCTTTCTGAAAACAGCAAATTTGCAGAACTGTGTGAACAGTGCAAGATCACATATATCGGACCGGATTCAAAGGTGATCAGTGCTCTTGGAAATAAATCCGTTGCAAGAAATACGATGGTGGAAGCAGGTGTTCCGGTTATTCCGGGAAGCAAGGAGCCTGTCTATACCGTAGAAGAAGGCGAGAAGATCGCTGGTGAGATTGGTTATCCAATCATCGTTAAGGCAGCACTTGGCGGTGGAGGAAAAGGAATGCGTGTCGCACAGACACCGGACGAGTTCCAGGCAAGTTTCCAGACAGCACAGAAAGAAGCGCAGATGGCATTCGGAGACGGAACAATGTATCTGGAACATTTTGTAGAACATCCGCGTCATATAGAATTTCAGATTCTTGCAGATAAGTATGGAAATGTGGTCCATCTTGGAGAAAGAGACTGTTCCATTCAGAGAAATCATCAGAAGATGATCGAGGAATCTCCGTCAGAAGCACTGACACCGGAATTGAGACAGAAGATGGGAGAAGCGGCTGTGAAAGCGGCGAAGGCAGCTCATTATACGAATGCCGGAACGATTGAATTTCTCTTAGAAAAGAGTGGAGCCTTTTACTTTATGGAAATGAATACAAGAATCCAGGTAGAACATCCGGTGACAGAATGGGTGACAGGAATCGATCTGATCAAAGAGCAGATTAAGATTGCAGACGGACAGAGACTAAAACTTCAGCAGAAAGACATCAAGATCACAGGTCACGCGATCGAATGTAGGATCAATGCAGAGAACCCGGAAAAGAATTTCCGCCCGTCTCCTGGAAAAATCACAGATGTACATTTCCCGGGTGGTGAAGGCGTACGTGTAGACAGTGCGATTTACACAGGATATGAAGTTCCGCCTTATTATGATTCCATGCTTGCAAAACTGATCGTACATGCTGACGACAGAGAAGAGGCTATCCGTAAAATGAGAAGCGCACTTGGCGAAGTTATTATTGAAGGTGTGGATACAAATATTGATTATCAGTATGAGATTTTGAATCATAAAAAATTCATATCTGGAGATATTGATGTGGAGTTTATCGGAGGAATGATGAATGAGACTGCATAATATGTTTAAAAAGACCGGAGAGAAGATCACTTCGATTCATTCACGAAACAGAAGAAAGCCGGAAGCACCGGAAGGAATCTTGAAAAAATGTAATAAATGCGGTGCGGCAATCTTGACAGATGAAGTAATCAACGGAAAATATATTTGTCCTAAATGTCATGGATACTTTCGTATTCCGGCATATAAGAGAATTGAGCTTGTGACAGACGCAGGCTCTTTTGAAGAATGGGATGCAAAGATCGATGAAGGGGAAAGACCGGAGAATCCGTTGGATTTCCGGGGGTATACAGAAAAAGTCGAAGCTTTAAGAGTAAAGACAGGACTTGATGAAGCGGTTGTTACAGGAAAAGCAACAATCTGTGGATATCCGGTTGTGATCGGGGTCTGTGACGGAAGATTTATGATGGCCAGTATGGGACATGCGGTAGGAGAAAAGATTACCCGTGCAGTCGAGCGTGCAACAGAGGAGAGGCTTCCTGTTGTTCTTTTTACCTGTTCCGGAGGCGCACGTATGCAGGAGGGAATCATTTCCCTGATGCAGATGGCAAAGACTTCAGCAGCACTGAAACGCCACAGTGATGCAGGCCTTCTTTATATTCCGGTATTGACTGATCCAACTACGGGAGGTGTCACAGCAAGCTTTGCTATGCTTGGAGATATCATTCTTGCAGAACCGGGAGCACTGATCGGATTCGCCGGTCCGCGTGTGATCGAGCAGACGATCGGACAGAAATTGCCGGAAGGATTCCAGAGAGCTGAATTCCTTCTTGAGCATGGATTTGTTGATCAGATCGTAACCAGGGATGAGATGAAGGAAGTACTGGGGCAGATTCTGAAAATGCATACGTTTACAGATGAAAAGAAAGAAGAATGTCCGGAAAAGAAAAAAGAGAACAGAAAAAACATATCTGCAGTAAAAGAAAATGTGTCAGCCTGGGAGCGTGTTCTGAAATCCAGGGAAAAAGAACGCCCGGTCGGTAAGGATTATATTGACAGATTGTTTACAGATTTTGTAGAATTACATGGAGACAGATATTATAAGGATGATCCGGCAGTAGTAGGAGGAATTGCGTATTTTCATGGAAAAGCAGTTACTGTGATCGCCCAGTGCAAAGGAAAGACAACGAAAGAGAATCTGGAACGGAATTTTGCAATGCCGTCTCCGGAAGGTTACAGAAAAGCACTGCGTCTGATGAAACAGGCAGAGAAGTTCCAGCGTCCGGTCATCTGTTTTGTAGATACTCCGGGGGCTTTCTGCGGAATGGAGGCAGAAGAGCGTGGACAGGGTGAGGCAATTGCCCGGAATCTGTATGAGATGTCAGCTTTGAAAGTGCCGGTTCTTTCAATTGTAATCGGAGAAGGTGGAAGCGGCGGTGCGCTTGCACTTGCAGTTGCAGATGAAGTGTGGATGATGGAGAATGCAGTGTATTCAGTACTTTCACCGGAAGGGTTTGCAAGCATTTTGTGGAAAGACAGCAAGAGAGCGTCAGAGGCGGCAGGAGTGATGCGTCTGACAGCAGCAGATCTTAAGGAACTTAAGGTGATCGAAGAAATAATTTGCGAGCCTGAAGTGTACCGGGAAGATACGATGGTTCCTGTGCTCTGTGAACTGGAAGAGAAGATGGAACATTTCCTTGAACAATATGGAAGCCTTTCAGAAAAACAACTGACAGATAGAAGATACGACAGATTTCGTCGAATGTAAGAGATAGAAAACATGGTATTGTCTGAATTAAGATAGCAGACCAGAATGAAAGTGATCCCGGAAGATTCAATAGAGAAGAGCTGTTTGAAGAGATCAGAGAACAGTAGAAGACGAGGAGGAAAAAAGATGGATGCGTATAATACCATCAATGACATTCTGGTACATTTATTTAATGAAATCTGGGAGCTGGAGAAAAAGGCAATCATTACAGAGGAGTTTAAAGACATCACAAACAACGATATGCATATAATAGAAGCAATCGGTGTTTCAGGAAAGACAACGATGTCTGTAGTGGCAAAGAAGATGAAGATTACGGCAGGGTCTCTGACCACAGCGGTGAATGGGCTGGTAAACAAGAAGTATGTAATGCGTGCCCGCGGTGAAGAGGATCGAAGAGTGGTGTATATCTGGCTGACAGAAAAAGGGGAGAAGGCTTACTATCATCACGAGGAGTTTCACAGGGAGATGACAAATGCTGTGCTGAACAGACTGGATGAAAAAGAGATTCCGGTTCTTATGAAGACATTGGACGGACTTTCAGAATTTTTCAGGGGATATTCTTCAGAGGAATAAAATGATAATTATCAAGGAAAATTTGACGTTTTGTCAAAAATGAGTTACAATAATCTGTATCGTGAATAATTTATCATTACGGACAAAAGTTCTTGTTATTATTTCGCGTTAAGAATAACATTGTAATGAGGTAGTGCCAATATACTTGGGTGTATATTTTAGGAGGGAAACAAGTATGGTAACAAAGAAGACATCTTCAACAACAAAAGCTGAAACAGCAACAGTAAAGGCAGAGAAGAAAGAGACAGCAGCTGCGAAAGCAATCGAGACAAAGAAAGACACAACAAAGAAACTTGAAACAAAGGCAGCAGTGCTGGTAGATACACCAGAAGTTCAGGCAGAAGAAGTGAAAGAGACAGTGAAGAAGGCAGCTAAGAAGGTTGCAGCAAAAGCAGAAGATACAGCTGAAAAGGCTGTAAAGACTGTAAAGAAAGCAGCAGCTAAGAAGACAGCAACTAAGACTACAAAGAAAGCTGATCTGAAGACAGAATTCTTCCTTCAGTTCTCTGGTAAAGAGTATACAGAGAAAGAGATTCTTAAGAAAGTCAAAGATGTATGGACAAAGGATTTGAAGAATAAAGTCGGAGACATGAAAGATGTTAAGATTTATCTGAAACCGGAAGAGTCAGCAGCATATTATGTTGTTAATGGAGATACAACAGGAAAAATCGATCTGTAAGATATAAATAAAAGATATAAGATCGCTTTCCGGACGTACCGGGAACAGGTTTACTTAAGAAAAGACAGGGAGTCAGACACAGCTGAATGCAGGTGAAGGACGGACCTGTCTTTTTAATATATTAGGAAAGTGCTTTCCTAATATATTAAAAACGCTCCGCTAAGGATGCGCACTGCGGCGTACAAGGTAGGTGTCGCAAGCGACCGCCGCAGGCGCAAGAATGTGCCTTTGCACATTCTTTGTTCTATATTAGGAAAGTCCTTGTAAACATTTCGCCGGTGCAGAAGGCAGTGTGCCTTAAGGTGACAGGAATCTGGCAAGTGTGGTTTGAGAAAGGAGTATGCAAGATGTACGAGAAAGAGATTGAGCAGCTGCAGGCAATGATTGATGAGAGTAACCGGATCGTGTTTTTCGGAGGAGCCGGTGTATCAACAGAAAGTAATATTCCGGATTTTCGAAGTGCAACAGGAATTTATCATCAGAAATATAAGTATTCACCGGAACAGGTGGTCAGTCATAGCTTTTTTATGAAATATCCGGAAGCATTCTATGAGTTTTATAAAGAGAAGATGATGATTTTGGATGCGAAGCCAAATGCTGCCCATCTGAAACTGGCAGAATTGGAGCAGGCCGGAAAATTGCAGGCTGTTGTGACACAGAATATTGATGGACTGCATCAGGCGGCAGGAAGCAGAAAAGTCTATGAACTTCATGGAAGCATCCACAGAAATTACTGTATGAAATGTGGGAAGTTCTATGATGCGGAATATGTGAAGAATTCAGAAGGAATTCCGAGATGCAGCTGCGGCGGGATGATTAAGCCGGACGTAGTACTTTATGAAGAGGGACTTGACCAGAAGACGATCCAAGGGGCAGTCGAAGCAATTTCATCAGCCGACATGCTGATCATCGGAGGTACTTCCCTTGTTGTTTATCCGGCAGCCGGTTTTATTGATTATTTTCACGGAAAACACCTTGTTGTGATTAATAAATCAGAAACAGCCAGAACTGTCCGGGCAGAGCTTGTAATATCGGCTCCGATCGGAGAGGTTCTTGGTGCGATTCATGTAAGTGGCGAATAAAATTTCTTTTCCTGTAAATACTTCTGAAAAGGAGGATGCTGTATGCAGCAATAAGAAGTATGGGAAGAAAAAAGGAAAAGACAATCAATCTTACAGAACTTGAACCGGAAGAAAAACTGAAGTATGAGATAGCAGAAGAATTAGGCCTTTTAGATCGCGTGATGCAGGATGGGTGGAAGTCATTAACATCAAAAGAGACAGGACGAATTGGCGGAATGGTCACCGGAAGAAGACGAGAGATAAAAAAACAGACAAAAATTGCGGATAAAAATGATGAAAGATAAACAAAAGTAAAATTTTGAATGACACAGCTTTTGACAAATCAGGATAAATTTGGTAAAATAGACAGAATTGGGAGAAATTATTTTGCGTTAGAATTCGCAGAGCTTTTGGAAAGTGATAACTTTGGTGGCATAAATGACAGAAAAAATTTCAATATTTGATGTGGAGATTTCCTGCATCAAGGCAAAAGAAGCAATGATGCAGGCAATCGGATTCATGAAAGGCGATTCCGTCAATACCATTGAACTTGTATCGATGGAATCTCTGATGAAAGAACATGAAAATCCGGAGTGGAAAAAAAAGGTTTCAATGCAGGATCTTGTCCTTCCGGGAAGTGTAGAGATTCTTGAGGCAGCGAAAACGGATGATGCAAGATTGCTGCGTGAGACGGATAATAAATTATTCTTAAGAATGTTTTTGAAATATTTACAGAAGAACCATCATAAGATCTATCTTCTGGCAGCCAGTCAGGAGGAACTGGTAAAAGCAGAGGAAGCTCTTGCAAGGTATAATCAGGGAATCCGTGTGGTAGGAGATGCCGTGATCCATCTGGAAGACGGAGAGTTGACAGATGCAGACAGGATCCATGGAATAGTGAATGCAGTCAATGGCTCAGAGGCAGATTGTATTTTATCAGTCCTTCCATCGCCGGCGCAGGAAGATTTTATTGAACAGAACCGGGCATTGATCGACACAAGAGTCTGGATTGGCTGTGGATCAGTTCTGATGCGCAGCTTTGACGACAGAAAGATGACAAGCCGGATAAAGAGAATGTTAGTAAAGAAAGTATTTCGCTATAAAGTAGAGAAGCAGAATTAGTCTTTGTGAAGAATGCTAAAAGATAAAAATGTGAATATTTCATAGATTCGACTAAGAAATGCATAAAAAAGATGGATTTCCTCTTTCTTTTTTTGCTGTTTTGCCTTAATATAATATAAGGGTATGTGTACGGATAAATAATGCATACAAAAAAATTGTGGAATATGCACATGCGTGTTACTACTTACAGTTTGCTGTAATCAGCAATACATCGTACAGAGTGGAGGAAAAAAGGATGATTTCGAATCAGATACTTCAAAACACTATTGAAGGATTAAAGGGAATATCAAGGGTTGATTTCTGTGTACTCGACACAGAAGGCAAGGAACTTGCAGCAACATTTGATATGGCAAAAGATTGTGGGGAAGCGGTTCTTTCTTTTGTTGAATCCCCGGCAGACAGCCAGGTGATCCAGGGATGCCAGTTCTTTAAGATCTTTGACGAACAGCGTTTGGAATATGTTTTGCTTGCAGATGGCGAGACAGAAGATGTGTATATGCTCGGTAAGATTGCGGCATTTCAGATCCAGAGTCTGCTTGTAGCTTATAAGGAGCGTTTTGACAAAGATAACTTTATCAAAAATCTTCTTTTAGACAACCTTCTTTTGGTTGATATTTACAATCGTGCAAAGAAATTACATATTGACACAGAAGTAAAACGTGTTATCTTTATTATTGAAACATCGCACGAGAAAGACAGTGCTGCACTTGATAATGTGAGAAATCTTCTGGGAGGAAAGTCAAGAGACTTTATCACAGCTGTTGATGAGAAGAATATTATTGTTGTGAAAGAACTCTCAGATAAGGACGGCAATAAGGAACTTGAGAAGATGGCGAAAGAGATGCTGGATACGCTCCAGGCAGAGGGAGGCGACGAGCAGATCCATATTGCATATGGAACCATCGTAAGTGATATCAAGGAAGTATCCAAGTCATACAAAGAGGCGAAACTTGCACTTGATGTAGGTAAGATTTTCTTTGACGAGAAGGATATCGTTGCTTATACAACACTTGGAATCGGTCGTCTGATCTATCAGCTGCCACTGCCACTTTGTAAGATGTTTATCAAAGAGATTTTCGAAGCAAAATCTCCGGATGACTTTGATGAAGAGACATTGACAACGATCAATAAGTTCTTTGAGAACAGTCTTAATGTATCAGAGACATCCAGACAGCTCTATATCCACAGAAATACACTGGTATACAGACTGGATAAGCTTCAGAAGAGTACCGGTCTGGATCTGCGTGTGTTTGAGGATGCCATTACTTTCAAGATTGCCTTAATGGTAGTAAAGTATATGAAGTATATGGAGACATTAGAGTACTAGAACCGTAGGAGTATAGATAAGTTTTAGGAGGAACATATGATTGAATTAAGGAATGTGACGAAGGAGTATTCCAAAGGTCACGCAGCCTTGAATGGTGTTTCCGTGAAGATTGAACGCGGAGAGTTCGTATTCATCGTTGGTGACAGTGGATCAGGTAAGTCTACATTGATCAAATTGATCATGAAAGAGTTGAATCCGACCGAGGGTACAATTATCGTCAACGGCCAGAATTTGAACCGTATGAAACACAGAAACATTGCTAAATACAGAAGAGGACTTGGAGTTGTATTCCAGGATTTCCGTCTTCTGAAGGATCGTAATATTTATGAGAATATTGCATTCGCTTTGCGTGTGACTGAGACACCGACCCGTGTGATCAAGAAGAAGGTACCGGCAGCTCTGTCACTGGTAGGACTTGCACAGAAGTATAAGTCATTCCCAAAGGAACTCTCAGGTGGAGAGCAGCAGCGAGTAGCGATTGCAAGAGCAATTGTAAATGAACCTGCCATTCTGCTGGCGGACGAGCCGACAGGAAACCTTGACCCGACAAACTCATGGGAGATCATGAGTCTGTTAAAAGAGGCGAATGAGCGTGGAACAACAGTACTTGTTGTTACACATAACCAGGAGATCGTAAACGAGATGAACGAACGCGTCATTACTATGAAGCAGGGCGTAATCGTCAGTGATGAGAAAAAAGGTGGGTATATAGATGAGGATTAGTACATTTGGATACGTTGGAAAGCAGGGCGTTAAGAATATCTGGAGAAACAAGATGTTTTCACTCGCATCCATAGCGACGATGTCAGCATGTATTTTCCTGTTTGGATTGTTTTTCTCGATACTTGTTAACTTCCAGTATATTATTAAAAGTGCAGAAGAAGGTGTTGCAATCACCGTACTCTTTAATGATGACGCAACAGAGGAACAGAAGAAAGAGATCGGTGAGCAGCTTGAATCCCGTGATGATGTTTCGGAAGTGAAGTATGTGTCAGCAGATGATGCATGGGCAGAATTCCAGAAAGATTATTTTGGAGACAACCCGGAACTTGCAGAAGGTTTTAAGGATGATAACCCGCTGGCACATTCTGATAACTATGAAGTCTACATGAAGACGGTAAAAGGTAATAATAAGGATCTGATTGCGAAGAGTAAGTCTCTTTCAGCTACGCAGCAGGATCTGGTTAAATTTGCACAGAGTCTGGACGGAGTTAGACAGGTCAATAAGTCAGATGTTGTAGCGAACACACTTTCCAGTGTGAATATGCTTGTTGCATATGTTTCAATTGCGATTATCGCAATTCTTCTCGGAGTATCGATCTTCCTGATCAGTAATACGGTAACAACAGGTATTACAGTCAGAAAAGAAGAGATTGCAATCATGAAATATATCGGAGCGAAGGACTTTGTAGTAAGATCACCATTCGTGATCGAAGGTCTGATCATCGGATTATTCGGTGCAGTTATTCCGCTTGCTCTGTTATATTTCCTTTATGACAAGGCTGTAGTATATATTATGGAGAAGTTTAGCATTCTGAAGAATATCATTACATTCCTTCCGGTTGGAAATGTATATATCTATTTGTTGCCAATCGGGCTTGCAATGGGAATTGGAATTGGATTCCTCGGAAGTTACTTCACTGTTCGTAAGCACTTAAGAGTGTAATAGGAGATACCTATGAAAAGACGGATGAGAAAGGTGACAGCACTGGTTCTGTCAGTCGGAATGATGCTGTCAATGACAATTACTTCCGGTGCTGTGACAATTGATGAAGCGCAGAAAAAAGCAGATGAGTTGCAATCACAGAAGAGTGCAGCTCAGGCTGAAAAAGATACACTTGCTGCGAAACTTAATTCCATAATTGACCAGATGAACAAGACGCAGGAAGAATTAAGTGCCAAGGAAACTGAAATTTCAACAGCTGAGGAAGAGCTTGTACAGGCGAAGGTTGATGAGGATGATCAGTATAACAGCATGAAGAAGAGAATCAAATTCATGTATGAGGGTGGTAATACCAAGTTCCTTGAGATACTGATGTCCAGCAGCAATATTGGTGATCTGCTCAATAAAGCGGAGTATGTATCAAAGCTTTCTTCCTATGACAGAGATATGCTTGTTGCTTTTCAGGAAACGGTGAAAGCTGTAGAAGAAAAGGAAGCAAAGCTTAAAGATGAGTATGAGAAACTGAATACATTACAGACAAGCTTGGTAAGTCAGCAGACGGAAGCACAGAATCTGATCAGCAGTAAGGAAGCACAGATTGCGGAGATTCAGAATCAGATTACAGATAATGCGAACATTCTTGCAGACCTCAAGGCGAAAGCAGAAGCAGCAAAACGTCTTCAGGAAGAGCAGGCAGCGGCGGCTGCTGCTGCGGCGGCAAAGAAGAACAATAGCGGAAGCAGTAGTAACGGAAGCAGTAGTTCCAGACCGGCTTCCAGCGGAAACGTGGTGAGCGGAAGTGGATATTTTACACATCCATGTCCGGGAATGACGTACCAGTCCAGTTATTTTGGAGAGGTTCGATCTTTCGATTCAAGACCACATAAAGGAAATGATTATGCCGCACCGACAGGAACACCTACATATGCAGCAGCAGCTGGAACAGTCATTACGGCAGGCTGGAGCAACAGTGCAGGAAACTGGGTTGTTATAAGCCATGGAAACGGATTGGTGACAAAGTATATGCATCACAGCTCAATTTGTGTGAGTGCCGGTCAGAGAGTAGCAAAAGGACAACAGATTGGATATGTTGGTTCTACAGGATATTCAACCGGAGCACATCTACATTTCCAGGTGGAGCTTAACGGAACACCAGTGAATCCAAATAATTATATGTAAGACAAAGGGATTCAAAATCTTCCTTTCATGTTTACATGAAAGTGATTCAAAGAATAAAGGGGGACAAAGTGGAAGATTCTGCTTTGTCCTTTTCTTTAAATAACAGCGAAAGGGACAGACAATGGAACAGAAAAAGAAAAAGGGGTATGGAGCCGGGATTGTTACCGGAATTCTTGCAACAGTTCTTGTCAGCCTGCTTCTCCTTGGGGGATTCAGGGTCATTACGAACACAGCCGGCAGTTATGCATCCGGTAAAGTGACAGAAAAAGAGGTATCAAAAAAACTGAATAAGCTGAATGCTTTGATTGATAAATATTATCTGTATGAAGATGAAATTGATACAGATAAGCTGGCAGAAGGAATTTATTCCGGATATACGAGTGCACTGGGAGATAAGTACACTGTTTATTATGACGAAGATGAGACAAAAGCTCTGATGGAATCAACAAGCGGAACATTTTCAGGTGTGGGTGCAACGCTGACAAAAGATGCGGATACGGGCTATGCGACAATTGTAAATGTCTATGAAGACTCTCCGGCAGAGAAAGCAGGACTGAAAGCAGGAGATATCCTGGAGAAAATCGATGACCACGAGGTTGGTGATGAGCAGCTTGATACGGTGGTGTCCTGGATCAAAGGGGAAAAGGGAACAGATGTAAAGATTACAGTTCTCAGAGACGGAGAAGAACTGGAACTGACTGCCACACGAGATACGATCGAAGTGAAGACAGTTTCGTATGAGATGAAGGAGAACCAGATTGGCTATATCAGAGTGTCTGAGTTTGATACAGTAACTTATGATCAGTTCAAAGAAGCATTGGATGATCTTGAAAATCAGGGAATGCAGGGGCTTGTGGTTGACCTGAGAAACAATCCGGGAGGAAGTCTTGATACAGTTACGAATATGCTGCGTCTGCTTCTTCCAGAAGGTACAATTGTATCAACAAAGGACAAGAATGGAAAGACAGACGAAATCACTTGTGACGGAACTCATGAATTTAAGAAACCAATGGCAGTTCTTGTAAACCAGTACAGTGCCAGCGCATCTGAAATCTTCAGCGGTGCAGTACAGGATTATGGAACAGCGAAGATTGTCGGAGTGACAACGTATGGAAAAGGTGTTGTGCAGCAATTGATGGATCTGGGAGATGGAACCTGTCTGAAAGTGACGATTGCAGAGTATTATACTCCAAATGGAAGAAGCATCAATGGAAAAGGTGTTGAACCGGATGTGAAAGTTGAATACCAGTATGATGAGGAGAATCCAAAAGCAGATAACCAGCTGGATCAGGCATTAAGCACAGTTCAGGGAGAAATTAGTGAAAGTACACAAAACCGATAGGTTGAAAATATCTTGTTTTGATGAAAAGTTAAAATGTGTGACAATTTGAATAAAACCTCTTGAAAATCAAAAAACTCTGTGCTAATATTGAAAACAAGTTTTAGCAGACTAAAGTGCTGAACCAGAAAAAGGCAAAGAACAAGACTCTGATTCACAGAAACTGACAGGAAGTTGGCGTCACCGACTGAGAGCGCCGGACAGCGGAGCGAATCAAGGGAACACTTGGGAGCTGGCTGTCTGAACAGGTGAAGTAGGGCAGCACGTGGAGCATACGTTACATGCAAAGAGGGGAATCTGGCTTACACAGGGATAGAGATAAGATTTGAAATGTGAAGACTGAGATTCAATGCGGGTGGTACCGCGGATATTATGATTGTAATTTCCGTCCCGGGATACTGATGTATCCCGGGGCTTTTTTATTTAGAAAGCTTCTTCCCGGGATGCTGGAATCTGAAAGGAGAAGAATTATGGAATTTGTAACAGGTGTAAAAAAGAAGGAAACATTGGAACTGAGTGAACTTCTCGAAGAGGGAAGAATTGGAACCGAAGTGAAAGTAAATGGTGCGATCCATACGATCCGTGATATGGGAACAATTGCATTCATTATTCTCAGAAAAAGAGAAGGACTTGTTCAGTGTGTATATGAAGAAAATATTTCCAAATTTGACTTGAAAGATGTGAAGGAAGCAGATACAGTAGAGGTAACAGGTGTGCTTACAGAGTCTGCGAAAGCTCCGAATGGGATTGAGATTCGCCTTGGTGAATTGAAAATCTTAAGTGAGCCGGCAGAGCCAATGCCGCTTCCGATTGCAAAGTGGAAGCTGAACACATCTCTGGAAGCAAAATTAAACTACAGACCGATTTCTCTGAGAAATATCAGAGAGCGTGCGAAGTTCAGAATTCAGGAAGGAATCGTAAGAGGGTTCCGTGATTTCCTTTATAAAGAAGGATTTACAGAGATCCATACTCCGAAAATCGGTGCCAAAAGTGCAGAGGGCGGTGCGAACCTTTTCCGTCTGGAGTATTTCCACAGACCGGCGATCCTTCAGCAGAGCCCACAGTTCTATAAGCAGATGATGGTCGGAGTATTCGACAGAGTCTTTGAGACAGCGCCAGTATTCCGTGCAGAGAAACACAACACAAAGCGTCATCTGAATGAGTACACAAGCCTTGATTTCGAGATGGGATATATTGATGGATTTGAAGATATCATGGCAATGGAAACGGGATTTCTTCAGTATACGATGGAGCTGTTGAAGAAAGAGTATGCAAGAGAACTTCAGATTCTGAATATCGAAGTACCGAAGACAGATAATATTCCGGCAGTAAGATTCGACGAGATCAAACGACTGGTATCCGAGAAGTATGACAGAAAGATCAAGAACCCATTTGACCTGGAACTAGAGGAAGAGACATTGATCAGCCGTTATGCGAAGGAAGAGTGGGATGCAGATTTTGTATTCGTTACTCATTATCCATCAAAGAAACGTCCATTCTATGCAATGGATGATCCGGAGGATCCGACTTACACGCTCAGTTTTGACCTGCTTTTCAGAGGAATGGAGATCACAACCGGCGGACAGCGTATTCATGATTATCATGAACTTCTTGCGAAGATGGAGAAGCGAGGTATGACAGATGAAGGCATGGAGCAGTATTTAAGTGCATTCAAGCATGGAATGCCACCACACGGAGGTCTTGGAATAGGTATGGAACGTCTGACAATGAAGATGATGAACGAAGACAATGTAAGAGAAACAACATTATTCCCAAGAGACTTAAGTCGTCTGGAACCATAAGAAGAAAATACAAAAAACGGGTCAATCCTCTGGATTGAACGAAAAAACTGTTGGATGTGAAGGTCTGAACTGAGAAAGAGAACTGCCCACAGGATGTTGTGGTCAGAAACTTAAGGAGTAGAAACGAGGGAGGATCTTTATGTTTAAGAAAAAAGAATGTTATCTTTGCGGAGGTAAATTGATTAATGGCCGTTGCAGTTCCTGCGGGCTGGATAACACAAAGCTGGACAAAAAGAATTACAGGCTGAATGAGAGCAGTTTTGACCGCAAGAAAAAAATGACATATTCCCAGAAACGACAGAATGACACTGGAGAGACAAAAAACCGGGAGAAAAAGAAGGATGCGGGACATCTCTGTGAGAGTCATAACGGACGGAAAAGAACGCAGACAGAATATCAGCAAAAAGAAAATCCGAGGATTGAAATCCCACAGACAGGGCAGATGCAGCCAGGTGGGCCGACGGTATTTAATCCGGCAAGGAAGGCTCATACAGGATCTTATGAGGAACAGAAAAAAGCAAGGAAAATCAGTGGAATTCTTGCGGGAATTATCGTGGCAATCGTAGCATTTACAAGCATTGCAGGTTCAGTTGGTGATTTCATTTCCTCATTTGGGGATGATTTCCATTCCTCAGATTATGACTGGAATGATGATGGCAGCGAAGTGGAGTCTGAGTATGATCCATATATGAATACAACGAGAGAACTTTCTGAAACAGGAGCAACTTATGACTGTGTATTAGGATATGGGGAGTATGAGATCGGAGCACAGATCCCGGAAGGGACTTATGAAGTGGAGCTTGTCTCAGGAGAAGGCTCCATGCAGCAGGATGATCCTGAGAATTCGATTTATTACTATTCTTATTTTAGTGAAGATGAGTCAGATACGGATGCAGGAGATTATCTGGACGATGTGAGATTGTATACAGGAGGTCATCTGAAGATTAATACAGGACTGGTTGTCCAGTTTCATTCTGAGAATGCACAGACGGAACAGATGCAGCTGGAAGAAAATCCGCTGACGGAGCAGGTAACATTGAAAGCCGGAAACACTTATACAGTGGGAACAGATTTCCCGGCAGGATGGTATGATGTGACCGAGGCATCAGGAGTCGACTGGGCGGAGCTTCATTACAAGATTTATCTTGGTGATCTTTATGATAAGGAAAATGAAAATCTCAATTATGAAAACTATGGACTCTGGTTTTATGATACAGATGGGTCAGAATCTTATAAAAATGCAGTTTTCCCGGAAGGGACGGAGCTGGAAGTGGATGATGGGGATTTAATCCTGACGCCGTCCGGCTCAGTAAAAAACCAGAACTATGACAGTTTCTATGATATGTACCGCTACAGGTCGCAATAAGCTGAGAAATTTATGATACTGATTTTGGAAATTGTCAGGATTAGCAAAGACAGAGTAGAAAGAAAGGATGATTAAATTGGCAAATAAAATATCCGATGAAACAATCGAGTATGTAGGAATCCTTGCAAAGCTGGAACTTTCAGAGGAAGAGAAAGAAGCAGCGAAAAAAGACATGGAGCAGATGCTGGATTATATAGATACATTAAATGAACTTGATACAGCAGGGATCGAACCAATGTCTCATGTATTTCCGGTACAGAATGTGTTCCGTGAAGATGTTGTGACAAACGGAGATAACAAAGAAGCGACACTTGCGAATGCACCACTTCGTAAAGATGACAGTTTTGAAGTGCCGAAGACAATTGGTTAAGGGAGTGAGAGTAGATGGATTTATTAAAACTTACAGCCCTTGAACTGGGCGAGAAGATCAAAGCAAAAGAAGTAACTGTACGAGAAGCAGTTGATGCAGTGATCGGACAGATCAGAGAATCAGAGTCAGAGATTCACAGCTTTGTGACGATAGATGAAGAAGGTGCTTATGCACAGGCAGAGGAAATTCAGAAGAAAATAGATGCGGGCGAACTGACAGGTCCGCTTGCAGGAGTTCCGGTTGCGGTAAAGGATAATATGTGTATCGAAGGACAGCTTACCACATGCAGTTCCAAGATTCTTTCCAACTTCAAACCGACCTATACGGCTGAGGCAGTTGAGAACCTCAGAAAAGCAGGAGCGGTTATCATTGGTAAGACGAACATGGATGAATTTGCCATGGGAAGTACAACAGAGACATCTTATTACGGACCGACACGCAATCCGCACAACACAGCGCATGTTCCGGGAGGTTCTTCCGGTGGTTCCTGTGCGGCAGTGGCAGCGTCCGAATGTTATTATGCACTTGGATCTGATACCGGCGGATCCATTCGTCAGCCGAGTTCTTTCTGTGGAGTTGTCGGACTAAAACCAACTTATGGAACCGTTTCCCGATATGGACTTATCGCATATGGATCTTCTTTAGATCAGATTGGACCGGTAGCGAAAGATGTATCGGATTGTGCGGCAATTCTTGAAGCAATTGCATCCCATGATCCGAAGGACAGCACTTCCATGGATCGTGATGATTGTGATTTCACAGAAGCACTTGTCGATGATGTGAAAGGACTCCGTATTGGAATCCCAAGAGACTATATGGGAGAAGGTCTGGATCCTGAAGTAAATGATGCTGTGATGAAGGCAGCAAAAGTACTCGAAGAAAAGGGTGCGATTGTTGAGGCGTTTGATCTGCGACTTGTAAAATATGCAATCCCTGCTTATTATACGATCGCAGATGCAGAGGCAAGTTCTAACCTGGAACGTTTTGATGGTGTGAAATATGGTTATCGTACGAAAGATTACGATGGACTTCATAACATGTACAAGAAAACACGTTCAGAAGGATTTGGTCCTGAAGTAAAGAGAAGAATCATGCTTGGATCTTTTGTCTTAAGTTCAGGATATTATGATGCCTACTATCTGAAGGCACTTAGAACAAAAGCTTTAATCAAGAAAGAGTTTGACCGTGCATTCCGTAATTATGACATCATTCTCGGACCGGCAGCACCAACAACTGCTCCGGAACTTGGAAAGAGCTTAAGTGATCCGATGAAGATGTATTTGGGAGACATTTATACAATCTCAGTCAATCTTGCAGGTCTTCCGGGAATGAGCGTTCCGGTTGGAAAAGATAGCAAAGGACTTCCAATCGGTATGCAACTGATCGGAAATGTATTTGAAGAAAAAACTTTGATCCGTGCAGCATATACCTATGAGTGTGCGACAAAGAAGATGCATGAAACACCGGCATCTGTCGGTCTTATGTCAGAAAAGGAGGTGCGTTAACAATGGCAAAGCAGTATGAGACAGTCATTGGACTGGAAGTGCATATTGAGCTGGCTACAAAGACAAAGATCTTCTGTGGATGCAGCACAGAATTCGGTGGCGCACCGAATACACATACTTGTCCGGTATGTACCGGTATGCCGGGATCGCTTCCGGTGTTGAATAAACAAGTTGTAGAATATGCTATGGCGATTGGTCTTGCAACAAACTGTAAGATTACACAGGTATGCAAATTTGACCGTAAAAACTATTTCTACCCGGATAACCCGCAGAACTATCAGATTTCCCAGCTGTATCTCCCGATTGCCAGAGATGGATATGTAGAGATCGAGAGTGGTTCAGGAAAGAAGAAAGTAAGAATCCACGAGATGCATATGGAAGAAGATGCAGGTAAGCTGGTTCATGATGAGTGGGATGATACTTCACTTGTCGATTATAACCGAAGCGGTGTGCCACTTGTAGAGATCGTATCTGAACCGGATATGCGTTCCGCAGAAGAAGTTATTTCTTATCTTGAGAAGCTTCGTATGATCGTGCAGTATTTAGGCGCATCAGATTGTAAGCTTCAGGAAGGTTCTATGCGTGCTGATGTCAACCTGTCTGTCCGTGAAGTCGGATCCGATCAGTTTGGTACAAGAACAGAGATGAAGAACCTGAACTCATTTAAGGCAATCGCACATGCAATTGAAGGCGAACGTCAGAGACAGATTGAGTTGATCGAAGAAGGAAAACAGATTGTACAGGAGACAAGACGCTGGGATGACAACAAAGAGCATTCTTATGCAATGCGTTCCAAAGAGGATGCACAGGATTATCGTTATTTCCCGGAACCAGACCTTGTTCCGATCGTGATCAGTGATGAATGGATCGAGAAAATCAAATCTCAGCAGCCGGAACTTCGTACGGAGAAGCTGGAGCGTTACAAGGAACAGTTTGATATTCCGCAGTATGACGCAGAGATCATCACAGGTTCTAAGAAAATGGCCGATCTTTTTGAGGCAACAACAGCAATCTGTGAGAAACCGAAGAAAGTTGCAAACTGGCTGATCGGAGAGACCTTCCGTCTGATGAAAGACAATGGAATGGAGCCGGAAGATTTAACATTCTCTCCGGAGAACCTGGCAAAATTAATTGATCTTGCGGAGGCAGGAACCATTAACAGTTCTGTGGCAAAAGATGTATTCAAGCAGATTTTTCATGAGGATATAGATCCTGAGAAATATGTCGAAGAACACGGGCTTAAGATGGTGAACGATGAAGGTGCACTCCGTGAGACAGCTGCCAAAGTGATCGCAGACAACCCACAGGCAGTCGCAGACTTCAAAGGCGGTAAAGAGAAAGCAATCGGAGCACTGCTTGGACAGACAATGCGCGCCATGAAGGGGAAAGCAAACCCTGGAATGGTGAACCAGGTGCTGCGAGAGTTGTTAAAATAAAATTTGATTTGTCTGTTAGGATTCCTGTAAATGGAACAGATACATTTATTGACTAAGAGCCAGAGCAGTTACCGTGAGTGGTGTCTGTCTGGCTCTTACTAACATACGGAACAAAGTGTATTCGGAACGCTCCTGCCTTACATGTGTCCTCAACAATAAAGAGACAAAAGCACTTGGTTATTCAAACGAGAAGTGATAGTTCAATAGTGACGGAGCCAACCAGACAAATCTAATTTGTTGTATTGACAGTTTGAAAAATGTCTGCTATATTACAAGTAGAACACAGAGAAATAATAAACTATATATGTTCAAAACAATAAGAGATTCGGAAGGATGTGGAAAGAATGAAACGAGATTATTATGAAGTGCTTGGGCTGTCAAAGGGCGCAGAGGATAAAGAGATAAAGAGAGCATATCGTAAGCTGGCGAAGAAGTATCATCCGGACACGAATCCTGGGGATAAAGAAGCGGAGAAGAAATTCAAAGAAGTGACGGAGGCGTACTCTGTACTGAGTGATCCGGAGAAGAAGAAACTGTATGACCAGTTCGGTCATGCTGCATTTGATCAGAGCGGTGCTGCAGGTTCCGGATACGGAAATGCCGGTACAGGTGGCTTTGGAGGATTCGGCGGAAACGGCGGATTCAAAGGCGGTACTTACCGTAGTTATGGTGGACCGGGAAGTGGATATCAGGAGTATCATTTCGAAGGTGGCGACATGGATGATATGTTTGATGACATTTTCGGAAATATGTTCCATGGAGGAAGTACTTCAGGTCGCAGCAGAAGGACATCAGGATTTACCGGAGGATTTGGAGGTGAAAGCTTTAGATCAAAAGGTTCTGATATCAAGGCAGGTATCACTGTAGGATTTGATGAGGCTGCATTTGGTGGAGATAAGGTTATTACACTGAGTAATCCGGAAAATCCGGGACAACCGGGACAGTCACTGAAGGTTCATATTCCAGCAGGTATTGATAACGGAAAGTCAATCCGTTTAAGAGGAAAGGGAATGCCGGGAACCGGTGGTGGTGAAGCCGGAGATCTTCTGTTGAAAGTAACAGTTGCTCCGAAACCTGGATATGAGCGGAAAGGTATGGATGTATATACAACCGTATCTGTTCCGTATACAACAGCTGTGTTCGGAGGTGAGGCATTGGTCCATACACTGTATGGAGATGTTATGTGTAAGATTAAAGAGGGAACACAATCGGGTTCCAAGATTCGTCTGAGAGGTAAGGGAATTGTTTCGATGAAAGATTCATCCGTTCACGGAGACCAGTATGTGACGATTCAGATTGAAGTGCCAAGAAACTTAAGTTTGCAGGCAAGACAGAAATTAAAAGAGTTTGAAGAAATCTGTCAGGGGAGTTCAAGAACAGCATAAATAAATGAAAAGACCAGAGGCTTGTTTTACAAATTGAAACAAGAACCTCTGGTCTTTTCTGCTGTTTAGAATATTGCTGTAGCTGTTTAGAAGTTACTGTGAGCAGTAACGTTTTGCACAGGTACAATTTATAGCCACTGACTCAGAAATTTGAAGCCAGTAACAAACGAATTATAATTGGGATTCTGCTAGTCACGTTCCCAACGACCGGAAGCACCACATGGAAGAACCAATCCTGAATCTGTAACAGGAAGTCCGATCTCCTGAGAATCTACATGTCCGTTCCAAGGTTTTAATTCAGTTGAGATCATGTAGGTAAGTACGGCAGGAGCAAGTCCTGTTGTATAAGAATTCACAAGGAAGAACAGTGCATCCTTGGAAAGAATCTTTGTACAAAGCTTGATGAGTGGATGGATCATATCTTCAATCTTCCAGATCTCGCCTTTTGGTCCACGCCCATATGACGGCGGATCCATAATGATTGCATCATAAGTGTTGCCACGGCGGATCTCGCGTTCAACGAACTTCACACAGTCATCGACAAGCCAGCGGATCGGTGCATCTCCCAGACCGGAAGAAACCGCATTCTCCTTTGCCCATGTCACCATACCCTTAGATGCATCTACATGAGTAACCTGCGCTCCGGCAGCTGCCGCTGCAAGTGTAGCACCTCCGGTATAAGCAAAAAGGTTCAGCACCTTGACCGGACGTCCAGCATTCTTAATCTTCTCAGAGAACCAGTCCCAGTTAGTTGCCTGCTCTGGGAAGAGTCCTGTGTGCTTGAAACTAAATGGTTTTAAATTAAATGTGAGAGAACCGTAATGGATCTGCCACTGCTGTGGGAGACTAAAAAACTCCCATTCACCGCCACCCTTTTTGCTACGGTGATAATGTCCGTTCATCTCTTTCCAACCGCGGTTCTTCTTAGGAGTATCCCAGATGACCTGCGGGTCCGGACGGACAAGAAGATAATTTCCCCAACGCTCAAGCTTTTCGCCACCTGAGCAGTCAAGAATTTCGTAATCTTTCCAACTATCTGCAATCCACATGAATTAGTTAATCCTTTCTACAAAAAATACTTGTAATCATACAGAGACAATCTCAAAAAACGATACATTTTTGAAATTGTTTCGTTTTATATCGTCTATAACATTTCTATTATAATAGAAAGTCCTATGGTAATGCAATGAAAATTTTCAGATTCAGAGATCAGGTATTGTCAACCGGTATTATTCACACTCTGTGTGACCTGCATTCTTATAATACGACTGGTTAAAATGCACTAATAACCCACTAAACAGATAGGAATATGAAAACAAAACGCCGAAAACATATAAAACCTATTGACGTAGTAGGTTAATAAGGTGTATCATACGCCTATCGAATCTGAGATGCGAAAAAGTAACAGTGTTACATCAAATGATAGATGGAGTGATGAGTATGATAAAAGTAGAACATGCAAACAAAACATTTTCCGGGAAATACGGTACAGTACATGCGTTGCAGGATGTCAGCATTCATGTAGAGAAAGGTGACATCTACGGAATTATCGGATTTTCCGGAGCAGGTAAATCAACTTTAATCCGGTTGGTAAATGGATTAGAGACACCGGATACGGGAAATGTTATAGTCCAGGGAGAAAATCTTGGGAATCTGAAAAAAACGCAGCTTCGCAAGCTTAGAAGAAAAATCGGAATGGTTTTTCAGCAATTTAATCTTCTTGAATCAAAAACAGTGTATCACAACATTGCATTGCCATTGATTCTTGAAAAGGCACCAAAGGAAGAGATTGATAAGAAAGTAAAAGAAGTACTCCGGTTTGTAGAACTGGAAGATAAGAAAGATGTTTATGTAAGCCAGCTTTCGGGAGGACAGAAACAGAGAGTGGGAATCGCAAGGGCACTGACAACAACACCGGACATCCTGCTCTGTGACGAGGCAACAAGTGCACTGGATCCACAAACTACAGAATCCATTCTGAAACTGCTTAAGAAGATCAACCGGGAGATGGGAGTTACAATCCTTCTGATCACACATCAGATGCAGGTCGTTCAGATGATCTGTAATAAAGTAGCAGTTATGGAGAACGGACAAGTAGTAGAGTCCGGAAGTGTGCTTGATGTATTCGGAAAGCCACAGGCACCTGTTACAAGAAGATTCGTTCAGACTGTAGTAAATGATCAGATTCCGGAAAGCATTCTAAGTCTTGTGAAAGAACAGAAAGAACATTTCCGGGTAGAGAGGCTTAAGTTTATCGGAAGCAGTGTAAAACGACCTGTGATTTCAGATATCTGTCATGTGGATGGAATTGTAGTAAATATTCTAGGAGCAACCGTGCAGGAATTGCAGGAGAATGTAATGTGTGTGTTCATTTTGCAGCTGATCGGAACGGAAGAGAAAATATTAGAAGCTGAGAAACAGATTGATGAGAATGGAGTAATCAGAGAAAGAGTGGAGGCGATTTAATGGAACAAGAGTATTTTGGAGTATCACTGGAAAAGTTACTGACCAGTGGTGGACAGACATTATATATGGTTGCATGGTCACTGATTATTGGAACAATCATAGGAATTATTTTGGCACTGATCCTTGTACTTTGCCGTAAGGGAGGACTGATAGAGAATCTGATCCTTTACAATATTGTAAGTATCTATATTAATATAGTAAGAAGTATTCCATTTGTGATCTTACTGGTAGCGATCATGCCGTTGACAAGGGCAATTGTTGGAACGACCATCGGAAGTACAGCATCACTTGTCCCGCTTGTTATTTATATCAGTCCATATCTTGCACGCTTGATGGAAAATAGCTTACTGGAGATTAATCCGGGTATTCTGGAAGCGGCTGAAGCAATGGGGGCATCTACCTGGCAGACGATTCGGTATTTTCTGCTTCCGGAAACACTTGGCTCTATCGTACTTGCATTGACAACAGGTACGATCGGATTGCTTGGTGCATCAGCAATGGCCGGATATGTAGGCGGCGGAGGTGTCGGAGATCTGGCACTGACTTATGGATATCAGAGGATGAATACACCATTGATGATCTTTACTGTGGTTGTACTGGTTGTATTTGTACAGATCCTTCAGCTTGCAGGAAATACAATTTCAAGAAAACTCAGACAACATAGATAATTGATTAAGAAAGAACGAGGAGAATTATATTATGAAAATCAAGAAAATTATTGCAGGATTATTAGTAGCGACAACAGCATTCAGCCTGGCAGCATGCGGAAATTCAGGTTCAGGAGATACGAAGAAAAGTGACGCGGATACATCAGAGAAAAAGGAAATCGTCTATGGAAAATCCCAGGGACCATATACAGAACTTTTCGAAGATGCAATTGTTCCAATTCTTGAAAAAGAAGGATATACTCTGAAAGCTGTTGACCTCTCAGATCTCCAGACAGCAGATGTTGCACTGAATGATGGAGATGTAGATGTCAATGTAGAACAGCATACAGCATACATGGACAGTTTCAATCAGAGTTATAACGCAGATCTGGTTGCAATCAGTCCGATTCCAACTGTTCCGGCAGGAGTTTATTCAGAAAAATACGATTCTGTAGATGAAATCCCGGATGGTGCGAAGGTTGCAGTCCCAAATGATGCGTCCAACACAGCACGCTGCTATCTGATGCTTCAGAAAATCGGCTGGATCAAGCTTGACGAAAATGCTGATCCATCCACAGTTACACAGGATGATATTGTAGAGAACCCACATAATATTGAATTTACAGAAATGAACAGCATGACAATTCCGGCAGCAGAATCTGATTTCGATTATATTGCAATCACAGGAAGTGTTGTATATAATGCAGGCATTGATGCTTCTACAGCACTGGCCAATGAAGATATTTCAGATTATCTTGTACTTCAGGTTGTTGTAAAAGAAGAGAACAAAGATGCAGATTGGGCACAGGCAATCGTGGACGCATACCACTCAGATGAATTCAAACAGTATATGAAAGAAAATAATGATGGATTATGGTGGATCCCGGAGGAGCTTCAATAATTAAGAAAGGCAGTGATGAAAATGGATCAGACAGAAAAATTAATCCTGGAAGCAATCGATCAGCACAGAGATGAGATCATTGAATTTGCCAGAGATATATACGATCATGGAGAACTTGGATATAAAGAATTCAATACAGCAGAAAAATTCATAAAGAAGATGAAAGAATTAGGTCTGCGCACAGAAACCGGACTTGCAATTACAGGAACAAAAGCGTATTTAAATGAAGAAAAGAAAGATACAGCAAGCCTTGCACTTCTTGGAGAACTTGATGCACTTAGGATTCCGGAGCATGCTCATGCGAATCCAGAGACAGATGCGGCACATTGCTGCGGACATCATGCACAGATGGCTGGAATCTTTGGTGCGGCACTGGCTCTTACAGTTCCGGAGATCGCGGAAAAACTGGATGGACAGGTGGTATTTTTTGCAACACCGGCGGAAGAGTATGGTGAAATTGGATTCAAAAATGAACTGCGTGCACAGGGAAAAATAAAATATGGCGGTGGAAAATGTGAGCTGCTTCGTATCGGCGCATTTGATGATATTGATCTTTGTATTACACATCACATTACACCGGGGGATGACATCATAGTAGGAAGTGGAACCGGAAATGGATTTGTATCTAAAGTGATCCGTTGTTTAGGTAAGGCAGCCCATGCGGCAGGAACACCGGAACAAGGTGTAAATGCTCTGTCGGCGGCGTCACTTGGTCTGCAGGCACTCGGTCTGAATCGAGAGACATTCCGTGATGAGGATTGTGTCCGTGTCCATCCGATCATTACAAAGGGTGGCAACCTGGTAAATGTAGTGCCTGATGAAGTTGTAGTAGAGACATTGGTAAGAGCTAAAACAATCGAGGCATTTACAGATGCAGCGAAGAAAACAGACCGATCCTTTCACGCAGGAGCTACTGCAATGGGAGCGAAGGTTGAAATCACAACACTTCCGGGATACCTTCCGACACTTGCGGAAGAAGCACTCCCAGAATTAAAAAGAGCAGCAGAACTTTCTGCACCGGAAACAAATGTGATCGAGGCCTCAGGACATACGGGAGGATCAACAGATGTCGGTGATGTCCAGCACTTAATGCCTGTATATACATTTAATACAGGTGGTGTAAAGGGTGGACTCCATCAGGTAGAATTTGAAGTGACGGATGAGGAAGAAGCTTATATTGTCACTGCGAAGATGTTTGCACTTGGAGCCTATGGACTTTTGAAAGAAAAAGCAGCAAGAAGCAGAGAGCTTGTTAAAAATTATAGGCCGGTATTTGAAAATTCAGCAAAGTATGCGGAGTTTATGGATCAGTTTGATTCGAAAGAAGTGTTAGAATAATTCTATACATTCCCCTACTTTTATGGTATAATTTAAAAGTTATTTTAATGATTTATCGATTTAATGTGATGAACAGTCGCGTAATAATATCATAAAAGAAAGGAATTGAAGAAGTATGTTATCTACGATAGAATCAGTAAATAGTGCTGTGAATAACTTTATCTGGGGCGTTCCGGCTATGATCTGCATTATTGGAGTCGGGCTTTACTTAAGTATCCGGACCGGCTTCCTTCAGATCAGAAAATTTCCGTATGCGATGAAAGTGACGATCGGAAGAATGCTCCGCAAAAGAGATGCATCTGACGGTGCACTGACTCCGTTCCAGGCAGTTTGTACCGCATTGGCGGCGACGGTCGGAACAGGAAATATCGCCGGAGTAGCAGGAGCAATCGCAATCGGAGGGCCGGGCGCAGTGTTCTGGATGTGGATCTCAGCACTTCTTGGAATGTGTACAAAGTTTTCAGAAGTTACTCTTGCAGTTCATTTCCATGAGACGAATGCGGAAGGAGATCGTGTCGGCGGACCGATGTATTATATCAAAAATGGCCTGAAAAAGCATTGGCACTGGCTGGCTTATCTGTTCGCTGCATTCGGAGTTCTGACTGTATTTGGAACGGGAAATGCAACACAGGTGAATACAATTACAACAGCAATCGATTCTGCACTTTTTAATTATGGAATAATAGAAAAGGATTCTGTTGGAACATTGAATCTGATTATCGGAATTGTACTTGCTATCCTGATCGGCATGATCCTTCTTGGAGGAATTAAGAGAATTGGACAGGTTACAGAAAAGCTTGTTCCATTTATGGCAGCAATTTATGTGATTCTGGCACTTGGCGTTGTTGTTCTGAATTTCCAGAACATTCCGAGCGTATTTGGATCCATTTTCGAAGGCGCATTTTCACCGGCATCTGTGACCGGAGGCGCCGTGGGATCTTTCTTTATGAGTATGAAGAAAGGTGTTTCCAGAGGAATCTTCTCTAATGAGGCAGGACTTGGTACAGGTTCTATCGCACATGCATGTGCAGATACGAAAAAGCCTGTAAAGCAGGGATTTTTCGGAATCTTCGAAGTATTTATTGATACCATTGTAATCTGTACATTGACAGCACTCGTTATTCTGTGCAGCGGTGTTCCAGTTGGATATGGAGAGGCGGCAGGAGCAGAACTTACTATTCTTGGATTTACATCCACTTATGGAAACTGGGTATCTATCTTTACAGCGGTTGCAATGTGCTGCTTCGCATTTTCTACGATTATCGGATGGGGATTGTACGGAACGAGATGTGTGGAATTCCTTCTTGGTACAAAAGCGAATAAGCCATTCATGGTACTCTATGCACTCGTTGCAATTGTAGGTGCTACAATGGAACTTGGATTGATGTGGAATATCGCAGAGACATTCAATGGTCTGATGGCGATTCCAAACTTGATCGCAGTGTTCTTATTGTCAGGTGTAGTTGTAAAACTTGTGAAAGAATATTTTGCGGGTGAAGGAAAAGAAAGTTAAAAACAGAATAAAGAATTCAAAGCTCTGATGATTTAAAAAATCATCAGGGCTTTTTTGAGTGCATAAATATACAAAGCAATTTATAAAAATACCATAGAAATTTTCACATATTAGCAAATAAAACAAAAAGTATAAGAAATGAAAAAGAAATTGGAATAAAAATAAACAAAAGTATAAGCCAAATAAAGAAAGAAAATGTGCAATTTTACGAAAAAGTGAAATTTATTATATTTTTTGTCCTATTTCGTCCAAGATTTTATTCAACGACTATGATATGATTCTTAGACAGTCAAATGTAAAAAAATATATGTTTGAAATGTGATGAAAAAGTGTATATTCTGTGAACTGTATAAATAAACAATGTGGATGATATATGTTATGCAACTAACGCAAACAACAGAGGTTATAGGAGCTGTTGAAATATAAAGAATGGAAAGGAGGTTTCTGCAGGCAGTAATGTCTGTAAAGTTGAAATACACAGGGAACTGTGAAAACAACATAGGAACAGAAAAGGAAAACTGTTCAGTTAAGTAACCAGGAGGTAAAAGAATGAGGAAGAAGTTTAAAAAGCTTGTTGGAATTACAACAGCAGTGGCAATGGCTGTTTCATTAGTTCCGACAAACGTTTTTGCAGAAGAACCAGAAGTGGCAGTAGCGGAAGAATCTGCAAAGAACGATAATCTTTTAAGAGTCTGGTATGATGAACCAGCGACAGATTGGCAGACGCAGTCATTGGCAATTGGAAATGGTTATATGGGAGGCCTTGTATTCGGTGGTATTAATAATGACAAGATCCACATTAATGAGAAAACAGTCTGGGAAGGTGGACCGGCTGATTCTTATGATTATACCTATGGTACAACAAATCCAATTGATACAGATGCGGACCTTCAGAAAATCAAAGACAATCTGAATGCATTGCGTGAAAAATTAGATGATAAATCTGAGTTCGTATTTGGTTTTGATGAGGATTCCTATCAGGCAAGCGGAACTGACACAAAAGGTGAAGCAATGGACGAACTGAATAAGTTGATGGGAGATCTGACAGGATATGATGCACCGACAGATTATGCAAACTTATTTATTTCTAACAATCAGGATGAAAAAAAGGTATCCAATTATGTCAGAGATCTGGATATGCGTACAGCTCTGGCAACAGTAAATTACGATTACGAAGGTGTTCATTACACAAGAGAATACTTCAACAGTTATCCAGATAACATCATGGCAGTACGTTTGAGTGCTGATCAGGCTGGAAAGATTAGCTTTGATACAAATCTGGAGAACTTAATTAACGGAACTGCTTATACAAACACAGTTGATGGCGATACAATCACAATGCGTGATGCATTGCCAACGAATGGTTTGAATGTAGAGGCACAGCTGAAAGTGATCAATGAAGGCGGAAGTCTTTCTACCGGTACAAATGGTGGAAATCCTGCAATCACTGTATCAGGTGCAGACGCAGTTACATTGATCTTTGCATGTGGAACAGACTACAAGATGGAACTTCCAAACTTCCGTGGTGAGGATCCGCATAAAGCTGTTACAGCAAGAATTAATGCTGCAGCAAAGAAGGGATATGAAGCACTGAAAGCAGATCATGTGGCAGATCATGATGCATTGTTCTCACGTGTGGAACTGGGATTTGACGAAGAGATTCCACAGATTCCAACAGATGAACTGATCAAAAAATATCGCAACATGATAGAAAACAATGGTGGCGATATTCCTACTTCAGCAGAACAGAGAGCTTTGGAAATTATGTGTTACCAGTTTGGTCGTTATCTGACAATTGCTGGTTCCAGAGATGGTGCTCTTCCGACAAATCTTCAGGGTGTTTGGGGAGAAGGATGGTTCACATGGTATGGAGATTATCATTTCAATATCAATGTTCAGATGAACTATTGGCCAACAATGGCAAGTAATTTAAGTGAATGTATGAAACCATACAATGATCTTTTGAATGTACTGAAACAAGCAGGTCGTAATGCGGCAGCTGCATCATTTGGCATCAAGAGTAACCCGGGTGAAGAAAATGGATGGCTTGTAGGCTGCTTTAGTACACCGTATATGTTCTCTGCATTGGGACAGAAAGATAATGCAGCCGGATGGAACCCGATTGGTTCTGCATGGGCACTTCTTAACTCTTATGAGTACTATCTGTATACAGGAGATACACAGTACTTGAAAGACGAGTTATATCCGTCTATGAAAGAAGTTGCAAACTTCTGGAATGAAGCTCTTTACTGGAGTGAGTATCAGCAGCGTTACGTATCTGCTCCTTCTTACTCACCAGAGAACGGACCAATCGTAAATGGAGCATCATACGACCAGCAGTTTATCTGGCAGCATTTTGAAAATACAATTCAGGCAGCAGAGACATTAGGAGTTGATGCTGATCTGGTTGCAGAGTGGAAAGATAAGCAGTCAAAACTGGATCCAGTATTAGTTGGTGATGACGGACAGGTGAAGGAATGGTTTGAAGAGACGTCTATCGGAAAAGCACAGGCAGGAGATCTTGAGGAAATTGATATTCCACAGTGGAGACAGAGCCTTGGTGCACAGAATTCAGGAGTGCAGCCACCGCATCGTCATTTGTCACATCTGATGGCATTATATCCATGTAATCTGATTAACAAAGACAATCCAGAATATATGGATGCAGCAATTGTATCTTTGCAGGAAAGAGGACTTGATGCAACAGGTTGGTCAAAGGCTCACAAACTGAACCTCTGGGCTCGTACAGGGCATGCTGAAGAAGCATTCCAGCTTGTACAGTCAGATGTCGGAGGAGGAAATTCAGGATTCTTAACAAATCTGTTCTGTTCTCATGGTGCAGGAGCAAACTATAAAGAAAGACCAATCTTCCAGATTGATGGTAACTTTGGTTATACAGCTGGTGTTAATGAAATGCTTCTTCAGAGCCAGCTTGGATATGTACAGTTCCTTCCGGCTATTCCGGAGCAGTGGAACACAGGTCATGTAGAAGGTATTGTTGCAAGAGGCAATTTTGATATCGATATGAAATGGTCTAATGGAAAAGCAGACCGTTTTGCAATTACTTCAAACAATGGTAATACATTCACAGGTGAATATGACAATATTGCAGCTTATACAGTAAAGAAATCTGATGGAACAAAAGTAGAAGTACAGGTTCTTTCAGACAATAAGATCTCTTTCCCAACAGTGGCAGGAGAAACTTATACAATTGACTTTAATGCATCACCAGATAAACTTCAGGGTGTAATCGATGCAGCAAAAGAAATTTCAGCACAGATGACAGATGAACTTCTTGCTGAACAGAAAGCACATTTGGATGAACTCATCCAGACAGCAGAAAAAGCAATCTCAGAAGAAAAATCTGACGAATATGAGAATCAGTCACAGATTCTCAGCAAAGCAATTCAGGTTGCAAAAGCTGCAATGACATTAAAAGATTCCTATTATCCTGCAAAGGAAGTATATGATGGAAGAGATCTGGAAGAAGACTGGGCAAGTTATATTAAGACAGCAGCAGATTTAAACAATCAGTTATCTGCAGCCGTAGAACTTCTGAAAGATACAGAAGCAACAGTAAGTGAATTAGAGCTGATGAAAGAAAGTGTTGATCATGCGAAAGATGCTCTTCCGGAGCTTTGGAACAGACTGACACTGAAAATCACACCAGATAATCAGCTGACACTTGGAGAAAACGATTTAGTTGAGATTACAAGTGAATTTAATGATCTTCAGATCAGATACACAACAGATGGAAATGATCCAATGTGGTTCTCTGATGAGTACACAAAACCATTTGCACTCACAAAATCAAAACAGAAAATCAAAGCTGCTCTGTTCCTTGGCAGACGTCAGATGAGTGAAGTATTTGAAGCAGAATATCTCAGCGAAGAAGGATTAAATTCCGCAGAAGGCATTGAAGAGAACTACATTGCTGCTACAGATAACGAAACATCAGGAGATAGTGAAGGAATTGCAAATGCATTGGATGGAAAGAATGGTACAGCATGGTATCCGTCAACTTTCCCAACAGTGCTTGAAGTTGAGTTTGAAAAACCGGTTAAGGTAAATACAGCAGAAGTTGCATTAGACTGGTTCTATGAGAACTATTATGACATTACAGATATGGATATCGAATACTGGAATGGAGATGCATGGGTTCCGGCAGTTGAGGGAGCTTCATTAGGAGATATTTCCAAGGTATTTACATTCGATGAATTTGAGTCCAACAAAGTAAGACTTAAGATTAACGAAGCATGGAAATATGCTTACTACGGTTATATCGGTATTGATGCATTCAGACTGTTTAACCTGAGCGACAAAGTAACAACAGATAAGAGTCTTTTGGATCAGGTAATCTCTGTGGCACAGAAATGTGTGGACAATGGAGAAGTAGATGAAGCAATCGAGAGTGTACAGGAGAGCTTTAACAAGGTATTTGCTTATGCAAAATCAGTCAGTGCAAATATCCAGTCCAGTCAGAGCACAATTGATGGCACGAGAGATGCATTGATTGAAGAAATCCAGAAACTTGGATTTAAAGCAGGAGATAAGACGAATCTGCAGAATCACTATACATTATACAGTGCATTAGATCTTGATCAGTATATTGATGGAGAAGAAAAAGATGCATTTGTAGAAGCACTTGAGAATGCGAAAGCAGTGATTGAAGATGGTGATGCAATGGAGGCAGATGTTGTAGAGGCAGATCAGCAGCTTCTTCGTGCAGCAGATGCATTGATCAAGAAAGGGGACAAGACGTCTCTTCAGAAACTGGTAGATTCCACAGCTGATTATAAGAAAGAGAATTATCTCAGCGCAGGATGGAATACATTCGAAGCAGCACTTGATGCAGCGAAGAAAGTACTTGCAGATGAGTCTGCAACACAAGAAGACGTAGACAAGGCAAAAGAAGTTCTTACATCAGCAATGACAGCACTTCGTTACAAAGCAGACAAGTCCGTACTGGAAGAGATCATTGGAAAAGCAAAAGCAATGGATCTGACCGGATACAGCGCAGAAAATGTTGCACTGTTCAATGCGGCTCTTGCTAAAGCAGAAGCAGTTATGGCAAACGAGGAACTTTCTGTTTACGAACAGCCAATCGTTGACGCAGCAGTTCTTGATCTGCAGAACGCAATGAAAGCTCTGAATGATGAGAAAGATAATGCATCAAAACCGTCGAACCCATCAAAACCGGGAAGTGGAAATGGAAACGGTGCTACAGGATCTGACAAGAATAATGGATCAGGTTCTGATGGAAAACATCAGGCGACAACAGCAGGTAAGCAGAATGGCGGAAACACAGTGAGCGGAACAAACGGAAAAGCAACTAAGACAGGTGATGTTACACCGATCATTCCGGCGGCAGCAGGTGTTATTCTTTCAATGGCAGCAATTGTTGTTGTACTGAAAAAGAGAAAAAGATAATAAAAAGAATCAAGAAGTGGAACAGAAATCAAGAATGGTGAACTTCAGAAAATAGTAACACGGAAGGATTCATGAGAGACAGAGAGGACTTTTTAGACGAAGTCCTCTCTTTTTTTGAGCAATAAAAACATCTTATATCCCCCCACCTGGCTTGTGGGTTTATTCTGTTTTTTATACAATAAATTGCATTGAAAGAAAATAGACAGCATGAGGAGAAAACGATGAAACGAAGAAAACTATCACAGGTGATCGCGGTAACCTTAGCAGTCTGCATGTTGGCAGGTTGTATACTTACAGGCTGTGGAAGCAAATCAGATAATGCAAATAAAGAGACTACACAAAGCGGATCTACATTAATCTATGGAAGTAATGATTACACAAGGATCAATCCGGCTATTGATGAGCATGGAGAGATTAATTTGCTTCTGTTTGACGGTCTGACAGCACATGATGAGAATAATGAGGTAGTACCGGGACTGGCAGAATCATGGGAGCTGGATGACGCGACAAATACTTATACATTCCATCTTAGGGATGATGTAAATTGGCATGATGGAGAGAAATTTACAGCAGATGATGTTGAGTTTACGATCAAAGCAATCATGGATCCGGACAATGAATCAGAGATTGCTTCTAATTACGAGGATGTTACAGAAATCAATGTGATCGATGATAAGACGATTTCTTTTACACTTCGGGATAAGAATGTGGCATTTCTCGACTATATGACAATTGGTATCCTTCCGAAACACTTACTGGAAGGCAAGGATATGCAGACAGATGAATATTTCCATAATCCAATCGGAACGGGTCCGTATAAGATTCAGGAGTGGGATGAAGGACAGAGTATTACACTTGTAAAGAATGAGGATTATTATAAAGGAGCTCCGAAGATTGATACAATCGTGTTTAAGATTGTACCGGATGATAATGCAAAGGCACTTCAGTTAAAATCCGGTGAGATCAATCTGGCAAAGGTGACACCGAAGGATGCACAGAATTTCACAGATGATGATACTTTTACAGTATATGATATGAAGACAGCAGATTACAGAGGTATCCTTTATAACTTTAATAATGAGTTCTGGCAGAGAAACAAAGATGCAATTCCGGCAATCAGCTATGCAATCGATCGTCAGAAGATGGTAGACAGTGTTCTTCTGGGAGAAGGAATTGTAGCTTATGGTCCGCTTCAGAGAAATAAATATAATAATGAAGATGTAGAGAAATACTCTTATGATCCGGCAAAAGCAAAAGAAGTGTTAGAAGCGGCTGGCTGGACATTGGGAGATGACGGAATCTATGAGAGAAACGGAGAGAAGCTTTCTTTTACAATCAATGTGATGGAAGGTGATCAGGTGCGCGCAGATCTTGCGGCTATCGCATGTCAGCAGCTGAAAGAAGTTGGAGTTGATGCAAAAGCACAGGTTCAGTCAGAAATCGACTGGGCAAATCAGGAAGCATTTTTGATCGGATGGGGAAGCCCATTTGATGCTGATGACCATACATATAAAGTGTTTGGTACAGATAAAGGAAGTAATTACAGTGGATATTCCAATGAACAGGTAGACACTTATCTGACACAGGCAAGACAGACAAGTGATGAGAATGAACGTAAAGAAGCATATGCAAAGTTTCAGGTTGCACTTGCAGAAGATCCGGCATATACATTCTTCTGTTATTGCGATGTAGATTATGTGACGAATAAGAAGATCCAGGGAATTACAAAGGATACAGTTCTTGGCCATCATGGTGTTGGAATTTTCTGGAATGTAGAGGATTGGACAATCGAATGAAAATAGAAGAAATACTGGCAGTGAAGCATTTGTCAGTTGAATTTCAAACTTCAGATGGAAAGAAACAAGTAGTAAAGGACGTCTCCTTGTCGTTAAGACAAGGGGAGGTCCTTGCTCTTGTTGGAGAGTCAGGATGTGGAAAGACTGTACTGTGCCGATCAATTTTGAAATTACTGCCCAAGAGTGCGTCTGTGACAGGCGAAGCCATTCAATATAAAGATCAGAACCTGATCGGATATAATGAAAAAAAGATGCAGCAGATCCGAGGACATGGAATCGCGATGGTCTTTCAGGATCCACAGAGTACGTTAAACCCGACGATAACAGTTGGAAGTCAGATGGAAGAGGCTATTTTGCTGCATGAAAAAGCTTTAAATCAGAAGAAAAGAGAGAAAGATTTCGAGAAAAATAAGAAGAAATCAGCAAAAGAGCGGGCAATCGAACTGATGAAGCTCGTTGGGATCAAAGACGCAGAGCAACGTTATGATTTGTATCCGTATCATTTTTCAGGTGGAATGCGTCAGAGATGTGTGCTTGCAATAGCACTTGCCTCAAATCCAAAGCTTTTAATTGCGGATGAACCGACGACAGCGCTGGATGTGACAATCCAGGCGGAGATTCTGAAACTGTTGAAAAAATTACAGAAAGAATTGAATTTAAGTATTCTGTTTATCACACATGATCTCGGAGTTGTTGCTCAGATCGCAGACCGGGTTGCTGTAATGCAGGATGGAAATATCGTGGAATTGGAAGAAGCAAAACAGCTTTTCACAGCTCCAAAACATTCTTATACAAAGAAATTGCTTCATGATCATCCTTATTATATGCATAGAAATGAATCAAAATTAATAAGTGAATCAGAATTGCATGAAAAACTGGTAGAAATCTCACATTTGTCCTACTTCTATCCTTTAGATAGAAAAAGGGTGTTTCAAGCGGTGAAAGATGTGTCCTTTGAGATAAGAAGAGACGAGATTTTTGGACTGGTAGGTGAGTCAGGATCTGGAAAGTCAACGGTTGGAAAATGTCTGATGGGAATTCTAAGTCCGGAAGCAGAAACATTTTCTTATGATGGGATAAATCTTCTTGATAAAAAAGCAAAAAAGAAAAATGCGAGAAGACTGCAAAAAGAGCGTCAGATGATCTTTCAGGATTCAACATCTTCCTTAAACCAGAAAATGAAGGTAGAGAGAATCCTGGCGGAACCACTGGAAATCCATAAAATATTTTCTGACAGGAAAGAACAGCATAAATTTCTATGTGAAATGATGGAAGAGGTAGAATTGCAGGAAGAACAGCTTCAGGTACGACCACCGGAATTATCAGGTGGACAGAGACAGAGAGTTGCAATCGCAAGGGCATTTGCAATGAAGCCGAAGCTCTTGATCGCAGATGAACCAATCGCTTCACTTGATGTGACAACGCAGGCACAGATGGTGAGGTTGTTTCGGCATTTACAAAGAGAACATGACTGTGCAATCCTTTTTATTGCGCATGATCTTTCAATGGTGCGTCTGTTGTGCGACCGTGTCGGAGTGATGAAGGATGGAAAACTTGTGGAGATAGGAGAAACCGAGCAGGTGTTTGAACATCCGCAGCATTTATATACGAAGAAACTTCTGGAGGCGATTCCGATTCCGGAGATTTCAGGAGAGGAGCAGAGTGATGAAGAAACAATGGCTTAGAAAAATCAGACTGATCTTGCTATCTGTTTTTGTGCTCTCACTTCTTGTGTTTGTAATGTCGCGGTTGGCACCCGGGGATCCGCTGGTTTCTTATTATGGAGAACGTGCAGAGAGAATGTCGGTGGAAGAACATGAGCATGCAATGGAACGACTTGGATTAAACGAACCTATCCCTGTTCAGTATGTGAAATGGCTTGGAAATGCTTTTCAGGGGGATTTTGGAATCTCTTATAAATATAAGCAAGATGTTCTTACGGTGATCGAGGGACGTTTAGTCAATACATTATTGCTTGGCGGAATTGGTTTTATCCTGACATTTGGACTGGCACTTTTGCTTGGAATTTTCTGTGTGTATTATGAAAATCAGCTTCCAGACCGGATTTTGCGTAAGGTGGGAACAATCACAAGCTGTATTCCGGAATTCTGGTTGTCACTTATATTGATATTGATTTTTAGTGTGAATCTAAAGCTCCTTCCGGGAAGTGGGGCATATGATCTTGGCCAATCGGCAAATCTGTTGAGCAGATTGATGCATCTGATTCTTCCGCTGACAGTTGTTGTGCTGAGCCACCTTTGGTATTATGCGTATCTGATCCGTAACCGATTGTTGGAAGAAACTAGAAAAGACTATGTTTTACTGGCAAAGGCAAAAGGAATGTCACGAAAAAGAGTATTGTTCTTTCACTGTGTGAAAAATATTATGCCATCGTTCATCAGTCTGATGGCAATTTCACTTCAGCATGTGATCGAAGGGACGTATATCGTGGAAATGGTATTTTCCTATCCGGGAATCGGAACGCTTTCTTTTGAAAGTGCAAAATATCATGACTATAATATGCTGATGGTGCTTTGCGTATTTACCGGTATTTTTGTTATTGCAGGAAATGTGATCGGACAGTCTGTCAGTGAATGGATCGATCCAAGAATGAAAGAGATAAAAATGACAGGAAAGGCAGATAGGGTATGAGGTGGAGAAAATGAAAAAAGCGAAAAAAAATAATGCCGTTATCATTGCCGGAAGTATTCTTGCAGTCATCGTATTTGTCTGTGTTTTCTGTCGTTTCTTTATGACGAAAGACCCTACATACATGGATCTGAAGAACTGCAACATTTCACCGAATAAAGAGTTCTTTTTTGGAACGGATACGATGGGGAGAGATGTTTTTTCAATGATTTTATACGGTGGTAGAATATCGCTGTTTATCGGGTTGATATCCACCGTGTTATCGACTACGATTGCGGTGATCTACGGATCCTTCAGTGGAATCGCACCGGAGTGGATTGATGAACTGATGATGCGTTTTACAGAAATTTTATTGAGTATTCCTTCAATTCTGTTAATTATCTTTCTTCAGGCACTGGCAGGAAAGAACTCAGTTGTTGCAATCACCATAGTGATTGGGCTTACCAGTTGGATGAATATCGCAAAAATGGTACGCATCGAGGTACGACAGCTCCGTGAGAGTGAATATCTGATTGCTGCAAAATGTATGGGTGGAAGTTTCTGGCATATTTTACGTGTACATTTGCTACCGAATTTTGTTTCGTCAATTATGTTTATGGTCGTGATGAACATCAGAAGTGCAATCATAGCAGAGTCAACATTGAGCTTTCTTGGGATTGGTCTTCCGATGGAAATTATTTCCTGGGGGAGCATGCTATCGCTTTCTGAAAAGGCATTGATGACAAACTCCTGGTGGATCATTCTGATTCCGGGAATCGTGCTTGTGATCACGTTACTGTGTATTACGGAACTGGGAGAAGCTTTGCGTAAAAATGTGAATCAGAAAGAAGGCAATTTATAGAAAATTTCTATAGAAAAGTTTGATAACCTATAGTAAAAATGTTATACTGAAAAACAGAAGCCTGGAGGTTAAAATACCTGAATGAATAGGTAAAGGAGAACGGTAGAATGGTAACAGTAAATGCTATGGGAGATAAATGCCCGGTTCCGGTAATTAAGACAAAGAAAGCATTAGATGCTTTGACAGCTCCGGAGACAATAGAAGTTCTCGTTGATAATGAGACAGCAGTGGCTAATGTGACAAAGATGGCACAGAGTACAGGCGCAACAGTAACACAGGAGAAGCTTGGAGAGGATGAATATAAAGTGACAATCCAGGCGCTTGCAGGAGAAGGATCTCAGACAGCACCGGCGGGTGCGGTTTGCGATTGTGTTCCGACAGGGGATACGGTAGTTGTGATTTCTTCTGACAAGATGGGAAGTGGAAATGATGAGCTCGGAAAAGTGCTGATTAAAGGTTGCATCTTTGCAATCACACAGCTTGATGAACTTCCAAAGAAGATGATCTTCTACAACGGTGGTGCTAAGATCACATGTGAAGGATCTGACTCTCTGGAGGATCTGAAGAATCTGGAAAGCCAGGGTGTTGAGATTGTGACTTGCGGAACATGTCTGGATTATTATGGAATGAAAGACAAGCTTGCAGTAGGAACAGTTACAAATATGTATGACATTGTCGAGTCTATGAATAATGCAGGTAAGATTGTGAAACCTTGTTAGAAACATGGGAACAGTTACAGTAATTTGAAAATGTGATGGAAAAGCTGCTGCAACAGCTTTTTCGTATACCGAGGGAATTATTTTGAAAAAGTATTCGAAAGGAAGTGGGAGAAATGAGTAAGGGACTCAAAGAGATTCATCTGACACAGATGACAAAGACAGCTGGTTGAGCGGCCAAAATCGGTCCTGAGACCCTTGCCCAGGTTCTGGGTAAGCTGCCTAAATTTTCCGATGAGCGTCTGCTTGTCGGTGTTGAGACATCAGATGATGCCGCAATTTATAAAATATCGGATGAGACTGCCATGATACAGACACTGGATTTCTTCACACCGGTTGTGGACGATCCGTATCTGTTCGGACAGATTGCAGCGGCGAACTCCTTAAGCGATGTATATGCAATGGGAGGAGAGCCGAAGGTTGCATTGAATATTGTATGTTTTCCAAATTGTCTGGATCCGGAGATCTTAGGGGAGATCTTGCGAGGCGGAGCAGACAAGGTGTTAGAAGCAGGAGCCGTTCTGGTCGGAGGTCATTCGGTGCAGGATGATGAACCGAAATACGGACTCTCGGTAACAGGCTTCGTTCACCCGGATAAGATTTATAAGAATTACGGGTGTCAGCCGGGAGATGTGCTGGTTCTGACCAAACAGCTTGGAAGTGGTATTGTGAATACAACAGTGAAAGCACAGATGGCTTCCGAAGCAGCCGCAGATGAAGCTGCGAAAGTAATGGCTTCATTGAATCAGAGAGCGAAAAGAGCAATTGAGAAACACACGATCCACGCATGTACAGATGTGACGGGATTTGGATTGCTGGGACATTGTACAGAGATGGCTGAGGCAAGTGACATGACTCTGGAATTATATCCGGAGCAGATTGAATATATGACAGAAGCGATTGCATATGCAAGGATGGGACTCGTTCCGGCAGGAGCATATAAGAACCGGGAGTTTGCAGCAGAAGGACTGGATGCAGGAGATATAGAAGAGGTCTATTTAGATCTGATCAGCGATCCGCAGACTTCAGGAGGACTTCTTGTCAGTGTCCCAAGAGAAGAATTAGATTGTTTGTTAGCAGATTTTGAGGCAGTGGGAATGGAAACGAAAGTTTCAGTTGTAGGCTGCGTCAAAGAGCGGCAGGAAAAACTCATCCAACTAAAAAAAGGAAAAATGGAAATGCTGTAAGAGATTTCTTGTTACTGTTCACAGTGCTCTGTGAGCAGTAACGGTTTCTTGCGGCATTTCGCTGTAGAAAGAGAAAATAAGGAGCAGCAGTAGTTGGAACAGTTAGATCAGAATAAGAAAAGAGAAAATTTACAGAAAGAAAAGAATCAGATCTTCCGCCTGCTTCCGCGAGTAGATGACTTGATGAAGAAAGAAAATGTTCAGAGACTGGCAGAGAAAGAAGGATATGAGCGTGTTCTCGGAGCAGTCAGAGATTCTGTAGAGAATCTGAGAAATGAAATCTCACAAGGAATCAAAAAGGGAATCAGTGAGCATGAAGCGAAAGAAATGATTCAGAAATTTCTGTATGAGATAGAATCAAGTTCAAAGAAATCAGAAGTGAACCATCTTCTGGAACAAGAACAGAAAAAGGAGATTCAACCAGTTTATAACGGAACAGGAGTAATCCTTCATACCGGGCTTGGACGTGCAACGCTTAGTCATGAGATTGCGGAAAAACTGAAAGCAGTTGCAGAGAACTATTCCAGTCTGGAATATGATTTACAGACTGGAAAACGTGGAAACAGGACCGGATATGCAGAAGAATTGCTTTGTCAGATCACGGGAGCAGAAGCGGCAATTGTTGTGAATAACAATGCCGGAGCTGTACTTCTTGCCTTGAGTACATTGACAAAAGGAGGAGAAGTGGTCGTCTCCAGAGGAGAACTTGTTGAAATCGGAGGAAAATTCCGTATTCCGGAAGTTCTTGAATTAAGCGGTGCTATTTTGAAAGAAGTCGGGACAACCAATCGTACAAGGATAGAAGATTATAAAGCAGCAGTCAGTGAAAAGACGAAAGCATTTTTGAAAGTCCACACAAGTAATTACAGAATTGTCGGGTTTACAGAATCGGTAAGTGCAGAAGAATTATATGAATTAAGTACTGGTCTGATAGAGCGCACGCAGGAATTGCCACCTGAAAACTTCGAGAATCATACGGAACGAAGCGGAATTCCAGTGATTGAAGATCTGGGCAGTGGTGTACTTATAAAACTGGACGAATATGGTTTATCCAAAGAACCAACCGTACAGGAAGAAGTAAAGGCCGGTGCAGATGTTGTTTGTTTCAGTGGTGATAAACTATTTGGTGGAGCACAGGCCGGAGTCCTTGTAGGAAAGAAAAAATATATTGATCAGATGCGTAATCATCCATTGCTTCGGGCTCTTCGAGCAGATAAATTTACAATGACAGCGATAGAAGAAGTGTTGAAATGTTATCTGGATCAGAAAGAAGCGGTTCAAAAGATTCCAACACTGAGAATGCTGACAAGACCTGTGGAGGAAATAAAAGAGAAAGCAATGGTTTGTGCTGATAGATGGAATCAAGAGGGAGCGTCCGTTCAGATTCAAGTGGAAAAATGTATTTCTAAGGCTGGTGGCGGTGCACTTCCTGAGACGGAGATTCCAAGTTATGGAGTAGCATTGGAATCAACTGAGATCACCGTTGAAGAATTAGAAAGCAGAATGAGAAATCTTTCAGTTCCGGTAATTGGAAGAATAAAGGAAGGGCGTTTCCTTCTGGATATGAGAACTTTCTCGGAAGAAGGAATCGAATATCTGGCGACACAGATCAGACATATTATGGAAAGAAAGCATAACTAAGAAAGAAAAACAGCATTAAGAAAGGGACTGCATTAGATGGAAAGACATGTGATCATCGGAACTGCCGGACATATCGATCATGGTAAGACGACACTGATCAAGGCATTAACGGGAAGAGATACAGACCGTCTGAAAGAAGAGAAAGCACGTGGAATCACAATTGATCTAGGGTTTACATGGATGGATTTGACAGACGGAGAGCGTGTCGGAATCATTGATGTTCCCGGTCATGAGAAATTTATCTCTAATATGACTGCAGGTGTGGTAGGAATGGACCTTGTTCTTCTTGTAATTGCAGCAGATGAGGGAGTTATGCCACAGACAAGAGAACATCTTGCGATTTTACGCCTTCTCGGTGTTGAGAATATCCTTGTTGTTTTGAATAAATGTGACCTTGTGGATGAGGAATGGCTGGAGATGGTAGAACAGCAGATCTGTGAAGAAATGCAACAGTTGCTTACAGTAGGTCAGAGAAATGATCAGGTAGAAGATAAGCTGGAATATAATGTGGACATTGTACGTGTTTCAGCAAAATCAGGAGCCGGAATAGAAGAATTAAGAAGTCAAATCCTGAAATGTGTAAAAAAGCAGAAAGAAATGTGGAAAATTCCTGCATTTCCAAGACTTCCTGTGGACAGAGTATTTTCAATTAAAGGAAGCGGAACAGTTGTGACGGGAACACTTCTTGATGGGAAAATTCATTCGGGAGATCGGGTGATGATCTATCCACAACAAACTTCGTGCAGAGTTCGTGGAGTTCAGGTGCATGAGCAGGAGGCAGAAGCTTGTGAAGCAGGTCAGCGAAGCGCACTGAACCTGGTTCAGACGGACCGAAGACAGAGCAGTGATGGGAAGTTTGTGTATCGAGGAAATGTGATCGCACCGGAAGGAAGCATGAAAGTCAGCCGCTATGTGAATGCAAAACTGACACTTCTTCCACAAAGTAAAAGAAGTATTGAACATCAGACTCGATTACATTTTTATAGCGGAACAACAGAAGTTCTGTGCAGAGCAGTTCCGTTGTCCTGTGAGAAAGTTGAGCCGGGGGAATCAGCCTATGTCCAATTAAGGTTAGAAGAACCTGCTGCGTTTTGTCCAGGGGACAGGTTTATTGTCCGATTTTATTCACCACTCGAGACAATCGGTGGAGGAATTATCCTTGAAATGGGAGAAAAAAAAGAGCGAAAATATCATGATGGGGTTTTACAAAGACTGGAACTGTTGGAAAACAATCTTTGGAATCAAGAAAATAAGTGTTCAAAGGAAATCCCGGATCAAGAAAAGAGCCTGCAGGAACAGATTTCTTTAGAAAAGAGAATTATGGATGAATTGGAAAGCTGGTTGTCTGCTCATCCATATCGAAGAGGAATGCCAAAGACAGTTCTTCTCAATCAGATCAGCAAAGGGAAAAAGGAACAGAATCGGGAAATTCAGAAATGTCTTATACTATTGGAGGAACATGGAAATGTCGGTTGTATAAGGTTGCAACAGGAAAATTCTAGTATAGAGCTGATTTCTCCGGAGGGATATAAAGTAAAAGAGACGGAAGAAGTTTCTAAATTAAGAGAAATCTTTGCCAGTCAATCAGATGAGAATAAAGTTTTCTTTTTGAACAAAGTGGAATTGGAAACATTTTTTGAGTCAGCAAGAAAAACGAAAAAGAAAAGTGGAATGCAAAGTCAAGATGAATTGATGGAAATTCTGAATTATATGCAGGAAGAAAACGAAATTACAGAGGTTTGTGAGAGTGTTTATACAACAACAGAGATTACGTTTAAAATTAGAACAGAAGTAAGCCGTATGTTATCTGTATCTAAAGTGATTACACTGAGTCAGGTAAAAGAAGTATTTCAGACAAGCAGAAAAAATGCCAGATTGATTTTTGAATATACAGATCGAATCAGATTTACAGCAAAAGAAGGTGCACAGACAGAACGCTCCGCAGGAAATAAATTGCAAAGAGAACAAATCAGAGGAAAGTAAGGGGAGAGTGAATGAACTTAAAACAACTGGAAGCATTTGTGAAAGTAGCAGAAACAAAAAGTTTTTCGGAAGCGGCAAAGCAGTTATTCCTTACGCAGCCAACTATCAGTGCACATGTGTCTGCATTAGAAAAAGAACTGAATACCTGTTTCCTTATAAGAAATACAAGAGGAGTTGAGCTGTCAGAGAGTGGAAAAGAGCTTTATGCTTATGCGGTACAAATGCTTGAAATCGAAAAGACAATAAAAGGACGGTTTGGAAAAGAAATAAAACCGGAGGGAAATGTACTTCGTATTGGTGCTTCAACCGTACCGGCGCAATATATTCTTCCAAATGTAATGTCTACATTTCATGCAGAATGTCCTGGTGAAAAATTGAAGCTTTTTGAGACAGACAGTGAAGGAGTTATCGATATGATTCTTTCCCATCATATTGATATTGGATTTACAGGAACCGTGATTGAGAAAGGAAACTGTAAATATCTTCCATTTTATGAAGACGAATTAGTTGTGCTTACTCCGTCAAATGAGAAATTTGTTGAAAAGCTTTATGGTGGACAAATATTGGCGGATTGGATCATGGACGAGCCGGTGATCTTAAGAGAAGAAGGATCCGGAACAAAGAAAGAAGCAGAAAAAATGCTGGCAGAACAAGGGATTGATATGAAGAAACTGAAGCTTGCAGCATTGATGGAGAATCAGGAGACAATCAAAAGATCTGTAAGTAAAGGGATGGGTGTTACGATTTTGTCTAAACTTGCGGCAGAAGAGGAATTGAAAAATGGAACACTTCTGGCTTTTCCACTGGGCAGTCAAGGTGGAAAAAGAATGATCAACCTTGTCTATGATGCAGAATATCCGTTGCTTCCGGCAGCAGAGCGTTTTATAAAGATGATAAAGAGAATGTATTTGAAGAAAGAAAATACAGGGATAGGTGAATGCAAATAACACGCCCTATTTATAGAAAAATCCTATAAATAGGGCGGATCCATTACGGATTCCTATTAGACGGAAACAGAAAAGAGAAGTATACTATAACTAGTGATTTGTATCTAAAAAGTAAACGATATAAACACATACAGAAAGGAAGAGAAGCCCTATGATCTACATGGATAATGCGGCAACTACATTGCAGAAACCGGAAGAAGTAAAACAGGCGATTCTCTATGCTCTCGAGCATATGGGGAATGCAGGGAGAGGCGGAACAGAAGCTGCACTCGATGCTTCGAGAAGTATCTATGCAGTAAGGGAAAAGCTTGCAGATTTTTTCAATGCAGAAAGTCCGACAAGAATTGCATTTACTGCAAATTCTACAGAGAGTCTTAATATTGCACTGAAAGGTTTATTTCAACCGGGCGATCATGTGATCACAACAGTGCTGGAACATAATTCAGTATTGCGTCCGCTGTATTGGTGTCAGGAACAGGGAGTAGAGCTTACAATTCTAAACTGTGACGAAAAGGGAAATCTGTCATATGAAGAGATGGAGAATGCAGTGCGTGAAAACACAAAAGCAATTGTGTGTACGCATGCTTCGAATCTGACAGGAAATATGATCAATCTGAAACGGGTAGGACAGATTGCATCGAAGAAGCATATTTTGTTTGTTGTGGATGCTTCTCAGACAGCAGGTGTTTATCCAATTGATGTGCAGGAACTTGGGGTTGATGTATTGTGCTTCACAGGACATAAAGGTCTGCTTGGACCGCAGGGAACCGGAGGGCTTTATGTTAGGGAAGGTGTGGAAATTCGTCCGCTTCTGTGTGGAGGAAGTGGCGTGGATACTTATAACATGCATCATCCGTCCCAGATGCCGACGGCACTTGAGGCCGGAACTCTTAATGGGCATGGGATTGCAGGACTTGGCGCAGCGATTGATTATCTGAACCGTACAGGAATTGATGTGATCCGTGAGAAAGAACTTCATCTGATGCGCAGGTTTTATGATGGGATTTCTCAGATCCCGGATGTGAAAGTCTATGGAGATTTTACAGCAGAGGAAAGAGCTCCGATCGTGACTTTCAATCTGGGAGATTATGACTCTTCTGAAGTCAGTGATGAATTAAATGAAGTTTATGGGATTGCGACCAGACCGGGAGCACATTGTGCACCACTGATGCACAAAGCACTCGGTACAGTAGAACAGGGAGCTGTCCGATTCAGTTTTTCTCATTACAATACAGAAGAAGAGGTCGATTTTGCAATTCGTGCAATAAAAGAGTTGTAGAGAAAGAGAGGAAAAGGAAATGAATTTGTTTGATTCAAAGAAGAAACTGGGAATCGCCGGTGTCGTAATGGGTCTGGTAGCAGCAACACTTGCTTATTTTGGTAACCCAGCGAACATGGCAATCTGTATTGCGTGTTTTGTACGTGATACAGCAGGAGCACTTGGACTTCATTCCGCAGAGCCGGTACAGTATGCAAGACCGGAAATCATCGGAATCGTCCTCGGTGCATTTATTATTTCAATTGCGACAAAAGAATATCGTGCAACAGCAGGATCTTCCACAATCGTACGTTTTGTACTCGGAATGATTCTTGTGATCGGAGCACTTGTATTCCTTGGATGTCCGCTTCGTATGGTGATACGTATGTCAGCCGGAGATCTGAATGCATGGGTAGCACTGATCGGATTTGCTCTTGGTGTTGCTACAGGCGTGTTTGCACTGAAGAAAGGTTTCAGCCTTGGGCGTGCACATGTGACAAATAAAGTGAGCGGAAGTGTACTTCCACTTCTTATGATTGGAGTACTTGTACTTGCACTTGGAACAAATCTTTTAAAGAGTAGTACAGCAGGTCCTGGAAGTATGCATGCACCAATCATTATTTCTCTGATCGGTGGACTTCTCTTTGGAGCATTTGCTCAGAAATCAAGAATGTGTTTCGCAGGAAGTATCCGTGATATCATTCTTATGAAGAACTTTGACCTGATCACAATCGTTGTAGGATTCTTCGCAGTTATGCTTGTATATAATGTTGCAACAGGACATTTTGTTCTTGCATTCAATACACCTGGAGTGATCGCTCACTCCCAGCACCTGTGGAGCATTCTTGGAATGTATGCAGTAGGATTTGCAGCAGTTCTTGCAGGAGGATGCCCGCTGCGTCAGCTTGTACTTGCAGGTCAGGGATCATCTGATGCAGGAGTAACAGTGATCGGTATGTTTGCAGGTGGAGCACTTGCACATAACCTTGGCCTGGCAGCAAGTGGAACAGCACTGAATGCTGAGACAGGTGAGATCGTAGCCGGAGCTGTTCCGCCAGCAGGTAAGATCGCAGCAATTATTTGTATTATTGTATGTTTTGTAATCGCATTTACAAACAAGAGAAGCGAAGCAAAATAAGGAGAAAATAGTTATGAGAGAAGTAGATGCAAGAGGATTATCTTGTCCAGAACCATTGATGCTGACAGCAGAAGCGATTAAAAGTGACAGTAGTCCGGTAAAGGTTCTTGTGACAGAACCACATCAGAAAACAAATGTGGAGAAATTTGCAAAGGATCACGGAAAGAAAACAACAGTAGAAGAAATCGAAGATGGATTTGCTGTTGTGATCGAGTAAAATGAAATAGTAAAAAGCCCTGCTCCCTTTACTGAATGTGAATTTGGTAAAGGGAGCATTTTAGTAATGAAAAATGTTTTCTATTTGTCTGGTTTCGGTTATAATAAGAGAGTTGAGAAAAAGGAAAGTGTGAGGATAACAGCATGTATATTTCAACAAAATATCTGCATGTATTTCTTGATATCGGAGATGCGCTGCTTTCAAGCGGGGCGGAGATATTTCGTGTAGAAGATACATTGAACCGTATGGGATATGCATGCGGTGCAACACAGATGAATGTGTTCGTGATCACATCGAGTATTGTTATTACAATGGAATTTCCAGAAGAAAATGTACGAACTCAGACAAGGAGAATCCGAAAGACCGGAGGAAATGATTTCGAGAAGCTGGAGAAATTGAACAATCTGAGCAGACAGTTTTGCCAGAATCCTATGTCTCCTGAAGAACTCAGGGAAGTCTTCGATCAGATTGACAAAGTTGTTCCGACACAGACAGGAAAACTCGCAGGGAGTATTCTGGCAGCTTTTAGTTTTGCGCTTTTCTATGGAGGAAATCTTTGGGATGCATTACTGGCCGGATTAGCAGGCGTCTTAATCTGGGGAGCACAGAGACATATAAGAAAGTATTGCATGAATGAAGTGACGTTTCAATTTGTGGCATCATTTCTTGCGGGATGTTTTATTTGTGTTATGGCGAGGCTTTTTCCGGCTCTGCACGTGGATAAGATTATGATTGGTGATATTATGTTATTGATCCCGGGATTGATGGCAACCAATGCAATTCGTGATATATTGATTGGAGATACGATATCTGGGGTTATGCGTTTTATAGAGGCAATGCTTCTTGCAGCAGTGCTTGCACTTGGATTTATCGGAGCAATATTTCTGATTGGGAGGATTGGTTGATGACGTATATTGTTCAATTATTTACAGGCGCAGCGGGTTCGGTTGCATTTGGCATATTGTTTCATATGAAGAAGAAACACCTTCCATTGGCGGCACTTGGCGGTTTTCTGGGCTGGCTGTTATTTATCATCTGCAGAGGATTCTGGGGAGGTGTGTTCTTCCCGACATTGGCAGCAGCTTTTGGAATCGACTTATATGCGGAGATACTTGCACGTAGTTGCAGGAGTACTTCGACTTCATTTTTTGTAACATCGGTGATTCCACTGATTCCAGGAAGCACGCTTTATTATTGTATGAGAAGTGTTGTTGAAGGAAATTTACATCAGGCATGGAATTATGGACGAGATACATTTTTATATGCATTGGGGATTGCGGCAGGTATGAGTATTGCCTGGGCAATCTGTGATTTTTTAAGAAAGATAAGAGGAAAACAGGAGATCTCATAAATGAGAAAGAAAGAATTAAAACTTGTGGTGACATTTCACACAACTGCGGATGCGATGGCGATGGAAAAAGCGTGCAAGGCAGAGGCGGTACCGGGCAGACTGATTCCGGTGCCTAGAGTAATCTCGGCCGGTTGTGGACTTGCCTGGGCAGCACCGCTTGAGGCGGTAGAACAGATCAAGCATGTAATGCAGGAAAAGGGAATTGAGAGAGAAGAACTTCATGAGTGCATGGTCTGATCTTTGGATTCAAGGCAAAATGCGCATAATCTGTGTTGAACAGTGGAGTGATAGATATGGAAGTGAAAAGTAATCATGTTTCCAAAAAAGAAACGAGAATATGAGAATGAACGTTGATTCTGAGGGCGGTTTGCGCTATACTCTATTCAGTAATAAAAGAAAAAAGGTTACTGTTCACACGAGAGTGTACAGTAACGAAAAAAGTGCTGCTCACAGATCAGTGGGAGCGGTAATGAAAAGACTGCTGATAGTTCGGCAGAGAAGGAGCATAATATGAGAATTACAGATGACATTTTATATGTAGGTGTAAATGATCACAACATTGATTTATTCGAGGGTCAGTATATCGTGCCGAATGGCATGGCTTACAATTCCTATGTGATCAATGATGAGAAAATTGCGGTTATGGATACAGTGGATGCAGCTTTTGGCGATGAGTGGCTGAAGAATATTGCAGATGTATTGAATGGAGCAACACCTGATTACCTGATCATTCAGCACATGGAGCCGGATCATTCAGCAAATATTCAGAAATTTCTGGAAGTATATCCGAATATAAAGGTGGTTGGAAATGCAAAGACATTTACAATGATCGGAAACTTCTTCCGTGACCTGAAACTTGCAGACGAGAACAAGCTGGAAGTGAAGAATAAAGATACACTGACACTTGGAAAACATGAGCTTACATTTGTATTTGCACCGATGGTACATTGGCCGGAGGTAATGGTAACATACGATAGCAAGGATAAGGTTCTTTTCTCTGCGGATGGATTCGGTAAGTTCGGAGCGCTTGATGTAGAGGAAGACTGGGATTGCGAAGCACGCCGTTACTACGTCGGAATTGTTGGAAAATACGGAGCACAGGTTCAGAATCTTTTGAAGGTTGCAGCAACACTGGATATTCAGACAATCTGCCCGCTGCATGGACCGGTTCTTACAGAGAATCTGGAGCACTACATTGGACAGTATAATACATGGTCTTCTTATGGAACAGAATCTGAAGGTATTATGATCGCGTACACATCTGTTTATGGAAATACAAAGAAGGCAGTTGAACTTCTTGCTGAGAAGCTGAAAGAAAAAGGATGCCCTAAGGTCGTAGTAACAGACCTTGCCCGTGAGGATATGGCAGAGGCTGTAGAAGATGCGTTCCGTTACGGTAAGATCGTTCTTGCTTCAACAACTTATAACGGAGATGTATTCCCGCTCATGAAGACATTTATCGAGCACTTGACAGAGCGTAACTATCAGAATAAGACAATTGGTCTGATTGAGAACGGATCCTGGGCTTCTATGGCTGGTAAAGTGATGAGAGGCATGTTTGAGAAGAGCAAGAATATCACATGGCTTGAGACTTCAGTAAAGATTATGTCTTCTATGGATGAGCAGAATAAAGCGGACATCGAGAAGATGGCAGAGGAACTGATGTAAGCAATTGTGATTTACAGGAAAGAAAGATTCTGTTAGGATAGAATCAGATGGCGGAGCGGATGACCAGATATCAGCTGGCGTTTGCTCCGTTTCTTAATAAATATATCAGCTGGGAGTCAATCCCCCAGCTGATATAGCCTCCGGCAGGATTGCAGAGGTGCGCAGTAGAAGTATGTCATGCAATTGCATGACGCGCACCTCGCAGCAAGAATGCCGAGGCATTCTTGAACAATGATGAATTGTCTAAGCATTATGGAGGCAGAAGAGTAACTGGTGTGCTTCCTGGTCTTCAAAACCAGTGTGGGGCGTGGTACGTCCCGGGTGGGTTCGATTCCCACATGTCTCCGCCAAAAGAAAGGAAAAAGAATATGGGTATGAATCAGACGCCGGTGTCCGAACGAGTGCACATCGGCTTTTTTGGTAAGCGCAATGCTGGAAAATCAAGCGTGATGAATGCGGTAACTGGACAGGATCTTGCGGTAGTTTCTGATGTGAAAGGAACAACAACGGATCCGGTTTATAAGACAATGGAACTTCTTCCATTGGGTCCTGTTGTGATGATGGATACTCCTGGAATTGATGATGAAGGTGAACTGGGTGAACTTCGTGTGAAGAAGAGCTATCAGGTGTTGAATAAGACAGACATTGCTGTTGTTGTGATTGATGGAACGTGTGGTGTCAGTGAAGAAGATCTCAAGATAACAGAGCGGATTCAGAAAAAGAACATACCTTATATAATAGTGCTGAATAAATGTGAACGGTTTACACAAGAAGATGAGAGATTGCGGGTACAGGAAAATACCGCAAGTTATTTGAAAACAGAGAAAGAGAAGATTCTTCTTGTAAGTGCAGCGGATAAAAGCGGAATTTATGAGCTGAAGGAAGAACTTGGAGCATTGAAAGGAAAGGAAGAGGAAGAACGAAAGATTGTTGGAGATCTTCTTGAACCATCCGATTTTGTAGTACTTGTTGTGCCGATTGACAGTGCGGCACCAAAGGGACGCCTGATTTTACCACAGCAGCAGACGATTCGTGACATTTTGGATGCAGATGCATCTGCTATTGTTGTAAAAGAAACAGAACTTGCAGGAGCATTAGCTTCACTTGGAAAAAAGCCGAAGATGGTTATTACAGACAGTCAGGTGTTTGGTAGAGTGTCAAAAGATACACCAAAGGATATCTTATTAACTTCCTTTTCGATTCTATTTGCAAGATATAAAGGAAATCTGGAAACAATGGTACACGGAGTAAAGGCACTGGATATTCTGGAAGACGGTGATAAAGTACTGATCAGTGAAGGGTGCACACATCACAGACAGTGTGATGATATTGGTACGGTGAAGATTCCACGCTGGCTGAAAGAGTATACAGGGAAAGAACTTATAATAGAGACTTCTTCAGGAACAGAATTCCCAGATGACCTTGGTTCATACAAAATGATCATTCATTGTGGAGGGTGTATGTTGAATGAACGCGAAATGAAATACAGGATCAGTTGCGCACAGGATCAAGGAATCCCGATTGCAAACTATGGAATGGTGATCGCATATATTCATGGAATATTGAAAAGGAGTCTGAGTCCATTTCCGGAGATAGAAAAACTCTTATAAAAGTAAAGAATGCGTTACTGGTCGCACATCGTGTGAACAGTAACAAGAATGCATTATAACGGAAATGACGCCGCTTTGCTGGATCTGCAACTCCAGCAGGCGGCGTCATTTCTATGGTATGTAATTGAGAGGATCCTTTAGTTACCAGACAGAAACATCTGCACACGAAACTGGGGAATTCCTACAAAGAGGCTGTGCGCTGACGGTACTGCTGCGGCAGGGATATTCTTGGGGAAAACATCCGGCGTTAGCGTACTGCATGATAACTGAAGTATCTGACCTGTAAAAACGAATAAAAAAAGACAGTTTCTCCTCAGTAAATAGGAAAACCGCCTTTGGTCTTACAAGTCGAGATAATAATATCATTCGAACAGAGTGATGTCAAGTATTTGAGAAGAAAAATTATGAGAATCTTAATTGGGATCCAGTTTAAACACATCATGTATTGAATAAAAGGGGGAAACAATAATGATATAAAACGAGTTTCTTCTATATATAATAGGAAGTGAATCGATCAATAATCAAATATATATACATGAGAAAACACAAGAATAAAGAAGAAAAAGATTGTACTTGAAAAAAAACAAAAAAAGTACTTGCAATTTTGTGCTCTCTCGGATATACTAAGAGAGCTGTGACATGATAGCAATGAAGCGCGAGGTTGCTGCCCGGCAAATGAATAAGCTGGTGCAGGTTTTCCGTGGAGCGAATGTCAAGTTAGGAAACTGGCGACAAGTCACTGTACGAATCAAAAACTGATTACTATTTGCCCCAATGGGATAACCAGGGTAGGAGTATGAAACAACGTGTGAGTTTCTCACGACACACACGGGAGAGTGTACAGTCACCGCTTGTCGTACTGATGTGAAAAGTACGAAAAGGAGGCGACTTTTTTTATGGCAAGTCAAGTAATGAGAATCACATTGAAGGCGTATGATCATCAGCTTGTTGATGCATCCGCAAAGAAAATCATCGAAACTGTAAAAAAGAACGGGTCACAGGTGAGTGGACCGGTACCACTTCCGACTAAGAAGGAAGTTGTAACAATTCTGAGAGCTGTACACAAGTACAAAGATTCCAGAGAGCAGTTCGAGCAGAGAACTCACAAAAGACTGATCGATATCATCACACCAACACAGAAAACTGTTGATGCACTTTCTAGATTAGAAATGCCAGCTGGTGTATTTATCGACATCAAGATGAAGTCCAAATAATAAGGACATCTTAATTTTAAACAGTATTCCTAAAATTTAGGATGAGCGCGAAAGCGTTCCGCTGTAAATCACAGGAGGTAATTATAATGAAGAAAGCTATCTTAGCTACAAAAGTTGGAATGACTCAGATCTTCAATGAAGAAGACGGAGTTCTGATTCCGGTAACAGTTCTGCAGGCTGGTCCTTGTGTAGTAACACAGGTTAAAACAGTTGAGAATGACGGTTACAGCGCAGTACAGGTTGGATATGTTGACAAGAAAGAAAAGATTGTCACAAAAGACAACAGTGGAAAGAAGTCCATCGCTCACAGAAACGGTGTGACAAAAGCTGAAAAAGGTCATTTTGACAAAGCAGGCGTATCCGGAAAGAGATATGTAAAAGAATTCAGATTTGAGAACGCTGAAGAGTATACACTTGCTCAGGAAATTAAAGCTGATATCTTTGCAGCAGGAGACAAGATTGATGCAACTGCTGTTTCAAAAGGTAAAGGTTTCCAGGGCGCAATCAAGCGTCACAACCAGAGCAGAGGACCTATGACTCACGGTTCCAAGTTCCATCGTCATGCTGGTTCTAACGGTTCAGCATCTGATCCAAGTAAGGTATTCAAAGGTAAGAAGATGCCAGGACAGATGGGTAACAAGAAGATCACTGTTCAGAATCTTGAAGTAGTAAGAGTTGATGCAGAGAACAATCTCATCCTCGTTAAAGGTTCTGTACCGGGACCAAAGAAATGCCTGGTAACAATCAAAGAGACAGTGAAGGCAAACTAGTCTGACAGCTAAGAAAGGAGGAACATACAGATGGCAAAAGTATCTGTTTACAATATCGAAGGTAAAGAAGTTGATACAATCGAACTGAACGATGCTGTATTCGGTGTTGAAGTTAATGAGCACCTCGTACACATGGCAGTTGTAAATCAGCTTGCAAACAATCGTCAGGGAACACAGAAAGCCAAGACACGTTCTGAAGTTTCCGGTGGCGGAAGAAAACCATGGAGACAGAAAGGAACAGGTCACGCAAGACAGGGATCAACAAGATCACCACAGTGGACAGGCGGTGGAGTTGTATTCGCTCCAGTTCCGAGAGACTATTCCTTCAAAATGAATAAGAAAGAGAAGAGAGCAGCTCTTAAGTCTGCACTTACTTCCAGAGTAGAAGAGAACAAATTCATCGTTGTTGATGAACTCAATTTCGACGAAATCAAAACAAAGAAATTCCAGGCAGTACTGAACAACCTGAACGTTAATAAAGCGCTGGTAGTTCTTGAAGATGGAAACAAGAATGTTGAGATTTCCGCAAAGAATATCCCGGATGTTAAAACAGCACATACAAACACAATCAACGTATATGACATCCTGAAATACAACACAGTAATCGCTACGAAAGCTGTTGTTGCAGCAATCGAGGAGGTGTACGCATAATGGCAAACATTCAGTATTATGATGTAATCCTTAAACCAGTTGTAACTGAGAAGAGCATGGAGCTTATGGCTGACAAGAAATATACATTCCTTGTACACACAGAGGCTACAAAATCTCAGATCAAAGAAGCTGTTGAAAAAATGTTCAACGGTACAAAAGTAAAAAGCGTCAACACAATGAACCTTGATGGTAAGAACAAAAGACGTGGAATGACTTTCGGAAAGACAGCTAAGACAAAGAAAGCTGTAGTAGCACTGACAGAAGACAGCGCTGATATTGAAATCTTTGAAGGTCTGTAAAAAATAAGACATTATACGGTGCAAACCCGTGAAACAAATAATCAGAGCAAACGAAAGGAGAGACAGTAATGGGAATCAAAACATATAACCCATATACACCTTCCAGAAGACAGATGACAGGTTCTGATTTCTCAGAGATCACAAAGACAACTCCAGAGAAATCCCTCCTCGAATCCAAGAAGAGAAAAGCTGGCCGTAACGCACAGGGTAAAATCACAGTAAGACATCGTGGCGGCGGAGCTAAGAAGAAATATAGAATTATCGACTTTAAGAGAAAGAAAGACGGAATTCCGGCAACAGTTGTTGGAATCGAGTATGATCCAAATAGAAGTGCTAACATCGCACTGATCTGCTACGCAGATGGTGAGAAAGCATACATCCTTGCTCCAGAAGGACTTACAGACGGCATGACAGTTATGAACGGTGCTGACGCTGAGGTTAGAGTAGGAAACTGCCTTCCACTTTCAGAAATTCCGGTTGGTACACAGATCCACAACATCGAGCTGTACCCGGGAAAAGGTGGACAGCTGGTTCGTTCCGCTGGTAACAGCGCACAGCTGATGGCGAAAGAAGGAAAGTACGCTACACTGAGACTTCCTTCAGGAGAAATGAGAATGGTTCCGATCATCTGCCGCGCATCTATCGGTGTTGTAGGAAACGGTGATCACAACCTGATCAATGTTGGTAAAGCAGGACGTAAGCGTCACATGGGAATCAGACCTACAGTTCGTGGTTCCGTAATGAACCCTAACGACCATCCACACGGAGGTGGAGAAGGTAAGACAAGTATCGGACGTCCAGGACCGTGTACTCCATGGGGTAAACCGGCACTTGGTCTTAAGACTCGTAAGAAGAACAAATCTTCTAACAAGCTGATTGTAAGAAGAAGAGATGGTAAAGCGATTAAATAATCAGATTCACAAGGAGGTTAGAACCTATGGCTCGCTCACTTAAAAAAGGACCATTTGCAGACGAAAGCTTACTTAAAAAAGTAGACGCTATGAACGCTGCAGGTGATAAAACAGTTATAAAGACATGGTCACGCCGTTCTACAATCTTCCCATCATTTGTAGGTCATACATTTGCCGTACATGATGGAAGAAGACATGTGCCTGTATATGTTACAGAGGATATGGTAGGCCACAAGCTCGGTGAGTTCGTTGCAACAAGAACTTACAGAGGACACGGAAAAGACGAGAAGAAGTCAAAAGTTAGATAATTTTCATATATTTTGAAAGGAGGGTTCATCCATGGCAAAAGGACATAGATCCCAAATCAAAAGAGAAAGAAACGAGCAGAGAGATACAAGACCTTCAGCTAAGATTTCTTACGCAAGAGTATCTGTTCAGAAGGCATGTTTCGTTCTTGATGCCATTAGAGGCAAGGATGTACAGACAGCACTTGGTATTTTAGCATACAATCCAAGATATGCTTCAAGCGTTATAGAGAAGTTACTGAAATCAGCAATCGCAAATGCTGAGAATAACAACGGTATGAGCGTTGAGAACCTCTACATCGAGGAATGCTACGCAAACA